>ERZ1292640.568-Hain-H43-02um-R1-568-length-30238-cov-6_pt1 | contig 30238 bp, 25 predicted proteins | sample MGYA00564404_ERZ1292640 | MGnify/ENA primary metagenome ERZ1292640 (study PRJEB36523, sample SAMEA6512636) | groundwater metagenome | collected 2019-01-08 | study: AquaDiva: Metagenomics assemblies of 32 groundwater samples | reverse complement strand
TCAAGCTGCCGGGCTGGGTGCAGCACCATTTCGGCAACAAACTCATCATCGGCGAGCCCTCGGGGCGCCAGACCGAGCGTGTGCAGCAACTGGCCGCCTTGCTGACACAGGCCAGCTTCGAGATCGAGGTATCCGAGCAGATCCAGAAGGACATCTGGTACAAGCTGTGGGGCAATATGACGGTCAACCCGGTGAGCGCGCTCACCGGCGCCACCACCGACCTGATCCTGGGCGATGAGCTGGTGCGCAACTTCATCTCGCACGTCATGCTGGAAGCCAAGGAGATCGGCGCACGCATCGGCATCCCGATTGCCCAACAGCCCGAGGACCGCCATGCCGTGACGCTCAAGCTCGGCGCCTTCAAGACCTCGATGCTGCAGGACGTGGAGGCCAACCGGGCGGTAGAGCTCGATGCCCTGGTGACGGTGGTCAAGGAACTCGGCGCCCTCACCGGCGTGGCGACGCCCTTCACCGACGCCCTGCTCGGCCTGTCGCGCCTGCACGCGCGGGTGCGCGAGCTGTACTGATGCAGACCTCGCTCAACCGAACCGCCTTCGTCACACTGCTGCTGTTGGCCTGCCTGTTCGGTGCCAACCACGTCGCCGCACGGCTGGCCTTCAACCATGGGCTCGACGTCGCCACCGCCGTGGCCGTACGTAGCCTGGTGACCGCCGTCGTCGTGGCGCTGCTGGTGCTGTGGCAGGGCGTGCCGCGCCGCATCGCGCCGCGCCAGCACCGCTATCTGCTGGCCATCGGCGTGCTGGTCGCCTTGCAGAGCCTATGCCTGTATTCCGCCGTGGCGCGGTTGCCGGTGGCGCTGGCGCTGCTGACCTTCAACACCTACCCGCTGTGGACCGCCCTGTTCGCCTGGCTGCTCTACCGGCACAGGCCCGAGCGGGCGGTGCTGATCGCCATGCCGGTGCTGCTGTTCGGCCTGGCGCTGGCGCTCGACGTGCTGGGGGCCGCATCGGGCCTGGGTACGGCCGGGCAATGGAGCCGCATCGGTGCCGGCGTGGCGTTTGCGCTCACGGCGGCAGCCGTGTTCGGCGCCGCCCTGGTGCTGACGCAGCATGAAGTCGCCGACGTCGACGGCCGCGTGCGCACCGCCATCACCATGGGCCTGGTCGGCCTGCTGGCCTTGATCGGCGTCGGCGTGCAGGGCGGCTTTCACCTGCCGCAGGCCGCCGCCGGCTGGTGGGGCCTGGCATTACTGACCTTCTTCTACGGCACCGCCTTCACCATCATGTTCACGCTCTTACCCAAGCTCGGTGTGGTGGGCAGCTCGCCCATCATGAACGTGGAGCCGGTGGCCGCATTGGTGCTGGCCTGGGCGTTGCTGGGCCAGGCCATCGCGCCGGTGCAGATCGCCGGCGCCCTGCTGGTGGTGGGTACCGTGATGGCGCTGGGATTGCGGAAGAGATGAACATCCCCAGGCTGTGCGAAGGGCATGTCGCTCATCGCCGAGGGGCCTGGGCCAGAAGCCCAGGCTCTTCGACCTGTCCAAGCCTGCGCAGGCAGGCTTGGAGCCGCAGGTCTCAGCCCCCCTCACGGGGGCAACGCCAGTGGCTAAGGCTTTGCCGGTTCCACGGCGTTCCTCGGTCAGATCGTCATGCGTCGCGGGTCACGCAAGGCGCGGTATCCGGACGCGTGCGCGCGCACGCCGCACCCGCTCGGCGCTCACCAGCACCTTGTTCTGCTTGAACACCACCGGCGCGGCCACCGCATAGGCCGGATCGGCCGTGTCATTGCAACTGTACTCGACATAGGGCATGCCGTTCTTATCCATCACCCGGATGACCCAGGGCGTGTTGGCACGCGCCCCGCGTTGCACCGCGACCGCCGTTTCGCCGTTGACCAGCCGCACATAACTGCCGGGCGGGTAAAAACCCACCGCGGTGGCCATGGCCGAGCCGAGCGGGTTCGCCTGCTCTTCGGACTGCAGGTAGATCGACTTGGCCGCCTCCAGCGGCGGCAGGGCGGCACGGCTCGTGCGCGGAGCCATCTTGGCGACAAAGACATCGGCCATGCTCAGGATCTGGCGCGCCAGCAGCGTCTGCGGCGAAGCGTGAGCCGAATCGGGTTCGTGATGCCAGCGCACGATATCGAGCTGGGCCGGGTCATCAATACCCAGGCCACTGAGGATGGCCACGCTGCGCTCCGGATGGTCCCGGATGAGCGCGCGCTGCGCGTCCGACGGCACCGAGCGCTGGCGCGACAGGCTGTCCTGGTCGCGCGCCATACCGATGTTCATGGTCAAGGCCGCGCTTAGCAGCGATTGGCGCAGGTTGTCCGGCAGCCCCAGCTTGCCGGCCACCAGCTCGCTCACGGCGGCACACAGCAGGCCATGGGTGGCGCAATAGCCCAGCGTGTTGTCGGCCAGCGCCTGGAACAGGCAGAACAGGCTGTCGTCCACATCGGCATGCAGCAACTCGCGCACCTTGCGTTCGATGCTGTGCAGGCGCGGCAAGGGATTGATCGACAGCCCGCCTTGGTACAGGATGCCGCGCAGCACCTCCTGCAGGTCGAGCCAGCCGCCCTTGAGCTGCTCGCTCGTCAGGTAGTCCCGCCGGGTGATGGCGCTGGGCATGGGCATGCGCGCGATCAACTGCACATCGATGCCCTCGTACAGCATGGCATGCACCATGCGTTCGTACGCCCGCTGCCAGGCCTGCGCCTCGCTTTCGGTGATGGAGGCGTTATGGCCGTACAGTTTTTCCCGGTGCTGCTCCGACACGATCAGCTGCCCCTTGCGCAGCAGCAAGCGTCCGCTGGGGCTCCAGACGTCGACCGGCAAGGGCTTGCCGACCGCCAGCATCGCGATCGGAAGGGGAACGTACTTCAATCGACCACCACCGGCACCCGCGCCGCCAGCGCGCACATCAGCTCGTAACCGACGGTGCCCCCGGCCTGCGCCACTTCATCAATCGACAACAGCGCGCCATTGGTCGCCCGGCCCCAGAGCGTGACCTCGGAACCGAGGCCAGCCGTCGGCACCGGCGTCAGGTCCACCGTGATCAGATCCATGCTGACGCGGCCCACGGTACGGGTGCGCACGCCGTCGACCAGCACCGGCGTGCCCTTCTCAAGACCGCCGGGGCTGCAGCGCATGTAGCCGTCAGCATAACCGCACGCCACCACGCCGATGCGCATCGGTTGCGGCGCGGTGAAGATGGAGCCGTAACCGACCGTGTCGCCGGTTTGCAGGTTTTGCAGGCCCACGATGCGCGAGCGCAGCGTCATGACCGGCTGCAAGCCCCAATCGGCGGCGTTGTGCTCGGGGAAGTCGGGCGCCGAGCCGTACTGCACCACGCCCGGTCGGATCCAGTCCGACACCAGGCCAGGGCTGGGCTGACCACCCATGTGGCGCAGGATGGCAGCACTGTTGCTCAAGGAGCGTTCGCCCGGCAGGTCTTCGGTGGCGGCATTGAAGGCCGCCACCTGGCGGGCGATGCCGCGTGCATCGTCGGCGTCGCTGAAGTGGGTCATGAGCGAAATCTCGTCCACCTGCGGCAAGGCATTCAGCCGCGTCCAGGCGGCACGGAACTGCTCAGGACGAAAACCCAGACGGTTCATGCCGCTGTTCATCTTGAGAAAGACACGGTGCGGCACATGGGTCTTGTGCACCGCCAGCATGTCGATCTGCTCCTGGCAATGCACCACGTGCCAGAGATCGAGGCGCGAGCACAGTTCCAGATCGCGCTGCTCGAACACGCCTTCCAGCAGCAGGATGGGGCCGCGCCAGCCCAGGACCCGCACGCGCTCGGCCTCCGTCAGATCGAGCAGCGCAAAACCATCGGCAGCGCGCAGCCCTTCGAACACGCGCTCGATGCCATGGCCGTAGGCATTGGCCTTGACCACGGCCCAGACCTTGGCGTCGGCGGCGGTCTGCCGTACCCGCGCCAGGTTATGACGCAATGCAGCGGTATGGATGGTGGCTTGGATCGGGCGCGACATTATGGGGGCATGGGCTGGTAGAGATGTCGATTTTGACATTGCCGGGCGTGCTATAACCCGCTGTCGCTTGGATATCCATTACAAAACCACCTGCCATCAGTCGCACTGGTGCCCACCGTAGACAATGAAACGCGGTTTCTACACCATCATGTCGGCGCAGTTTTTCAGCTCGCTGGCCGACAATGCCCTGTTTGTCGGGGCCGTGCAGTTGCTGCGCAGCGCCTCTGCGCCGGAATGGCAGCAGGCGGCGCTGGTGCCGATGTTCGCCCTGTTCTATGTGGTGCTGGCGCCTTTTGTCGGCGCTTTTGCCGACGCCCTGCCCAAGGGCAAGGTGATGCTGATCAGCAACTCAATCAAGATCGTGGGCTGCCTGCTGATGCTGTTCGGCACCCACCCGCTGATGGCCTACGCCATCGTCGGCCTGGGCGCCGCCGCCTACTCGCCGGCCAAGTACGGCATCCTGACCGAATTGCTGCCGGCTTCGCAACTGGTCAAGGCCAATGGCTGGATCGAAGGACTGACGATTGCGTCCATCATCCTCGGCGTGCTGCTGGGTGGCCAGCTGGTCGGCCACTCGGTCTCTGCCGCCCTGCTGTCCGTCGACTGCCCTTTCGTCACCACCGGCATCGACACCGCCCCCGAGGCGGCCATCGCCGTACTGATCGTGGTCTATCTGCTGGCCGCCTGGTTCAACACGCGCATCCCCCCCACCGGCGTGGAAATGCGCCCCATGCCCAGCAACCCGATTTCCCTGATCCCCGACTTCTGGACCTGCAACGCCCGCCTGTGGCGCGACAAGCTGGGGCAGATCTCGCTGGCCACCACCACCCTGTTCTGGGGCGTCAGCGGCAACCTGCGCTACATCGTGCTGGCCTGGGCTGCCGCCGCTTTGGGCTACAGCGTGACGCAAGCCTCTTCACTGGTGGGCGTGGTCGCCATCGGCACTGCGGTCGGCGCCGTGGTGGCGTCGATGCGCATGAAGCTGGAGCACGCCACGCGCGTCATGCCGCTGGGCATCGCCATGGGCCTGCTGGTCATCCTGCTCAACTTCATCAACAACGTCTGGCTGGCCGCGCCCTTCCTGGTGCTGTTGGGTGGCCTGGGCGGCTTCCTGGTGGTGCCGATGAACGCGCTGCTGCAGCACCGCGGCCACAACCTGATGGGCGCAGGCCGTTCCATCGCGGTGCAGAACTTCAACGAGCAGGCCTGCATTCTGGGCCTGGGCGCCTTCTACAGCCTGTCCACCGGCATGGGCCTGTCGGCCTTCGGTGCCATCACCGCCTTCGGCATCGTGGTGTCGGGTTTCATGTGGCTGATCAAGCGCTGGCATGCACGCAATTGCGTCGAGCATGCCGAGGAACTTGAACACCTCATCGCCATTGCCCGCAACGACCACCTGCACGGATAGTGGCCACGGCCCAGGCGCATAACGTTGTGGCCGGGCACCGGCCCCCTGCGGCACCGCGCGATGCCATAGGCCCTGAATCATGAGGCAACAGCTGGCTGCGTGGGGCCTGGTCCTCAACGCCTTTGTCTGGGGCGTGTCGTGGTGGCCGTTTCGTGAACTGCAGCAACTCGGTCTGCACCCGCTATGGGCCACCGCCATCATCTACCTCCTGGCGCTGCTGTGCCTGCAAGCCTTCAAGCCCGGTGCCTGGCGTGCCTTGGGCCAACATCCGCTGCTGTGGCTACTCATGCTGGCCACCGGCCTGAGCAATGTCGGATTCAACTGGGCCGTGACGGTGGGCGATGTGGTGCGTGTCGTGCTGCTGTTTTACCTGATGCCGGCCTGGACCGTACCGTTGGCCTGGGGACTGCTGGGCGAAAAACCCGGCGTCCGTTCGCTGCTGCGGCTGGCGCTGGCGCTGACGGGCGTGCTCATCGTGCTCAAGACACCAGGCTCGGCCTGGCCGCTGCCGAGCGGCTTGGCCGACTGGCTGGCCCTGGTCGGCGGTTTCAGCTTTGCGCTGACCAACGTACTCTTGCTCAAACTGAAGAACACGCCGGATGAGGCGCGTGCCTTCGCCATGTTCGGGGGCGGCACCCTGCTGGCACTGGCGGCGGCCTTGGGTGGCATGCAACTGGGTCTGGTACCCGCACCGCCGGCGCTCGCCACCGACTGGCTGCAACTGGTCTTGTTCACCAGCATCGCCTTCTTAGCCGCCAATCTGGGACTGCAGTATGGTGCCGCGCGGCTGCCGGCCAGTGCCACGGCGCTGATCATGCTGACCGAGGTGGTGTTTGCCAGTGTGTCGTCGGTCTTGCTGGACACGGCTGAACTCAGCCTGCGCACCCTGCTCGGCGGGATGCTGATCCTGCTGGCGGCCTTGCTGGCAGCCCTTCCCGCCGGCAAGCGGTGATCAGTCCTTCACGGACGTGATGCCGCAGGCATCACCGGCGCCTCGGGCGGGCGACCCAGCGCGCAGACCGCCACCCGGTTGCGCCCCTGGTGCTTGGCGTCATAAAGCGCATTGTCTGCCGCCGTGTAGAGTTCATCCACCGTGCCGGATTGCCCGGCAGCGATGCCCGCGACCCCGAAGCTGACGGTAATGGAAATCCGCAAGTCGCCCAGTTGAATGGGCGAGTCCTGCACCAGGATTCGCAACTTCTCGGCCAGCACGACGGCCGCCTCAACGGACGTCTGCGGCAACATCACCATGAACTCCTCGCCGCCAACCCGCGCCACCACGTCGGTGCTGCGCACGCCGGTCGACAGGAAACCGGCCAGATGCTTGAGCACCTCGTCCCCCACCGGATGCCCGTAGGTGTCGTTGACCTTCTTGAAGAAGTCGATGTCGGCCATGATGACGCTGGTGTCGCAAGGGTAGCGGCCAGCCCGGGCCAGCTCGTTCTCCGCCAGCTGGGTGAAGGCCCGCCGGTTGTACAAGCCGGTCAGTCCGTCGTGCTGGGCCAGCACGACCAGCTCACCCTCTTTGGCCGCCAGTGCCTCGTTGCTGCTCTTGAGTGCGTCATTGATGCTCTTGAGCGCCCTGTGCAGCAGGATGTTGGCGGTCGCCTGGCGCCACAGCACCACCGACACAAAGAAGCTCAGAAACACCGCCGCCAGACCGGTCACCCGGCCGATATGCAGCAGCACCAAGTCCTGCTGGGTAAGCGCCAGCGCGTGATACAGCAGGCCGTAGGCCCCCAGGAACATGAACAGCGCCAGCCGGGGCCGCATCAGGGGCACCGCGCCGATTGTGATGCTGCCAAACAAAAACGCGGTTATGCCTGACAAGTACGTTTGATCAATCGTGCTCGCCGCAATCGTGATCACGAGCGTAAAACCAGAGGCCAGCATGGTCAGCCCCTGCGCCATGGGCGTGGCGCGCCCCTGCTTGATCACATGCTGCGCGCCCAGCCCCAGCAGCGCCATGACAGCGGCCATGCTGAAATCGGCCCAGGCGTGGGCACGGCTCCCGGCAACAACGCTCGGCGAGCTACCGTCTGCCCCCACCCAGTAAGCGCCGCCCAGAACCAGGCCCAACGGGACCACCACAAACGCCATCCAGCGCAGTCGGTGCATGTTGATCATCAGCGCTTCATCGATCACGCTGTCGTGCTCGGCCTGAACCGTTTGAAACCACCCCTTGAAACGATCGATGTACGCGCTCATGTGCGACAGCTCTCCAAACACAGCGTTCCCAAACGGAAACCGCCCCTGGTCGCGCTGGCCTGGATACCCCGTCCCCCAAGTGGCCGTCTGGCACTTGATACCCGCCGCGTGAACAACGATGCTTGTGGCTTCATGCTGTCGCGTAATTTCTGTCTAGACCATATCGGTGCTGGACTGGTGGGCCACCGCGCAGACCATCACCCGGTTGCGCCCCTGGTGCTTGGCGTCATAAAGCGCACTGTCTGCCGCGGTGTAGAGTTCGCCGACCGTGCCGGATTGCCCGGCAGCGATCCCCGCGACCCCGAAGCTGGCGGTCATGGGGATCTGCAGGCTGCCCACCTGGGTCGGCGATTCTTGTACCCGGATTCGCAGCTTCTCGGCCAGCATGACAGCCGCCTCAACGGGTGTTTGCCGCAGCATCACGATGAATTCCTCGCCGCCGACCCGCGCCACCACATCGGTGCGGCGCACGCTCGAGGACAGCACGGCGGCCATGTGCTTGAGCACCGCATCACCGGCCGGATGTCCATGCACGTCGTTGATTTTTCTGAAGAAGTCGATGTCGGCCATGATGACGCTGGTGTCGCAGGGGTAGCGCCGGGCCCGAGCCAGTTCGTTCTCCGCCAACCGGGTGAAGGTCCACCGGTTGTACAGGCCGGTCAGGCCGTCGTGCTGGACTCGTACGTTCGGATTGCCCTGTTTCGCCGCCAGCGCCTCATTGCTGTCCCTGAGTGCCTTGTTGCGCAACAGGTTGGCGCTTACCTGGCGCCACAGTACCACTGACACACCGAAGCTCAGAAACACCGCCGCCAGACCGGTCACCCGGCCGATATGCAGCAACACCGGGTCATGCTGGGTAAGCGCCAGCGCGTAATACAGCAGGCCGTAGGCCCCCAGGAACATGCACAGCGCCAGCCGGGGCCGCATCAGGGGCACCGCGCCGATCGTGATGCAGCCAAACAAAAACGGGGTGATGTCGGACAAGAACAACTGATCGATGGTGGCGATCACAATGGTGATCGCAAGCGTCCAAGCAATGGCCAAGACGATCAACACCCGCGCCATGGGCGTGGCGCGCCCTTGCTTGAGCGCATGGTGTGCGCCCAGCCCCAGCAGCGCCATGACAGCGGCCATGCTGAAATCGGCCCAGGCATGCGCATGGCTCCAGACAACTTCGTGCGGCGGCCCGCCTGTGGTACTCAGCCAGTAGCCGCCCCCCAGAACCAGCCCCAACGGGGCCACGACGAACGCCATCCAGCGCAGTCGGTGCATGTTGAGCATCAACGCTTCGTCGGCCACGCTGTCATACTCGGCCTGGACGGTTTGAAACCACGCCTTGCACCGATCGATGTACTCACTCATGCGGATGAATCTCCAGGCACAGAGCTCTCAAACGGAAACGGCTTGTACCCAGGTCAACCTGGGTACCCCACCCCTTGAGTTGCATTCTGGCACTTAATCCCCGCTGGGTAAACAACGGCATTTGTGGTTTCACGCCGCCGCGGACGAGCCTTAAAAACGGCCTCCGCGCCATGGCATACCGACCAACATCTCAATGGCAACGCGGTGAATGCAGCGACTTCGGGACGGCCAAGCGATCAGCGCCGTGCCGGAAACAGCACTTCGTCCAGCAGCTCGATCCAGTGCCTGACCGGCGTGTCGGTTCCACTCTGCAGGTGAGTGATGCAACCGATATTGGCCGACACAATGACCTCGGCTTGCAACTCGTTCAAATTGCCGAGCTTGCGGTCGCGCAGCTGGTAGGCCAGTTCCGGGTTGAGCACCGAGTAGGTACCAGCCGAGCCGCAGCACAAGTGGGGCTCGACGCGGCTGACATTGACCCGAAAGCCAAGCTCGCCCAGATGCTTTTCCACGCCGCCGCGCAATTGCTGGCCGTGCTGCAGGGTGCAAGGCGGATGGAAAGCCACTTGACCGGCTTGGGTGACGACTTGGGAACGCAGCTTCTCCACTAGTTCCGGCAACAGCTCGCTCAGGTCCTTGGTGAGTTCGCTGATGCGCGCTGCCTTGGCGGCGTAGGTCGGGTCGTCTTTCAGACTATGGCCATAGTCCTTGACCGTGACACCACAGCCGGAGGCGTTCATGACAATGGCTTCCACGCCACTCTCGATGTACGGCCACCAGGCATCGATGTTGGCGCGCATCTCGGCTTTGCCGCCGTCCTGGTCGTTGAGGTGAAACTTCACCGCACCGCAGCAGCCGGCCTTGGCGGCCACCACGGTCTGGATGCCGGCGGCATCCAGCACGCGCGCGGTGGCGCTGTTGATGTTGGGCATCATGGCCGGCTGCACACAGCCGGCCAGCATCAGCACCCGGCGTGCATGCGTGCGCGTGGGCCAGGTGCCGGCGTCCTGCTTGGCCGGCACCTTGGCCTTGAGGCTGGCAGGCATGAGGCCGCGCACCAGTTGACCCATCTTCATGGCAGGGCCGAACAGCGGCGAGGTCAGGCCTTCCTTGAGCGCCCAGCGCACGAAGCGCTCGCCGGCCGGACGCGGCACCTTGGCCTCTACGATCTTGCGGCCGATGTCGACCAGGTGGCCGTAGTCCACGCCCGACGGGCAGGTGCTCTCGCAGTTGCGACAGGTCAGGCAGCGGTCCAGATGCAGCTGGGTCTTGCGGGTCGGCGTCTCGCCTTCGAGCACCTGCTTCATCAGGTAGATGCGACCACGCGGGCCGTCGAGTTCGTCGCCCAGCAGCTGGTAGGTCGGGCAGGTGGCGGTGCAGAAGCCGCAGTGCACGCACTTGCGCAGGATGGCTTCGGCCGCCTGGCCGTCGGCCGTGTTCTTGAATTCGGGCGCGAGGTTGGTTTGCATGGAGGGTTCGCCAGTCCGGCTCAGAAATCGGGGTACATACGACCGCGGTTGAAGATCCCGGCCGGATCGAACTGCTTTTTCAGTTCGCGGTGGATGCGGTCCAGCGGCGCCGCCAGCGGCGTGAAGACGCCGGCGCTTTTGTCCGCCGCGCGGAACAGGGTGGCATGGCCGGCCAGGTTGGCCAGCATGCCCCCCCGGTCCGGGGTCGCGCTTAGCGGCAGCTTGAGCCAGCGCTGTGCACCGCCCCATTCGACCAGCGTCGGCCCCAGCCCCAGCGGCGGCGTGGTGTCGGGCACGCTCAGGCGCACCAGCGATTCGCCCTCTGCCAGCTGGAAGAAGGGCGCCGCCTGTTCGCGCAGGGCATTCCACAGTACGCCGGCCTGGTTGTCGTCAAGCACCGTGCCGCCCATGGTTTTGTGCGCGGCGGCAACGGCTGCCCGAGCGCCACGCAGGCGCACCATGAGCGCGCCTTCATGCCAGCAGGAAGCATTGATCGGCAGCGGCTGGGCACCCCAGCGATTGAGCTGGGTCAGGGCCTGCGCCTCGTCCAGCTCGAACACCAAGGTACTTTCGGCCACCGCCTTGGGCAACACCTTGAGCGAGACCTCGGCAATCAGACCCAATGTACCGAGCGAGCCGGCCAGCAGGCGCGACACGTCATAGCCGGCCACGTTCTTCATGACCTGACCGCCGAAGGTCAGCAACTCGGCGCGGCCGTTGAGCAGTTGTATGCCCAGCACATAGTCGCGTACAGCGCCGACACTGGCACGCGCCGGACCATTCAAGCCCGCCGCCACCATGCCACCGACGGTGGCCACCGCACCGCCGGCCGCAAAGTGCGGCGGCTCGAACGGCAGGTACTGGCCCTTTTCCGCCAGGACCGCTTCGAGTTCAGCCAGCGGCGTGCCGGCACGTACCGTCACCACCAGTTCGCTGGGCTCGTAGCTGACGATGCCGGCCAGTGGCCGGGTATCGAGCAACTCGCCCTGCAGCGACTGGCCGTAGAAATCCTTGCTGCCGCCGCCACGGATGCGCAGGGGGGTGCCGTCGGCGGCTGCAGCGCGCACGCGCTCGGTGATGTGTTGCAGGGCAGAGTCCATAGCCCGTGATGGTAACGCCAGCCCGACGGCCGAATGCCCCCGGCCACCTTTAAACAGCTTCGACCCGGATGGCCATAGTCGCCGTCATCGATTCGCCGGGCAGCAGCACCTTCAGGCCCAGCGCATCGGCTGTCATGCCCTCCTGTCCCAGCAAATTGACGGCGTTGTTCACATGGCTGACCGGCTCGATGGCCACCGTATCGCGCGCCGGGTTGGTGAATACCACCAGGCGGCTCAGGTTGGACGCGAGACGAATACGCAACCGGGCATCACTCAGCACAACCTCGCCGCGCCAGCCGTCAAAGCAGTGGTCCAGATCCAGCGCGTCGCAATCCACATCCAGCCCCGGCGACGGCAGGCGGCGGGTCGGCAGCTTGTCCTCGCCCATTTCCCAACGCCCGCCAGCGGCAAAGCGCAGATGGCTGCCGGTTCGCTTGACAAAGTAGGGGTGCCAGCCCAACCCCACCGGCGCGGCCTGCGACGACTGGTTGGTGATGCTCAAGGTCAGTTCAATCTCGTCATCGCGCAGACGAAAAGCCTGTGAGGTATCGAACGCAAAGGGCCAGTCCGCATCGGGTTTGTGCTCGTAGGACAGCAGGGCAAACTGCGCATCGGCCTCCAGCACCTCCCAGGGCCGCTGCCAGCCCACACCGTGGATGGCATGCGGCTCCGCCGCATTGTTCTGCACCAGCGGGTGGCTGGTGCCAGCCCATTTGAGGCGCGCCTGCGCCACCCGGTTGGAATACGGTACCAGCGGATAGCTGCCCGCCAGGCGCACGGTGGTCAGCGCCTCGGCCGGCGTGGAACGCAACACCGGCAGGTCGCCCCACCACAGGCCGGCCAGGCAGCCCCCCAGATCGGGCCGGATATCGCCGCGCAGCTTGCCGCTGCTCAAGTGGAGTGATGCTGTCATGCCGGATGCTCCTGAGGCCATGTCATCGGGCCCCATTGTGCACCGGCAGCACACGGGCAAGCGGCGCTAATCCTCCCACTCAAGAATGTGCCAGGGGGTCGGTCCGGCCCCGTCAAGTTCCACTTGCGCATGCGCCTCATCAACGCGTCGCAGCGAGCAACCAAGACGGCAGCCCTCCAGCTCCGGCCGGGTCGACTGTTCGATACGCCACTGCCCCGCCTCAAGCACGCCAAAGGAAATCTCGAAATCCGGCTGCCAGACATGCTGACAAGGACACACCCGCATCAGGTAACGCCCGGCCAGGAACAGACGCTGGCCAGGCCGGCCATCCATGTGTTTGGGTTCGGCCAAGGCAATGCATGGCCCGACCGAATCGGGCAGGCGCTGCCAGGTCTCTCGGTAAACACCGTGCACGCCGGTTTCGACCACACAATCCGGCGTCTCGAACACCATGCGACCGGCATCCGGACTCGGCCCGGGTGGCTGATAGTCGACCAGCCGATGCCAGGTACACACTTCGCCTTGGTTGTCAGTGTCGACCCGGGTCACACCGGCAAACCCCTGCTGCAAGGCCAGCAAAGCCTGCTGCTGCGGGCTGTACGGAAGGGTGGGCCTGACCGTCATGCCACTGCGCGCCGCCACCGGGATGCGCAGATCGGCGTGCCAATGTCCCAGTTGCAGCCAGCGCACGAAGGTGGTGTCGTCCCGCTGCTCCGAAGTCTGCAGCAAGCTGCGTTGCCAGACACCGCGGTAGCGGCGCGGCACCGCCGTGCCTGGGAGCAGTGGCGCACGTGACCAGGGATCGTTGCCAGGTTCAGTCATAGGCATCCGGAAAGGATTGCAGCTTGCGGTAAAACGCCATGTCGTGGTTGGGCCAGATCCAGGCGCCGGTATCCGCCGCGATCTGCTTGAGCTTGCGGATGCTGTCCAGGGCCTGCCGCTCGCGCCCCTGCCACAGGTTGCCCGGTGCCACTTCATCATCCAGGTTCTCCTGCAGATCGGCGGCGTCGCCGGCCAGCAGAATCGGGCGCCCGCGGGGCATTTCGAGCCACACCGACATGTGCGCCACGGTATGGCCCGGCGTGGCAACCGCCTGGACGCCAGGCAACAGGCCATACTCGCCGGTCTGCAACCGGAACTGCAACGGGGCACCGGCATCGTCCAGCAGATCATCGGCAAACACCGCCGGATCAGCGCCGCTACGCGCCACATCCATCTCGGCATGCTGCACATGAATTTCGGCACCGCAACCGCAGCGCCGCAACTCCTTGAGCCCGCCAGCATGGTCAAAATGCAGATGGCCGATGAAGATCACGTCCACATCCGCCGGCGTGAGGCCAAGGCGCCCCAGGTAGGCGGGGATACGCTGCGACTCCTCCATTTCGGGGGCACCGAACTCGAATTCGGCCGGGTTGTAATAGCGCGCCCGTGCCGCCGGGTCCTGGATCTTGCGATGGTCACAACCGACGTCGTAGAGGATGCGCCCGTTCACCGTCTCGATCAGGTAAGCCAGAATCGGCGCCTCGATCATTTCTCCGCGTCCGCGCCGGTAGGTCGAAATCGACTTGTCATAGCGATGGGTAGCGGTCAGCAGCGGCCATAGTTTGCGCACCTGTGTCATGTCTTCATCCTCCCGGTGTCTGCCACCTCCGGCAAACGCGCCAGCAAGGCCGCGTGATCCATGGCCTGCCCGAAAATGCCCCCCTCCACCGCCATCATGGCCAGGGCCGGCCCCTGCAACTCGGGCTGCGAGGCGGCGCAGGCATCGCCGACCACGATACAGTGGTAGCCCAGATCGGTGGCGGCGCGTACCGTGCTGTGCACGCAGACTTCGGTGGTAACACCGCAGACGATCAAGGTTTCGATCGCGGCCTGCTGCAAAACCTGATGCAGGTCGGTGCGGTGAAAGGCACTGTAGCCGGGCTTGTCGATCACCAGCTCATCGGCACCGGCCTGCATCTCATCAAGCAGATCATGGCCGTATTCACCTCGCACCAGCAGACGGCCGAGTGGCCCCGGGGTGCCGATCTCGGCGTGTGCCGCACGACTGCGTGCCCGTTTGACCGGCGGGCAATCGGACAGATCGGGCCGATGTCCTTCGCGCGTGAAAATCACCCACATGCCGCAGCGTCGCGCCGCGGCCAGCAGCGCCTGCACCGGCGGGATCACCGAGCGCAGCCGGACGACATCCAGACCGGCATGCGCCGCATAGCCGCGCGGATCGAGGAAATCGCGCTGCATGTCGATCACCAGCAAGGCCGTGCGAGCCGTGCGGGCCGTATTGAAAACCGTATCCGCCATCGCCGACTCACCGGCGCTCATGTTCAACGGCCTCGGCCATGCGCCGTGCCACCTCCGCAGCCATCTGCGCACCCTTGCCTGCGCTCGCCCCCTTGGCCGACGACAGCACCCCCGACAGCGGCACCCAGTGCTGGCGCGTGGGGTAGACGTCGTAAGGCGGAAAGTCGGCGGGGCCATCGTCGGGCACCAGGTCCAGCCGCACCAGCTCGGGGTGGTAATGCAGCATGAGCGAGGTCTCGATCACCGCCGCATGCTCCAGCGCGAAACCCGGGAAGCCGGCCGGGAACACAGACGCCAGGGTGGTCTCGGTAAGAAAATCCCAGTACTCCAGGCGCATCACCTGCAGGCGCGCCGCCGGCCCCAGGTCGCGCAGTCCCAGGTCGACACCTTCGATCAGGAACCACTGGTTTTCGTAGTGCCCGTTGACGATCACCAGCCGCTCGGCACCATGGCGTGCAAACTCACGCACGGCGTCGCACACCGAGCCGATCAGCGTGGCGGCATCAACGCTGGTCGTACCGCAAAAATGCTGTCCGCCGCCACACTTGGGCTGCGATTTGTAGCCGTAGGACAGCGTTGGTGCCACCAGGCCGCCGACGATCGCTGCCGCATCCGCTGCCACCGCAGCAGCCAGCAGGCCATCCGTGCCCAGTGGCAGATGCGGCCCGTGCTGCTCCAATGCGCCGACCGGCAGAAAGAGGGGCGGCTGCTCGCTTTTCAGTCGCGCTGCGTAATCGACCCAGGACAACTGGTTCATCCAGACCGTGTTCATGCCGACTCCTTTCTTGGCCGCGACACCGGCGATGCATTGAGACTGGCAACCGGTGCATAGCCCGGTGCGCCAGCATCGGTCGCCTCCAGCAACGAAGCGGCCACGATCAGCAGGCCACCCAGCCACATGTGCGGCAGCATCTGCTCACCCCCCCACAGGGTGACCGAGGCCACAGCCACCACCAGTTCGGTGACCAGGATCACACCCGCTCGCCCGGTTTCCAGGTGCGTGACACCGTATTGCCAGGAGGCCATGGCCAGACCCAACCAGACAAAGCCATACAGCAGCACGGCGACGGCCACGCCGGGGGCCAGCATCGGCAGCTGCTGGCCTTGCCACACAACAGCCAAACCCGACATCAATGCGCCGCCCAGAAACACCACCACCGTCTTGGTCGCCATAGGTACCGAGGGCGTCGCGCGGGAGATCAGGTTGTTACCGGCAAACGCCAGACCCGCCAAGAGCGCCAGTCCGTCGGCCATGCTCAGGGCAGAACGGAAGGCCTGCATGCCACCGATCACGAACCACAGGCCGGCGAGCGCCAGACTGGCTGCCAGCATACGGCGGCGGCTCACATGCTCGCCCAGGAAAATACGTCCCCCCAGCACCGACCACACGGGCGAGAGGTAGAACAGCAGCATGACGCGCACCACATCACCCAGCATCAGTGCCGCCATGAAGGCCGTATTGGCCCCGCCGCCGATCAAGGCCAGCCCCAGCACCTTGCCTGCATCGGCACGCCAGGCCCTGCGCTCGCGCAGCACCAGGTAGAGCCCGCACAGCCCGGCCGGGCCATAACTGAGCAGCGCGAGAACCGATCCTGCCAGGCCTTGCGCGGCAAAGGCCTTGAGTGGCCACCAGCTCAAGCCCCACAGCGTGGCCGAGAACAGCAGCATGAAGACGGGCAGACGGGTGGAATGCATGACCCGCTCCTCAAACCATGACCGAGCCACCATTGGGGCTCAGCACCTGGCCACAGTAAAAGCGCGCCAGATCGCTGGCAAGAAAGACCACCGTAGCCGCAATCTCCTCGGGTTCGGCGATGCGCCCTTGCGGCACCGCCAGCTCCTGGACCAGACTCGCGGCGCTCATGGCCGCGGACGACACCATGGCGGTGTTGACGGCGCCCGGCGCCACGGCATTGATGCGGATGAGCGGCGCAAACTCGCGTGCCATGGCGCGCGTCAGGCCGATCACGCCGGCCTTGGCCGCGCAATAGGCAGCAAAGCCGCTGCGCCCAAGCAGGCCAAGGTCGGAGGCAATGTTGATGATGACGCCTTGGCCGCGCGTGAGCATGCCGGGCAGCACAGCACGCGACAGCAAAAACACCGACTTGAGGTCAACCGCCAACATGCGGTCCCACTCTTCCTCCGTGGTGTCGAGCAGCGACTTTTCCTGAATGATGCCGGCGTTATTGACCAGCACATCCACCGGACCCAGCACCTGTTTGACACCCGCCAGCATCTGCGCGATGTCACCGGAGCGGGTCACATCGGCCTCGACCGCACAGGCGTGCGCCCCCAGCGCGTGGAGTTCGCGCACCAGGGCAGCGGCGGCAGCGGGCTGGGCCAGGTGGTTGACGGCGACGCTGGCGCCGGCCTGGGCCAGCGCCAGTGCAGTGGCACGACCGATGCCGGTGGCGGCACCGCTGACCAGGACCACCTTGCCGGACAGGCCGTAGGACGGCACCATGTCACACCGCCGTCAAAAAAGAAACACCCACGGCACCGAGGAAACGGTCGGCGCGACCGCGCGTGCCCGGCGCATCGACGGCGCCGTAATCGTCAGCCAGGATGCGCCGGATGCGGTTGCGGTGAAAACTCTTGAGCAGCTCGTGCACCGTGATGACCTGCGCGTAGTGATCCGGGTAGAGCGAGCGATGGTAGGCCGGCAGGCGATACCAGGGTTCGGTGGGACGCTCGTGGTGTGCATTGTGATAACCGAAGTTGAACCACAGCAGATTGAGCCAGGGCCGGTCCAGACCGACGATGTCGCTGTAGGTATTGGCCTGCTCGTAGGCGCGGTCGCGGACCTTGTCCGCCGGAATCGGCGTGTCGTCCAGGATCGGGTAGGCGTCGTAGGTGTGCTGGAAGCAGTCGGCAAAACGCAGCAGGGTGATGAACACCAGATAGGCCAGCGCATACAGCAGCAAAGCTTTGAACGAGAACCAGCCCAGCAGGGCGAAGCCGGCGGCGCGCACGGCAACGATGGCCGACATGCGCAGACGCTCCTTGGACGCACCGCTGGTATGGAAGGGACGCAACACGACGAAGGCGTGCATCAGCAGCTCCACCGCCGGGATGTAAGCCCATTCGAGCGCCAGCACCGTGTTGCGCAGCCAGGCCGGCGCGCGCAGCAGGAAGCCGCGCACGTCGAAGGTGATGACGTCGGCGCGCTCGACATGGTGGCGCATGTGCTTGCGCCGCAAGTCCTCGAAGCGCGCATAGCAGCTGCCGTTGAGCCAACTCATCAGCACCCCCCAGCGCGTATTGGCCCGGGCCGAAGCGAAGATGGCCTGATGCGCAAACTCATGGATGAAATAGGCCGACCACACCAGGGCCAGCACCAGCAGGAAAAAGCCCGCAGCATTCGCCGGCCAGAAGGGTGCCATCAGCAAGGCCACGCCCACCGGGTAGCCGATCAGCACCAAGGAAAGCGCCAGCACGTTGGGCAGGACGCCGTCGGCATGGCGGAACACGGGAGCTTTTTTGCGCATGATGAATGGCCTCGGCATTTGCACTGCTCACCTGCCTGCAACGCAGGCAGGTGTCTGCCACCAATTTCTTATTTCTTGGTCAGCGCATTGACGAACTGCGCATCGAAGGTGGCCGCAGTCGCCGGAATGGCGGCAATCTGGCCCTTGGCCTTGAGCAGCTGCGAGATCACCTCGCCGCTGCCGTAGTAGGAGGTGGTGGCGCTGGACTTCACAAAGGCCTTGGGCATTTCCGCCAACGGAATGTTGTAGACGCCACTGAGCTGCTCCTTGACTTCTTTGGCCGAGATGCCCATGGCTTTGCCGATGATCTTGGCGGACTCATCCGGTTTGGACTTCATGTAGGCCATGCCGTCCAGGTAGGCCTTGATGATGCCGCTGATCTCGGTCGGCTTGGCCTTGATGACCTTCTCGTCGAACACCAGCACGTCGGCGATCAGGCCCGGCGCGTCCTTGGAAGAGAACACCACCTTGAACTTCTTGCCGCCGCCCTGGCTCAGGATCTGCGACAGGCTGGGCTCATAGGTCACGCCAATCGGCATCTGGCCCGAGGCCATGGCCGCCGGCACCGCTTCGGGCGTCATGCTCACCGGCGTGATGTCCTTGTCGGTCAGGCCGGCGGTCTTGAGTGCGTAGGACAGCAGGAAGTCCGACGGCGAGAGCGGGTTGAAGCCGATCTTCTTGCCCTTGAAGTCGGCCATCTTGCTGATCGACTTGTCGGCCACGATGGCGTCGCCGCCGTTCGAGTAATCGATCGGCATCACCACCTTCTGCATCTGGCCGGCAGCCACCTGACCGACCACCTGGTCGTAGGTCAGCATGGCCCCGTCAACTGCGCCGCTGGCAATGGCGGCCGGAATCAGCGCCGGGTCGGTAAAGACCTGCAGGCTGACTTTCAGGTTGTACTTTTTGTAGAGGTCGAGCGCATCGGCCACATAAAAAGGCCCATAACCGATCCAGACCACCGTGCCGATTTTCATCGGCACCGGGCCGGCGGCGAAGGCGAAGCTGGCCGTCAGCGTCAGCGCCATGCCCGCCAGAGGCTTGAGAAAGCGGCCCAGCAGCTTGAACGTGCCGGCCTTCGTCGTGGTGTGCAGTAGAGAGCCCATCGTAAAACTCCAGTAGTGGAACAAAAGGCAGGAAGAGACGCACTGACATCTCTCTCCCGGGCTTTTGTCCCTCCGTGGAGCCTCTGGCGAGGCCGGGGCACTCTCGGACCAGACATCGCTACGCGACCGGAACCCTAGTGACCCTGAGTCAAATGTTCACGCCCTGTCTTCCGACTGGCCGAAACGCTCAACCTGCTGAGCAATGACTAGCAACATACGTGCCACGCCGGGGTGGGCATCCGCCCACCAGCAACGCACCAGGACGCGTCATTTCTGCGCCGCCAGGAAGGCGCGCCACCCACCATGGTGCGTGATATCACGCGCCTGGGCCGCGGCATAGGCCTCGCAGACAAACCCCAGCACGCCGCTGCCATCGTCAAGCTGGACCGTGCCGATGCCCAGGGGCGCCGGTATCCCGGCAACAAAAGAGCCGAACGCTTGTGCCGGCAGTTCCCAGACTTCCATCTCGATGGCGGCGCCCCCTTCCTCCACCCGCACCATGCCTGGCCGCATCACGCCGCTGCCCGGCAGCAGATAGAAACGGTAGTTCGGAGCGCTGTACACCGTGCGCACCAGACGCGCACCACGCTGCGTGAGCTGGCCGTTGAGCGGCAGGCCACTCAAGTGCGCGCCACAGACGGCCACCTGCACCTGGCCGGATGGAAACAGCGTGGCGTCGGGCGCGCCGGCCGTCAAGTGCGGCGCATGCTCCGTGGCACCCACCGTGGACAGGGTCTGCACATGCAGCCGTGCCGCCAGCGTCAGCAGCGGCAAATCCTGCCCGCTGCGCGCCACCAGCGTGACGCCGAAGGGAATACCCATCTGCATCAGACCGGTCGGCACCGCCACCGCCGAGAGGTCGAGCAGGTTGACGAAGTTGGTGTAGTGCCCGAGGTTGGAGTTCAGGCGGATCGGATCAGCCTCGACGGCGGCAATGGTGTAGGCGTTGCTGGCGGTCGGCGTGAGCAGGAAGTCGATCCCGTCCCAGACGCCACGCGTCTGCTTTTCCAGACTTTTTAGCTTGTAGAGCGCCTCGAAGGTGTCGGGCGCGCTGATCTGGATGCCCTTCTCGGTGATGGCACGCGTGACCGGGTGCAGGGACTGCGGCTGTTTTTCGATGAAAGAGCGGATGGCGGCATAGCGCTCGGCCACCCAAGGGCCTTCGTAGAGCAGCGTGGCGACGGCACGAAACGGGCGCAGGTCGACCGCCACCGGCGTGCCGCCCAGCGCCTGCAACTGTGCCACGGCCCGTGCGAACAGCGCGGGGCCTTCCGCATTGCCATGGAACTCAAGGTCTTCGTCGCGCGGCACACCGAAACGGAAAGATGCAGCGGCGCCGAAGTTGTAGCCCGCCGGCGGCATGGCGCGCGAGTAGGGATCATTGGCGTCTTCGCCTTCGGCCACGGCCAGCACCCGGGCCGCATCGGCCGCGGTGAGCGCAAACACCGAGATCGTGTCCAGCGTGCGGCAAGCCGGCACCACGCCGCTGGCACTCAGGCGCCCGCAGCTGGGCTTGAGGCCAATCAGGTTGTTGAGCATCGCCGGCACACGACCCGAGCCGGCCGTATCGGTGCCAAGCGAAAAGCTCGCGAGACCCCGCGCCACGGATACCGCCGAGCCCGAGGAGGAGCCGCCCGACACATAGTCCGGGTTCAGCGCATTGCGACAGGCGCCATAGGGCGAACGCACCCCGACCAGGCCGGTGGCGAACTGGTCCAGATTGGTCTTGCCCACGGGTATGGCACCCGCGTCGATGAGCTGCTGCACCACGGTCGCGCTGCGCTCGGGCGTGTAGGCAAAGTCCGGGCAAGCGGCGGTGGTGGGCACACCAGCCAGGTCGATGTTGTCCTTGATCGCAAAGGGTATGCCGTACAGCGGCAGCGTCTTGGGGTCGCGGTCCTCAAGTTGGCGCGCGTAGCCGCGCAGCTCGTCCAGCGTGAGGCGGCGAATCCAGACGTGGCGGTCCAGCTCGGCGTCTTCGGCCAGCATCTGCGCGTGCAACTGTTCTACGAGTTGCAGCGGTGTCAGCGTACCTTGCAGGTAACGGGCGCGCAGGGTGGTCAGGGAGAGATCGAGTCGCATGTCTTGTTCCTTTCTTCAGCGCACCAGCACCAGCGGCTGCCCGGCACTGACCGGCTGCCCTTCGGCACACAGGATCTCATGCACCAGCCCGTCGCTGGTGGCATGCACGGTGATTTCCATCTTCATGGACTCGACCACCAGCAACGGCTGGCCGGCGGTGACCTGCGTGCCGGCTTCCACCAGCACCGACCAGACACCGCCCGACACCTGCGAAACGATGACCTCGCCGTCGAAGGCCTCGGCCGCCGCGTGCGCACGATCGTCCTGGCCAGCGCTTTCCTCGACCGTTTCGGCCAGGCCAGCCTGGCGCCAACGCTCGCGCTCAGCCTCGAAAGCAGCCTGCTGGCCCTGCTTGAACTCACCGATGGACGCGGCATTCTCGCGCAGGAAACGGCGGTAGTCCGACATCCGGAACACGCCGTCCTCGATGCGCAGCTGCGCGCGGCCGGCAACGAAATCCTTGCGCCACTGCAGCAGCGCCTCGCCGCTGACCGGGTAGAAGCGGATCTGGTCGAAGAAGCGCAGCAGCCACGGCTTGCCATCCTCGAACTCGCGCGTGACGCGCCAGCGGTTCCACATCTGCACCGTGCGGCCGACGAACTGGTAGCCACCGGGGCCTTCCATGCCGTAGACGCAGAGGTAGGCGCCGCCGATACCGACCGCGTTCTCCGGCGTCCAGGTGCGTGCCGGGTTGTACTTGGTCGTCACTAGGCGATGCCGCGGATCCAGCGGCGTGGCCACGGGCGCGCCGAGGTAGACGTCGCCCAGGCCCATGACGAGATAGCTGGCGTTGTAGACGATGTCGTAGACCTGCTGGATGTCGTCCAAGCCGTTGATGCGGCGGATGAACTCGATGTTGCTGGGGCACCAGGGTGCGTCGGCGCGCACTGACTGCATGTATTTCTCGATCGCCAGCTTGGTGGCTGGGTCGTCCCACGAGAGCGGCAGCCAGACTGTTCGGCTGGGCACCTCGATGTCGTCCAGCGCCGGCAGCGCGGCCTGGGCTTCGAGCAGGCGCTCCATGAGCGCCTGCAGGGAAATGATTTGCGGATCGTAGTGCACCTGCAGCGAGCGAATGCCGGGCGTCAGATCCAGGATGCCAGGCAGGCGCCCGCTGGCACGCCAGGCCTGCAGCTGCGTCATGAGCGCATGGGCTTCGAAACGCAACTCCAGGTCGAGCTTGAGTTCACCGAACTCGATCAGCACGTTGTCGTCGCCCGAGCGGCGGTACACCACGTCCACGCCGCCGGCTGCGGCCGGCGTGCGATGCAGCACGGCGGCATTCGGCAGCGCCATCTGGCCGGCAATCGGCGTGGGCAGGCCGGGCTGCAACAACACGTCCTGCGCGGCAGCGAGCGCGTTGGCCTGTTCCAGCGAGACCGGCACGAAGCGCAGGCGGTGACCCGGCGCGAGCTGGCCCACCTTCCACAACTCGGCACGCGCCACCGTGACCGGGCAGACGAAACCACCGAGGCTGGGACCGTCGGGGCCCAGGATCACCGGCATGTCGCCGGTGAAGTCGATGGCGCCGATGGCGTAGGCGTTGTCATGGATGTTGGAAGGGTGCAGGCCGGCCTCGCCGCCGTCGCTGCGCGCCCAGCTGGGCTTGGGGCCGATCAGGCGCACGCCGGTGCGGCTGGAGTTGTAGTGCACTTCCCAGTGGGTGGCGAAGAAAGTGTCCATGTCCTGCGGCGTAAAGAAATCGGGCGCGGCATGCGGGCCGATGAGCACGGCAATTTCCCATTCATGGCCATAGCTGGGTTGCAGTTGCTGCACCTCGGTGGGCAGAAGCTGGCGCTGCGGCACGGCTGTACCCACGTGCAGCACGTCGCCCGCACGCAGGGTACGCCCGCCGTGGCCACCGAACTGGCCCAGCGTGAAGGTGGAGCCACTGCCCAGATAGGCCGGCACGTCGATGCCGCCGCCGAAGGCGACATAGGCGCGGCAACCGCCGGTCTGGATGCGGCCCAGACGCAGGGTCTGACCGGCCTTCACGTCCAGCACGGTCCACAGAGGCGCAGGTGCGCCGTCCAGCGTGAGCTCGATCGGGGCGCCGGTCACGGCCAGCTGCAGGTCGCAGCGGAACGTCAGCGTGGGACCGGCGACGGTGATCTCCAGCCCTGGCACGCCAACCGGGTTGCCCAGCAGCGCATTGGCTGCACGCAGGGCCAGCGGGTCCATCGGGCCCGAAGGCGGCACGCCCACGTCCCAGTAGCCCAGGCGGCCAGGCCAGTCCTGCACCGTGGTCAGGACGCCACCGGCCAGCACATCGAAAGCGCGGCTGGACGCGGTGAAGGTGGAAAGGCTGCGCGTGGTATGGCGGCCTTCGGTGAAAGGTGCGAAGGTCATGAGACCACGCAGGTAGTCGAGGTTGGACTCCAGGCCGGCGATGCGCGTGTCAGCCAGGGCCTGCGAGAGTTTGACCAGTGCATCCGCGCGATCCGTGCCATGCGCAATGAGCTTGGCCAGCATAGGGTCGTACCAGGCGCCGATCTCGCTGCCGCGCTCGACCCAGGTGTCAACGCGCAGGTCCGGGGGGAACACCACCTCGGTCAGCACGCCCGTGGAGGGCTGAAAGTTCTTGTGCGGGTCTTCGGCATACAGGCGGGCCTGCACCGCGTGGCCCTTGGCCTCGATCTTCAGCGTTGCGAAGTCCGGCATCGCGTTGGCGCCGAGCCGTGTCATCCACTCGACGATGTCGACGCCGGTGACAGCCTCCGTCACGCCGTGCTCGACCTGCAGGCGTGCGTTGACCTCGAGAAAGAAGAACTCCTGTGTGCGCGCATCGACGACGAACTCCACCGTGCCGGCCGAGCGGTAGGAGGCAGCCGCCGCGAGCTTGCGCGCCGTCTCGTGCAGGGCCTGCCGCACTTCCGGACGCAGATTGGGCGCAGGCGTTTCCTCCACCACCTTCTGGTTGCGCCGCTGCAGCGAACAGTCGCGCTCGCCCAGCACCATGACGTTGCCCTGTCCGTCGCCGAAGATCTGCACCTCGACGTGGCGCGCGTCGGCAATAAAGCGCTCCAGAAAGACGCCCGCCTCGGAAAAATTGGCCTGCGCCAGCCGGCTCACGGTCTGGAAGGCTGCGGCCAGTTCTTCGGGTGTGCGGCACATCTGCATGCCGATGCCGCCGCCGCCCGCGCTGCTCTTGAGCATGACGGGGTAGCCGATGCGTTCGGCCTCCTTCAGCGCCATTTCAGCATCAGGCAGCAGGCCGGTGCCGGGGCACAGCGGCACGCCGGCGTCGAGGGCCAGGGCACGCGCCGTGTGCTTGAGGCCGAACAGGCGCATCTGCGCCGGTGTCGGCCCCAGGAAGACCAAGCCGGCGGCTTCGCAGGCTTCGACGAAGGCCGGATTCTCGGACAGGAAACCGTAGCCGGGGTGGATGGCCTGGGCGCCGGTCTTGCGCGCCGCATCGATGATCTGCGGCATCGAAAGGTAGCTGGTGGCCGGTGCGGCAGCGCCGATGCAGACCGCCTCGTCGGCCAGGGCCACGTGCATGGATTCGGCGTCGGCCTCGGAGTACACCGCCACCGAAGCAATGCCCATGCGCTTGAGCGTGCGGATGATGCGGCAGGCGATGGCGCCACGGTTGGCGATCAGAACTTTGGTGAACATGGCGGTCTCTTCTCTCGCAGGTCGTCCTGCGCTGGTGTCATGGCCGCGCGGGTCGTCCCACCGGCCTTATCTCGTTCAGACCGGGTCCCAGACCAGGCAGCGCACCGGCGTGGGGTTGTAGGCGTTGCAGGGGTTGTTGAGCTGCGGGCAGTTGGAAATGAGCACGATCAGATCCATCTCGGCGCGCAACTCGACGTACTTGCCCGGGGCGGAAATGCCGTCTTCGAATGTGAGACCGCCTTCCGGCGTGACCGGCACGTTCATGAAGAAGTTGACATTGGAAACAACGTCGCGCTTGTTCAAGCCGTGGCCGTCGTACGCAATCGCCAGCAGGTAGTTGTCGCGGCAGCTGTGCATGAAGCGCTTTTCCAGTGCGTAGCGCACGGTGTTGCTCTCGCTGGCGCAGGCGCCGCCAAGGGTGTCGTGGCGGCCGCAGGTGTCGGCCACGATGGTCAGCAGGGGCCGGCCTTCGCTGGACATGAGCACCGAGCCCACGCCCAGGTAGAGCGCGCCCTGCGCCTGGATGGTGTGGGTCAGGCTGTAGCGCTCGCCCGGGTCGACGGCACTGTAGAAGATGGTGTCGACGGCCTGGTTACCTTCGAGGTCGACCATGCGCAGAATCTGCCCGCGCTTGACTTCCTTCATCCAGGGTTCGCCGGCGGGCAGGATGTCGTCGAGGACGGCACGCGCCGGGTCGAGAGTGCTTTCTGCAAGTTGTGCGCTCATGATGGGGCTCTCCGGTTTCGGGTGAAAGGTTCGCTCAGAGGAAGTAGCGCTCGGTGTTGGCCAGACCGCGGTGGTTCTCCGGACAGGACAGGCGGCAGACGTCGTCGGCACCGGCCGTGCCGGAACGCCAGGCGGTGAGCTTGATGGCCTGGGGGTTGTAGCTGGGCGAAGGATCCAGCGGATGCGGCGCGGTGGAGAAAGCCACCAGCACGTTCATCTCGAAACGCAGGTCGATATGCTGGCCCGGCGCGCGATGCGCGGTCTCGAAGTGCAGGCGCCCTTCGGCATCGGCCGCCACCTTGCTGAACAGGTTGAGGTTGGCCACCATGTCGCGCTTGCCCAGACCCCACTTGCCGATCTCGACCAGCAGGCCGTCCACGGCGTTACGGTACATGCCATTGCGGTGCTCCTGAAAGCGCGCTGTCCCGTATTTCTTCTCCAACCCTGCGGCGTCGAGCGCGCCGCAGATGGTGTCGTGCCAGCCGCACGTGTCTTCCGGAATGGAGCACAGAACGCGCCCCATGTCGGAGTAGCAGACGTGGCCACGCGTCAGGAACGCCGTGTGCTGGGCCTTGAGCGTATCGGGCATGTTGTAACGCTCGGTCTTCTCTTCCTGGTGGTAAAGCAGCATGGCGACGTTGGCACCGCCGTGCAAGTCGGTGATGCGCAGGGTGTTGCCGCGGCGCAGCAGGCCGGACCAGTGCGCGCCACCGGGGATCAGTTCCTCCCACAGCACCTTGTCTTGCGCAAAGCGTGCAGAGTGTTCGGGCATGCCGGCGCGGGCCAGCGAGGTCAGCTTGTCAAGTGTCGCGTCCATCATGGGACTCCTGTTCATTGCGTCGTGGCGGCCAGATTGAGCCGATCCAGCAGATCCTGGTCGGTGTTGACGCCGGCACTCTCGCGGATGCGTGCCAGGATCTCGTGCCGGAGTGCACGGAACTCGGCGCCATGTTTCATGTCCTGCGTACGCTGCGCCGGCAGCGGCACCGGATAGATGCTGTGGATGCGACCCGGGCGCGGTTGCATCAGCACCACGCGCTGGCCCAGGTAGATCGCCTCTTCCACATCGTGCGTGACGAAGACGATGGTGGGTTTCTCGACGCGATGGATGTGCAGGATCAGGTCGTGCATGACTTCGCGCGTCTGCGCATCGAGCGCACCGAAGGGTTCGTCCATCAGCAACATGGCCGGTCGGCCCATCAGCGCGCGGGCGATCGCCGCGCGCTGCTGCATGCCGCCGGAGAGCTGATTGGGGTAGGCGCCAGCCACCTTGGCCAGGCCGATCAGATCGAGCAGCGCATCGGCGCGGCCCGAAGCGGCCTCGACGTCGGCCGAGGTGATCTCTTCACGATTGACCTTGAGGCGGCGGCTGAACTTGATGTTGTCCATCACATTCAGCCAGGGGTAGAGGCTGTAGTGCTGGAACACCATGGCGCGATCAGCACCGGGGCCGGTGATGGGTCGGCCGGCACAGCTCACCTGCCCGGCGCTGTGTGTCTCCAGCCCCGCCAGGATGCGCAGCAGTGTGGACTTGCCGCAGCCCGAGGCGCCAACCAGGGTAACGAATTCGCCGTCCTCGATGGCGAGGTCGACATCCTGCAGCGCCGGCGGCGTGCTGGTAACGACACCGAAGCGCTTACCGAGTTTTTCAATGATGACTTTGGCCATGACGGTTCAACCCTTTGTGTGCATCCAGGGAAAGCTGCGGCGATGCAGCCAACGGAAAGCCTGGTCCATCAGCAGGCCGATCACGCCGATCAACACGATGCCGGCAAAGATGATGTCGGTCTTGAGGAAGCGCTGCGCTTTCAGGATGGCGTAGCCCAGGCCGCTGTTGGCGGCTACCAGCTCGGCCACCACCAGATAGGTCCAAGCCCAGCCCATGGTGATGCGCAAGGTATCGAGGATGGCCGGTTTGGCCGATTGCAACAGCACCAGGCGAATGATCTCGCCGCGATCGGCGCCCATGGTCTGCGCGGCCTCGATCTGGGCACGCGGTACGCCGCGCACGTTCTCGGCCACCATCAGCACCATCTGGAAGAAGGTGCCGATGAAGATGATGGAAATCTTGGCGCTCTCGCCGATACCGAACCAGAGCATGACCAGCGGAATGAAGGCCACCGCCGGCATGTAGCGGATGAAGTCGGTCAAGGGCTCAAGCAGCGCCTCAATGGGGCGGTATGCACCAATCAAGAGCCCGATCGGCAAGGCCAGCACGGCCGACAGTACGAAGCCTGCACCAACACGGTACACACTGATGCCAGCGTCGCCGATCAGGCCATCATCCAGCAGCCAGTCGCGAAAGCGCTGCAGCACCTGCAGCGGGCCGGGCAAGAAGATCGGGTCGACCCAGTCGGTGGCCGTCAGCAGCGCCCAGGCGACCAGCGGCGCGAGCAGGCCGATGACGGCGAACAGCCAGTACTGGCGGCGCGAAATTGGGGCGGCAATCGCCCAGATGCTCTGGCGCGATCTCGCAGTTTGGGTATCTGACACTTCAGGCTCCAGCAGTGGCACACGCACGAGAGGTAACGTCGGCATCAACCGTAACCTCCCGGGCTTTTGTCCCTCCGTGAAGCTGCACCGAAATGCAACCGACTGCTCTCGGACCAGACAGTCAAGCCAGCGGCTTGACCCGGAACCCTAGCGGTCTTTGCTGATGAGGCACGCTGTGTTCAACGCAACGTGCACCTCTCTGGACAAGATGAGCAAGTTCGGTGCCAACTCGCCAGGTTCAGTCTGCCTCTCGTGGTCATGCCGTTCATGACCGCCAATTCAATAAAAAAGCCCGCTTGAGCCGAAGCTCTTGCGGGCTGAAGAACCAGAGGAGACTCTCGTTTGCTCTGGGTGCGGCAGCCGACCGAAGCCGGCTGCCGTCCATTGCTCTTACCGGTTGTAGGCGCTCTCGCCGTGGGAGGTGATGTCCAGACCCTGGCGCTCGTCTTCTTCGCTGACGCGCAGGCCAATGGTGAGGTCAACCAGCTTGTAGGCGATGAAGGACACGACGCCCGACCACACGACGGTGATCAGCACGGCCTTGGCCTGGATCCATACTTGCGACGCGATGGAGAAGTCGGCCGGGGACACCATGCCAACGGTCACCCAGTCACCCACCAGGCTCGGGCCACCCAGAGACGGTGAGTTGAACACGCCGGTCAACAAAGCACCCAGGATACCGCCCACGCCGTGCACACCGAACACGTCAAGCGTATCGTCGGAGCCCAGCAGCTTCTTGAGACCCGTGACACCCCAGAGGCAGGCGAAACCGGCGATCAGACCGATGATCAGCGCACCACCCAAGCCGACGTTGCCGGCTGCAGGGGTAATTGCCACTAGGCCAGCGACGGCGCCAGAGGCGGCGCCCAGCATGGAGGCTTTGCCTTTGTGCAGCGCCTCGCCAACCGACCAGGCCAGCACCGCAGCGGCGGTCGCCACGAAGGTATTGGCAAAGGCGAGTGCTGCGAAACCGTTGGCTTCCAGCGCAGAGCCAGCGTTGAAGCCGAACCAGCCCACCCACAGCAGGGCAGAACCCACCATGGTCAGCGTCAGGCTGTGCGGGGCCATCGATTCGCGGCCGAAGCCGATGCGTTTGCCCACCATGTAGGAGCCCACCAGACCGGCAACGGCGGCGTTGATGTGCACCACGGTACCGCCGGCAAAGTCCAGCGCACCCATTTGCCAGATATAGCCGGCCTTGCCGTTCATGGCGTCGACCACTTCCTTGGCAGTGTAGGCATCCGGACCCATCCAGAACCAGACCATGTGTGCGATCGGTGCATAGCTGAAGGTGAACCACAGCACCATGAACATCAGCACGGCGGAGAACTTGATGCGCTCGGCGAACGAACCGACGATCAGCGCACAGGTGATGCCCGCAAAGGTGGCCTGGAAGGCGGCGAACACGATCTCCGGAATCACCACACCCTTGCTGAAGGTAGCGGCGTTGGCGAAAGTGCCGGCGACATTGTCCCAGACGCCCTTCATGAACAGGCGGTCAAAGCCCCCGATGAAGGCATTGCCCTCGGTGAACGCAAGGCTGTAGCCGTAGATGAACCACAGCACCACGATCAGCGAGAACGTCACCATGACCTGCATGAGGACCGACAGCATGTTCTTGCTGCGGACCAGGCCGCCATAGAACAGGGCCAGGCCGGGAATGGTCATCAGGATCACCAGCAGGGTGGACACCATCATCCAGGCGGTGTCCCCCTTGTTGGGGACAGGCGCAGCAGGTGCGGCTTCGGCCGGCGCCGGAGCGGCCGTGGCGGCAGCCGCCGCGGGTGCGGCAGCAGGTGCCGGTGCGGCGGCTTCCACCGGCTTGGCGTCAGCGGTTGCCGTAGCGGCGGGTGCGGCAGCAGGTGCGGCCTGAGCCCAGACGGCCGTACCGCCGGCCAGCAGGCTCAAACCCAGTGCGAAGGAGACAAGTAGTTTTTTCATGTCAGTGTTCTCTCGGTTGTGTGAGCCTCAGAGCGCTTCCTTGCCGGTTTCACCGGTGCGGATACGCAC
>ERZ1292640.252-Hain-H43-02um-R1-252-length-43175-cov-8_pt1 | contig 30266 bp, 27 predicted proteins | sample MGYA00564404_ERZ1292640 | MGnify/ENA primary metagenome ERZ1292640 (study PRJEB36523, sample SAMEA6512636) | groundwater metagenome | collected 2019-01-08 | study: AquaDiva: Metagenomics assemblies of 32 groundwater samples | reverse complement strand
CCCTGCCAGCAGGGCGAGGCATCCGAGTCCCCGGAGTCTTCTACTGTCCGTCACCAGGGCCATCGTAACCCGGGATCGGGCCGGCGACTTGTCCACTGAAGCCTTTGGCGAAGGTGGAAGGCGGGTATAATCCGAAGTTCCTATGGCGATTAGAGTGTTGTTCTACGGACTGGGCCCCATTGGCGCCGCGGTGGCGCGCCAGGTGGCCTCACGCAAGGGATTCCAGATTGTCGGCGCGGTGGACATCGACCACGCGAAGATCGGCCTCGACCTGGGCGAGGTCATCGGGCTCGGCAAGAAGCTGCGGATTCGCGTCACCAACGACGCGGTCGGCGCCATCAAGGCGGGCAAGCCTGATGTCGCGGTGCTCTGCACCAGTTCATCACTGAAGAAGGTGATGCCGCAGATCGAGCAGGTGCTCAGCAAGAAGGTGGCGATCGTCTCGACCACCGAGGAGCTGTCGTACCCGGTCGGCAAGAACCGCGCGCTCGCGAAGAAAATCGACGCGCTCGCGAAGAAATTCAAGGTGGCGGTGGTCGGCACCGGCGTGAACCCGGGCTTTGCCATGGACGCGCTGCCGATCACGCTGACCGGCATTTGCGAACGCGTCGACAGCATCCGCGTCGACCGCATCCAGGACGCGCGCACGCGCCGCCTGCCGTTCCAGCAGAAGATTGGCTCCGGCCTCACCACCGATCAGTTCGCGCAGAAGGTCAAGGACGGCAGCGTCCGCCACGTCGGCCTCGCCGAGAGCGTGCAGATGATCGCCGACTCGATGGGATGGAAGCTCGACAAGGTGACCGACGAGATTCAGCCGAAGATTGCCCAGCAGGCGGTGGAAAGCGACCTGATCGCCGTCGACCCGGGCTACGTGTGCGGGATCATCCAGGACGGGGTCGGCTACCGCAAGGGCAAGCCGGTGATTACCCTCCACATGGAGGCCTACCTGGGCGCACCGGAATCCTACGACGCCATCACGGTCGAGGGCCATCCGCGAATCACCTCGAAAGTCGCCGGTGGCCTCCATGGCGACGTCGCCACGGCGTCGATCACGGTCAACTCGATTCCGAAGATCCTGCGGGTGGCGCCGGGGCTGAGGACGATGGCCGACATGCCGATTCCGAGCTGGTTCGGCGGCCGGTAGAACCCGGTAGGGCACCCCTTCTAGGGGTGCCCCACCTCAGGTAAGCTGGACTCATGCGTCCGGCGCTTCTTCTCTCCGCCACCGCCGCGTTGCTGGTCCTCAACGTGGCCTTCGCCATTGCCCAGCGTCCCGGCGTGTTCGATCAGTCGATCAACCATCCCGCCATTCGCTACAACACGACCGACGCCAACACCGTCGTCGATGCCCTCAACCGGAAGCTGGCCGACAAGTCGGCCGCGCTCGTCTTCGACGAGAAGTCCGGCTACCTCAAGTCGGTGCTCGACCTGCTGCGCATCCCCGTTGAGTCGCAGGTGCTCGTCTATACCCAGACCAGCCTGCAGGCGCAGCACATCACCATGTCCAATCCCCGGGCCATCTACTTCAACGACCACGTCTCGGTAGGCTTCATCCGCGGCAGTGGCCTGCTGGAAATCGTGGCGCAGGATCCGGTGCTCGGGTCGGTGTTCTACGTCGTGCGTCAGGAACGCGCGGCGGCGCCGACCATCGGCCGGGAATCGCAGTGCCTGCGCTGCCACCTGTCGTGGGACACGCTGGGGGTGCCGGGCCAGACCATCCTGAGCACGTTCCCGCGCAAGGACGAGAACGCCTACGCCAATGGCTTCGCCGTCGATCACTTCCGGCCGATCGAAGATCGCTGGGGCGGGTGGTACGTCACTGGCAAGCGCGTGCCCGCGAAGCACGCGGGCAACCTGCCGCTGTTCGCGCCCCCCTCCACCAAGGCTACGGGGGGCAGGCCCGAGGAAAGGCCGACGCCGCCGCCGGCGCGGGTTTCGCTCGACGGCCAGGTCGACCTCACCGGCTATCCGACACCGTACAGCGACATCGTCGCGCTGATGGTGATGGAGCACCAAGCGCATCTCTTCAACCTGTTCACGCGGGCGATGTGGGAGTCGCGCGTGGGCGGTCCGGCGTCGGAGTCGCGGGTGGCCGAGGCCGCCGATGCGATCGCCGACTACATGCTGTTCGTGGATGAGGCGCCAATCACGGACGGTCCGATCGAAGGATCGTCAGGCTTTGCCGAGAAGTTCGTCGCCGACGGCCCGCGCGATGCACAAGGCCGCTCGCTGCGTGAGCTGGATCTCAAGACGCGCCTGCAGAAATATCCGTTGAGCTACATGATCTACTCGCCGCCGTTCCAGGCGTTGCCCGCTGATGTGAAGAAGCTGGTGATGGGGAAGATCGAGCGCGTGCTGGCGGGAGAAGAGGCCGACAAGAAATACGCGCACCTGACGCCAGCGATCCGCCAGGCGGTACAGGAGATTCTGAAGGCGACGATGTAAGGGGCCACCTTCAGGTGGACTGTTGCCGCTCCAGCGTCCAGACATACTCCGGCTGGCCGTTGCGTACCGACTCCTCCACGACCTTCGCGCCCAGCTTGCGCATGGCGCCGACGCCGCGACCGTTGCGGACCAGCGTCTTGCCGATCAACGTGGTCACGCCCCACTCGTTGAACAGGAAGTCCAGGTAGAGGTTCACGGCCTTCTGGAACACGCCGGTGCCCCACAACGCTGGGGACATCGCGAAGCCGATCTCGGCGCGGTGATCGGTGTCGAGGCGCAAGGCCATGAACAGGCCCGACACTTCCTGGTTGCCGGTGAGCAGCGTGAAGCAGGCCGCCCGCTTGTCGGCGCGCCGCGACTGGCTCAGCGCGATCCAGGAACCAAACTCGTCAAGGGTCGCGGGAGGCGGATCGAGATGCGCCGACACTTCCACCCGCGCGAAGAGCGCCAACAGGGCCGCCGCGTCGGACAGATGCACTTCCCGCAGGCACACGTCATCCTGGGAAAGCACCGGCAATACATTCACAGTCGCCTGGCTCACCACGTTGCAAACGGCTCCCGGAAAAGGTCTCGAGGGGCGGGGAGCCCACCTGCAGACAGTATGTCTCCGATCGTCCCGCGATCGAGCGCCGCGCGGCGTTTTGTCGTGCAAACAGCCGCCTAGCGTTTCGCGCGCACCAGCGTGAGGGGCACCGACGCCCCGGCCTGCCGCCAGGTGCCGGCAAGCTCGCCATTCCACGTGCCCTCGTCCCGCGAACGTGCTGGGCTGCGCGAACGTCCCGGCCAGTTGGCCCGACGGCAGCGTCCAGAGATCCACGGCGACGGCGACCGGGCGATCCGGCACCTGGACGATGCCGTCCCAGTGGCCGGCCGGATCGACCGGCGATGGCGCCGCGACCAGCGACGACAGCAGGCTGGCGATGAACATGAACAGGCGAATGAAGACACGCATGGCGGACCTCCGGCGGAAGCGCGGGTTAACGTGGGTTGTGGAGGCAACCCTTAAGGGTTGCCTGCTATTCAGAAATCGTGACGAGCCACGTTGATCCTGGCGAGATACAGCATGGCGAGCGAGCTGGACGCCGTGATGGCGAGGCCGGCCCAAGGCACCGCGCCGTCACGGAAGTAGGATTCGGCGCTCATCACGCCGAACAGGCTGTAGCGCGACAAGCCTTGCACCGCCTGTTCCATGAACGATACGCACGTGGCCACCGCCACCACGATCAGCGGCGGCCGCCAGAGGTCGGTGAACACCGTGGAGAGCAGGAACGTGAGGCTGAACAGCACCGTGCCGGCGATGAACATGCACAGGCTGTAGACCAGCGCATCGCCGAGGCTGTAGCTCTGGCCCACGGCGGGCGACAGCAGCACCACCAGCAGCGACGGCACAATCGCGAGCACCAGCAGTTCGGCGAGCACTGCCCCCGCGCGGACGTCGAGCAGGCGCTCCCGCGACACCGGCAGCGACAGCGTGAACATGGCGCCGCCGCGAGTGGATTGCGACAGCAGGCCGCCGGCCCCGAGCAGGATGGCGAACAGCGCCCAGGTCTTGGGCATGTTGTTGACGAACCACTGCAGCCATACGTAGCCTTCGTAGGTCCGCGACAGCTCCAGGCTCTCGCGTACCTGGCGGCCGATGGGCCCGTTCAACTCGACCTCCGGCAGCGCCGGCAGCAGTTGCGACAGCTGCGGGTAGATCCACACCGTGCTGCCGGCCGAGAACATCAGCACGACCAGGCCGATCAGGAAGCGCGAACGCGTTTCAAGCCACGTCTTGTACCAGAGCATGATCAGTCCTCCGCAACGACGGTCTCGAGAAAGATGTCCTTCAGTGGCACCGGCGTCACGTCCACCGACACCGGGTTCAGGCGGCGGGCTTCCGCGACCAGCGCGTCGGCGCCGGCGCTCGACAGCACCGTCAGCACGCGTCCCTTGCGCTTGACCGTGACCACGCCCGGCGACGAGAACGGCGCATCCGGCGCGTCGCCGTCGAAGACCAGCTGAATGCGCCGGTAGCGATCGCGCAGGTCGTCGAGCGAGCCGGCGACCACCGCGCGTCCGCGATCGATGATGGCCAGGTGGTCGGCGATCTGATCGACCTCGGCGAGCTGGTGCGACGAGAAGAACACCGTCGCGCCTTCCGCGGCGACGTGCGAGACCAGTGTCTGCAGCACTTCCTCGGTCATCGCCGGATCGAGGCCGGCCGTCGGCTCGTCCAGTATCAGCAACTCGCCGCCGCGGCAGAGCGCGAGCAACAGGGCCAGCTTCGTGCGCATGCCGCGCGACAGCGCCTTGACCTCGCGCTCGAGCGGCAGCTCGAACTTGCGCAGGTACTTCTCTTCGAGGTCCCTCCGCCAGCGGGGAAAGAACGGCGACGTGAACCGGATCAGCTCGCCGACCGGCATGTTGTCGAACAGGTCCTTCTCGTCGCTGACGAAGCCGGTGCGGCGGCGAATCTCCACGCTCGCCGCGGGCGAATCGGCGGCCAGGCCCAGCACCTGCGCGGTGCCGCTGGTTGGCCGCGCCATGCCGAGCAGCACCTTGAGCGTCGTGGTCTTGCCGGCGCCGTTGCGCCCGAGGAAGCCGAAGATCGACCCGGCCGGAACCTGCAGGTCAAGGCCGCGCACCGCCTCCACGCCGTCGTAGTGCTTGCGCAGGGCGACGGTCTCGATTGCGAACGTGCTATTCACCGTGTCCTCCTGTCTTGATCAGCCCGGCGAGTTCGGCCTCGAACAGGCGCCGTATCTCTTCGTCGGACAGCCCGCTCCGGCGCAGGCGGGCGATGGCTCCGGCCACCGCCTCCTTGCCCGCTCGCAGCTTGTCGGTCTGCTTCTGCGCCCGCGCCTTCGGCGACACGAAGGCGCCGGCGCCCTGCCGCAGCTCGATCACCCCTTCGTGCTCCAGCTCGCGGTAGGCCTTGGCCACCGTGTTGGGGTTGATCACCAGTTCCTCGGCCAGCGGCCTGATGCCCGGCAACTGCTCGCCCGGCCGGAGCGCGCCGGTTTCGATGGCGTGCTTCACCTGCTCCATGATCTGCAGGTAGATGGGCACGCCGGACGACGGGTTGGGGCGGAACAGCATCATCTGAACTGTGCTACTGAGCTAATACAGTGATACTCTGCCGAAAGTCCCCGGCGTTTGTCAAGCGGCCCTTTCCGGGACCGCCAACCTGGCCCAGTGGTTCCTGCTGACGCGCGGGTTGTGGCTGGTGCTGCTCGTGCTGATCCTCGGCCACAACGCCTTCGACGGCGTGCGCGCCACGGCCTTCGGCACGCCGCCCCGCTCTGGAACCTGCTGCACCAGCAGGGCGTGTTCTTCGTTGGTGGCGTTGCGGTGGTGACCGCGTATCCGCTGCCGCCCTGGGTGGGCGTGAGGGCCACGGGCGTCTGCTTCGCTCCGGTGCTATTGATGGCGCCGCCGGCACGGCGGACGGTGATGATCAGGACCGGCCTGGCGTTGCGGGCGTGAAGGCGCGCCGCGTGGGCTGGTGGCTCGGTTATTTCTAGGCGGCGCTATTCGATGCCGAGGCGCTGGCGCTTGAGGTAGAGGCCCTTGCGCGACAGGCCGAGCAGCTTTGCCGCGTCGTCCATCCTGGCGTCGGACAGCTTCATGGCCCGCTGGATCAGCGCGCGTTCGAGGTGCTCGGTCGCGGCGGCCAGCGGCTGGTCGAGCCTCATGACCATCTCGGTCGGTTCGAGCACGCGTTGGTCGGCCGGCACCGTGCGCCGGCTGGCGGCAATGGCGGGCGAAAGGTGTTCGGGCATCAGCACGGCGCCGGGCTCGGCCATCGCCACCAGGCGCCGGACTTCGTTCGCCAACTGCCGGACGTTGCCCGGCCATTTGTAGAGCACCAGGTACTCCAGCGCCTCCTCCGACACGCGCAGCTGGGGCTTCTGCAGTTCGTGCGAGAACTTGTCGACGAAGTGGTCGACCAGCAGCGGGATCTCCTCGCGCCGCTCCCGCAGGGGCGGCACGTGGAGCGGAATCACGTTGAGCCGGTAATAGAGGTCCTCGCGGAACTTGCCGTCGGCCACCAGTTGATCGAGGTTGGCGTTGGTGGCGGCGACGACCCGCACGTCCACCAGTTGCGGCCGCGTCTCGCCGAGCGGCAGGATCTCGCCCGACTCGAGGAAACGCAGCAGCTTCGGCTGGGCCTCGGCGCTCATCTCGCCGATCTCGTCGAGGAACAGCGTCCCGCCGGCGGCGGTGCGGACCAGGCCGGGCGAGTCGTCGTGCGCGCCGGTGAACGCGCCGCGGCGGTAGCCGAACAACTGGCTGTCGATGATGTCGCGTGGCACGGCGCTGCAATTGAACGGCAGGAACGGGCCGTCGCGCCGCGCCGAGGCCTGGTGCAGCGCGCGCGCGAACAGTTCCTTGCCGACGCCGGTCTCGCCGGTGATCAGCACGGTCACGTTCGACGGCGCGACCCGGCGCACCGACTTGACCAGTTCGATCATCCGCTCGGTGGCGCAGACCAGGCCCAGTTGCTGTTCGGGCGAGGGCTCGGGCCACAGCGCGGTCTGCTCGCGCTCCTGGTGGCGCGCGCGGACCAGCGCCAGGGCGGTGTGGACCAGGCGTTCGATCGCCAGCAGCGTGGCGCGGGCGGTGGCCGTCGGCCGCGGCATGACCACGACGGTGATCTGCCGGTCGCGATACGGCCCCAGCGGCATTGAGACCAGCCCGGGGTGCCGGTCGTTCCAGGCCGGAGCGTCGGGCGCGCCCTCCGCCGCTCGCACCAGGCTGACGCTGTCGGGTCCGGTCTCGATGACGCGGGCGTGCAGCGCGGCGCCGGTATCGGTAATCAGCGAGACGGTTTCGGTGGCCAGCAGGGGCGGGTGGGCGGCGAGGTCGATCAGCGCGGCGATGCGTTCGGTGAGGTAGGCGGCCGGCGGCCGGAAGTCGGTTGCGGGGCGCGGCGGCGGGTCTTCGCGGAGCATCACGGCGCCGCCGTTGCCGCTCATGGAACCCAGCATGGCGGGCCGCTCGGCGGTCTCACGGGCGTCGCGCTGGACCTCGGCGCGGGCGGTCAGGTTGCCGACGGCGTGCAGGATGCGGGCGGCGCGATCGAAGTGACCGGCGGCAGCCGCCGGGTCGTCGCGCGCGGAGCGCCGGCCGGCGACGCGCGACGCCTCGGCGACCATCTCGAGGGGCGGGTCGGGATTGGCGCTGACGGCGCTGGCCATCAACTGCGCGCCTTCGGAAGCGCGGCCAATGCGGCCGAGCCCCTCGGCCGCCAGCAGCTTCATCCGCTCGAGCAGGTTGCGATCCGCCATCCGCTCGATGCGCGGGATGGCGTCCAGGGCGAGGGCAACGCCAGCGTCGGCCTGGTCGGTGCGGTAGAGCAGTTTGACGCGAGTGAGCAGGTGCCAGAGGCCATAGTAGGAATAGCCGTTATCAAGGTGAGCCGAAGTCGTCTGGACCTCATCGGCAAGGCTCCGCGCGCTTTCCATGTCACCCGAAGCAAGAGCTACTTGCACCCTCGTGTCCCGAACGCCAATCTCGGTCGTTCCGCCTCTCCGCAAATCTCCGAGCAATTCGCGCAAGACAGCATCAGCATGCGCAAGCGACCCCTGCGCGAGCTTTATGTGTGCAAGGTTACCCAGCGCGGGGATTCGTAGCTCGCGTGAGCCCGATTCTTCTGCACACCGGAGTGCCTCCTCCGTGCACCTAAGGGCAGCTTCGTAGTCAGCACTAATGATCGCAATACCGGTATTCGTGATCGCTAGGCGTCCCTGTTGCCAAACGTTTGTGTACCCATTCAGCAAGTTCTTGGCAGTCGAAGCGCTTCTCAATGCCGCAACGAGTTGTCCCCTTTTGGCCTGAATCTCGGCACAAAGAGAATGCAGCGCGATCATGGAGTGGGGATCCCCGGAGCGGATAGCGATGCGCCTCAGCCGTGATACTTCAATAGCCGCTGGTTCGATTCCAACCCAATGCAGCAAGCCCTCAGCAAAGCTGCACATAAGCCGCGCCTGCAACTGAGCGTCGCCAGCCTCTGAGGCGAACTGGGCTGCGCGGTTCATGCCTCGGAGACCAACGTCGGTTCGGCCAACGCCGAGGTTAACGCGTCCTACGATGTCCCAGCAGTACGCTCGGTCTGCGTTTGTCAGGCGCTCTTTGAGCAATCTCTCTGCGTTGTCTCGTGCTTGAGCCGGGATTCCAATGTGCGCCTCCATCTGGCACCGCAACACGCGGAGGGATAGCGGGCGAACAGGGTGCTCATCTATTGCGGTAGCCGCATTGCGAAACCTACCAGACTCCGCGAGCGCCAGTATCACGTTATCGGGAGTCATCTCGGTCTGCGATCTAGTGGACTAATCGCTTCCCTGCTGAGTGGGGCTCACCAGGTTGCGTAAGTCCAAGGACCTCGCGCAACTGCAGAGAGTTCACAATCTCTGTCACGCGCATCTCGCGGCTCCCTCTGGTTGTCGCTCTCGATGTCGGCAAATCGATCCCGAGGCCGACGAGTACACCCAGCTGTGCGGTGATCAGTAACTCTGTAGACGACAAACGCACGAGCGAGCAGTTGGGGCTACTTGACGGATTGAGGCTGGCTTGAATGCCTTCCATTAGCGCCTCCCGATATCGATCGGACTGCGGTGAGGGAAAGAATGTGACTACGACGATGGAAAGAGATTCGGGGTGGTCGCGGTCGACACGCAGCGTTCGGTGGGAGAGGAGTGCATCAAGCACGGCGTACAACGTCTCTCTCGAAGGTCGATCGGTGGCATCGATGGCTGAAACCCGGTCGTGAGCAGTCGAAGACGATAGGGCGGACGCAAGGTGAGGAGCGATCGATTGAATCAATACCCTTTGCTCGACAGGGATCTCGCGCCCTTGAGGGGCAAAGAAGGTCAGGACACCGACAAGAATATCCGACTCCACCAGGGGAACGCTTGAACCTAGGCCCACGCCCGCAGATCTCGCCAATTCGATTGGGAGGTCGAGGGACGCATCCGAGTTCCAGATTGGCGTCCGATGAGCTGCGACCCATCCGGAAAGGCGCTCTCCGAGCGGAGTATCTGGTCCACCTACCAACTGCGACAGATGGCCGTCCGCGAATAGGCACCGGATTGACTGGCCGTTCTCGCTTACCCCGTACAGGACGACCGAGCTTGCTTCGGTAAGTCGAAGAAGTTGGCGTGTCACTACAACGCTGAGGTCTTCGACAGAGAGTCCAGGTGGCGAAGGATGTATCGATCGCAAGAGCGAAAGCACTTTGACCGGGAGTCGCTCGGAAACGTCTCCTAGCGGTGGAGCCTGTGCTTCTGGCGCGATTCGGAGCTTGGTCGCAATCGAATCGATCGCCTCTTTCTCCGCGTCGTGTTCCTGTGCCTGTTCGGAGAGGACCGATTGAACCTCGATGAACTTGTCGACGACCATGGGATCGTACATAGACCCACGTCGTTGAACAAGTATCGAGATTGCATCCTCCACCGACAATCGAGGCCGGTAAGGACGGTCCGACGTCAGAGCATCGAAGCAGTCAACTACCGACAACACCCGAGCGCCCAACGGTATTGACACGCCCTTGAGTTTGCCCGGATAGCCAGTGCCATCCCAGCACTCGTGGTGATGTCGAACTATGGGGACGACCGGATATGGGAACTCGATTGATGAAAGAATCTCGGCGCCGATGTTGGCGTGTTGCTTCATGACGTCAAATTCGTTTGCCGTAAGACGGCCGGGCTTGTTCAAGATGAACTCGGGTATTGCCAGCTTGCCCATGTCATGAAGGAGCGCGGCGGCTTCGATGGCCTTGATCTGCATTTCGTCGTTTACTCCGACGGCTCTCGCGAGTCCTACCGCATACCGTTGCACCCTTCGGATATGTCCGTGGGTAATCTGATCCTTGGCGTCAATTGCCATCGCCAGCGTTTCTATCGTCGAAAGGTACATTTTGTTGACGTGAGTCAGATGCAGGTTCGCGTCTTCAATACGCCCTAGCGAGGTCTTGAATGTCAGATACGAAATTAGAAGCAACGGGATGATGATGCCGAGGGTCGTGAAGTCAATGTCCTTCGAGTAAGTGACTAGCAGTCCTGCGACTGAGCCGCCTCCGAAGTAGTTGACCGACAGCCAAAGAAAATTGTCCCGCCAGATGGTGAGCGGTCCCTTCCCTTGCTCCAAAGCCAGGGCAAAGGTGACGAGCCAGCTGTTGAGGAGAAAATAGGACAGCGTGAACAGGAACAGGGGGACCAGAATTTGCGAAAGTGGAGTATGCGCTGTCGAGTACGGAGCTATCCCGGAGACGGCAAAGAAGACGAAGCCGGAAATCCTGGTTGACAGCGCAACGGCGGCGACATTGAAGATGACGCGAAATGGTGCCCGTTCGTGATGTCGGAGCCGAAGCGAAATAATCAGCGCGTCTAACAGCGCCGTTACGGTGCCGGCGGCGGGACCAAACAGCAGTACTGACGCGAAAACGAAAGTATCAGAGACCGATAGCCGCGCCGTTACGCCTGGAATGCGGACTGTGAACGTCCCAGTAAGGAGAGTTAGAGCAGCAAGAATGAGCCATTGCAGGTCAACTTGCTGCAGTAGTAGTTGCGCGAGGGAGTGAATCGCGACCGCGATTCCAATCGCCGACACCCCCATGACGTAAATCCGAACTCGCGCCGGTAAGGCTCCAAACTGCTGAATCATGTTCGTTGCGTCGATAGAATTATCGTCGCATTACGAAAAAACTATTCGCCCCAGATAATGAGCTTGGCCATTGCTATCTCCTGAGAAAAAGCGTGCAATTAAGTTCGTGGAACTGCGGGTTAGCTGCCCCAGACGATGACATCAGCGGAACTGCCCCACACGATCACTTCGTCATTGGAGCTGCCCCAAACGATCACCTGGCCCGCCGTACTACCCCAGACAATCACGTCGTCATTGGAGCTGCCCCAAACGATCACGTCTTGGGCTGTGGTTCCGCTGCCCCAAACGATCACCTCCTGCGCGAGCACAGTGCTTCCCCAAACGATTACGTCGTCAGTCGAACTCCCCCAAACGATCACCTCGTGGGATGAGCCCCAGACGATTACGTCGCCCCACTGCACGTGGCTGCCCCAAACGATGACGCTGCCCCAAACGATTACCTGCGCACTGGTGCCGTCTGAGGACGGGACCGACATCGAAAACCCCGTCGCGCTTTGAGTGCTTGGCGCTAGGTTGGGAAGCCCGTCCAGCCCCTCCAGATCCAAACTCCCTGCGCCACTCGCCAGCAATCCCGCCGACGGCATGAAGTCCGCGCTCGCCTGCAGCGCCAGCTTCACCTGCAACGGCGTCAGGTCACCCCGGCCGTCCAGCAGCAACGCCACCGCGCCGCTGACCACCGCGGCCGACATGCTGGTGCCGCTCATCGCGAAGTAATCGCGCGACCCGGGGCCGTCGATCAGCCGATCCGGGAACTGCGTCATCAGCGTCGCGCCCGCCGCCGCCGTCGACACGATCCTCGAACCGGGCGCCACCAGGTCCGGCTTCACGACGTGGTCGACCATCGTCGGACCCTTGGAACTCCAGGGGGCAACCTCGTCATCGGCCTTTTCGGCCGTCCCTTGAGTGCGGATGGCGCCCACCGTGATGGCATACGGCGAAATGCCCGGCGAGGTGACGCTGCCGTAAATCTGCTGGTTCTTGTCGTTGGTGCCGTAGTTGCCCGCCGACGCCACCACCACCAGACCGGCCTTGACCGCGCGCTCCACCGCCTGGCAGATCGGATCGTCCTTGTAACTCTGGGTCGGCGCCGCGCCCAGGCTGATGTTCAGCACGCGGATGCCGAACGACTTGCGGTAGCGGATGGCCCAGTCAATCGCCTCGATCACGTCGCTGGCCTGGCCGGTGCCATCGGCGCCCAGCACCTTCAGGTTGATCAGGTGCGCGGCCGGCGCCATGCCCTTGGCCGCGCCTTCCGCCGTGTTGGCGAACGAGCGGGCGGCGACAATGCCGGCGATGTGCGTGCCGTGACCGTATTCGTCGCGGCCGCGGCCGCGGCGGCTGGTGAAGTCGACGCTCGCCACCACCCGGTCCCTGAGCGCCGGATGGTCGGCAATGCCGCTGTCGATGATGGCGACACCAATGCCCCGGCCGTTCACCGCCCCCAGGCTGGCTACCGCGCCCGACCAGGCCGCATCCGCGCCAGTGGTCTTGGTGGTCACCGCCATGTGCGAGCGGACGACGGGGTCGCCCGACAGGGCCTCGACCTCGGCGTCCTGCGACAGCGCGTCGATGGCCCGCTTCGACGCAGTCAACACCGCGCCCGAGGTGAGCACCTTCTTCACCGTCAGGCCATGACGCCTGGCCAGCCGGTCAATGCGCTCCTGCGATCCCGACACGATGATGTCGACCGGGCCGGAGGAATTCGAGGTGAGATGGGCCGCGAGATCCGACGACAGCCGCGCGCGCCGCCCGCCGGCCATGGCCGACGTCGCGCAGACGAGCAGGACCGCGGCGGTGAAGAGAGCGGTGGAGCGTTGCCATGGCAACCGGGACCCGCTTCCGCGGTTCCGGCCATTCAACTGCAGGTTCTCCATCATCGACTCCAGGGGCTATGCCGTTCGGTTAAGTGCAAAAAAAGTAGGGGGCGACCCGGTGCGGCGCTAATGCGTGCCACGCATTTCTTCGACCGAATCCAACAGCACGCGCTGGGATCCGCCCAGCGTGCGAATGGTGCGAAGCCGGCCGTCGCGAATGCGGTAGTAAACGGTCCGGCGGGAGACAGCCAACAACTGAGCGGCCTGTTCGATGCTCACGCTGCGACCAACCTGCGGCTGAAATTCCTGTTCGCTGAATGCCAGCGGTTGAACGTTCATTGCAGTGTTCCTCCGCCAGAAGCAATGGCACGGGCGGTGCCACCGGGACTGTGATCTCGGGCATTTCCGCTAAGTTGTTGCATCCGCAGGGTTTGGTGTTCTACGATGCGGTCGGTCGCTGACTGGGGCGCGCCTGGACTGCGGCCAAGCTGTTGCCCCGGCCAGGGCGGCCGAGGTGGCCAATCGCGTTTTTGCACACAAATCGAACGAATTTCGATTTCCGTGCACGCGAAAAACCGGCCAACTTATTGGCCGACTGGACAAGAAGTGAACCGACAACCGCGGGCATTGCTGAGCGTTCTGCTATTGGGCCTCATCGCGTTCATGGGGTGGCGCTGGTGGTCCGGGCAGCAACAGCCGGCTGATTCGGGTACGGAAATTGTCTTTTCAGACGTCAGCACGCGCGGTGGGGTGCTGACGTCGTCGCTGCGCAGCGAGCCCCGTACGTTCAACCGGTGGGTCAACCGGGACTTCGCGACCGACCTGATCTCCCAGCTGACCCAGAGCAAACTCGTCCGCGTCAACCGCGCGACTCAGGACGTCGAGCCGGCACTGGCCGAAACATGGACCGTTTCCCCGGACAACCGCACGTTCACGCTCACCCTGCGCGAGGCGGCCTGGTCGGACGGCACGCCCTTCACATCGGCTGACGTGCTGTTTTCGTTCCAGGCCATCTACGACCCCAAGGCCAACAGCGTCCTGGCGAGTTCGCTGCTGGTGGGCGGGCGGCCCCTCGCGGTGACCGCGCCCGACACGCGAACAGTGGTGATTACCTATCCCGGGGCCTTCGGGCCGGGCATCGCCATGCTCGACAACCTCACGTTGGCGCCGAAACACAAGCTCGAGGCTGCCCTCGCCGCCGGCACGTTTCCGCAAGCGTGGGGCGTGGCGACACCGCTGACCGAGTTGGTGTCCCTCGGGCCGTTTGTGCTGACCCGTTACGAACCCGGCCAGCGGGTGATCTTCGACCGCAATCCCCGCTACTGGAAGAAGGACGCCGCCGGCGGCGCCCTGCCATACCTTGATCAGCTCGTGCTCGAGGTAGTGCCGGATCAGAATGCCGAACTGGTGCGCCTGCAGTCGGGCCAGATCGACATGCTGCAGCAGCAGGTGCGGCCCGAAGACATCGCCACCCTGCGCCCGCTCGTCGACCAGGGCAAGCTCCAGTTGCTCGAACTGGGCGTCAGCACCGATCCCGATCTCTTCTTCTTCAACTTGCGGCCAGCCAAATGGGCCAGCGACCCGCGCGGCAGCTGGATGTCGCGCAAGGAGTTCCGCCAGGCGATTTCGCACGGCGTGGACCGCGAAGCCTTCGCCAACACTGTGTTCCTGGGCGCCGGCGTGCCGATTTGGGGGCCGGTGACACCCGGTAACCAGAAGTGGTTCTCGCCCAACCTTACGCGCTATGGATTCTCGCTCGACAAGGCCAAGGCCTTGCTGGCCGGCTTGGGTCTCGCCAACCGCGACGCCGACGAGTGGCTCGAGGACGAGCAGGGCACCGAAGCCCGCTTCACGCTGCTCACTTACCGCGGCAACTCGTCGCTCGAACGCGGGTCGGCCGTGTTGCGCGAATATCTCCGGCCGCTCGGCATTGCCGTCGACGTTGTCGCCATCGAGCAAGGCGCGCTTATTGAACGCATGCTTAAGGGCGACTTCGACGCGATTGCGTTCTTCTTCTCGTCGAGCAACCTCGACCCGGCCATGTCGGCGGACTTCTGGCTCAGCTCCGGCTCAGGCCACATCTGGAACATTGGCCAGGCGACGCCCGCCACCGCATGGGAGAAGCAGATCGACGACCTCATGCACCAGATGATGGCGAGCGTCGACCATGCGGAGCGCAAGCGGCTGTTCGACCAGGTGCAGAACATCTTTGCCGAGAACCTGCCGGCCCTCTACTTCGTGGCGCCGCGCATGTACATCAGCGCCTCGGCGCGGGTCGGCTCGATCTCGCCCACCATCCTGCGGCCGCAAGTACTGTGGGCCGCCGACACGATCACCGTTCGCACGCCGGCATCAACGGGGCAGGGAGGGCGGTAGCGGCCCATGGGACGCTACCTCCTGAGGCGTCTCGGCTTCGCCGTCCTGCTCGTCGTCGTCGCGTCCTCCGCCTCGTTGCTGCTGACGCAACTGGCGCCGGGTGACATCACGTCCGAGCAGGCCCTGGCCCTCGACCCGGCGGCGCGCGCCAGGCTGCGCGCCGAACTGGGCCTGGATCGGCCGCTCGCCGCGCAGTACCTGTCGTGGCTCGGCGGCGTCGCGCGGCTCGACTTTGGCCGCTCCCTCCTCTATTCGCGCCCGGTCAACTCGCTGCTCGGCGAGCGCGCCCTCAACACCGCCGTGCTCGCAGTGGCCGCCCTCATCGTGGCGACGGCAATCGGATTGCCCTTCGGGGTCTATTCCGGCAGCCGCTCGCGCGGCCTCGGCCGTAGTGTCGTGCGCGGGCTGTCGATCGTGGCGCTGTCGGTGCCGCCGTTGATCGGTTCGCTGGCGCTCGTCTTCCTGGCCGCGCGCACCGGCTGGTTGCCGGTCGGCGGCATGACCTCGGCCGCCGGCATGGATGCGAGTTGGGCGCGTTGGCTGGGCGATCTGGCGCGCCACATGCCCATCCCGGTGCTCGCGCTGGCCCTGCCGCTCGCCGCGACGCTCGAGCGCCTGCAATCGCAGGCCATCGAGAAGGCCGTCCGCGAGCCCTTCGTTGCCGCCAGCCGGGCCCGCGGTCTCGGCCACGCGCAGGCGATCATCCGCCACGCCTGGCCGGTGTCACTGCGGTCGGTGCTGGGCCTCTACGGCGTGATGATCGGCAGCCTGTTCAGCGGCTCGTTCGTGGTTGAAGTAGTCACCTCGTGGCCGGGCCTCGGCCGATTGATGTACGACGCCCTCAAGGCGCGCGACCTGTATCTCGTGGCCGGCTGCGCCGCATCGGGCGCGTTCTTTCTCGCGGCCGGCACCTGGATCGCCGACGCCCTGCTCGCGCTGGCCGATCCGCGCGTGCGCTCGCAGGAGGCGCCGTGACCCGCCGGGCGGCCACCTTCGTGCTGCTCCTCGCGGCGTTGTCGCTGGCCGCGCCGCTGCTGGCCCCGTACGACGCGGGCCTGGGCTTCCGCGACTTCCTGCACGCGCCACCCATGCGCCCGCATCTCCAGGGCTTCGGCGCACCGGTCGTGCATCCGATCGTGCTCGCCGATCGCCTCGAGCAACGTTTCGAGTCCGATCCGACGCGCACGCTGCCGCTGCCGTGGTTCGGCGGCTCGACCGATCAACCGGTGTTCCTGCTGGGTGCCGACAACTTCGGCCGCGATGTCCTGTCACGGTTGTTGTACGGCGCCCGCACGTCGGTCGGCCTGGCTCTGTTGGCCACCGTCGGCGCCGTGCTGATCGGCGCGCTCGCTGGCGCCTGGGCGGGCCTGCGCGGTGGGTGGGTCGACGATGTGGTGATGCGTGTGGCCGACTTCGTCCTGATCCTGCCGGTGATCTACGTGGTGCTGGTGTTGCGATCGGTGTTGCCGCTGGTGCTGCCGGCTTCCACCGTGTTCCTGCTGGTCACCTGGATCTTCGTTGCCGTCGGCTGGCCGTTCGTGGCCAAGGGTGTGCGCGCCATTGTCGCCGCCGAACGCGATCGCGAGTACGTGCAGGCGGCGCGATCCCTCGGCGCCGGCCCCGGCCGCATCCTCATTCATCACCTGATCCCGGCGTGCTCCGGACACCTGGTGGTGCAGGCGACGCTGTTGCTGCCGGGATTCATCCTCGGCGAAGCGACGCTGTCGTTTGTCGGCCTGGGATTTCCCGATCCCGTCGCGAGCTGGGGCACCATGCTCGCCGAAGCCGGCAACTACAATGCGGTCGCAAGATTTCCCTGGACGCTCACACCCGCAGTCGCAATTTTTGCGATCGTGCTCGCCACCAATCTCATCGCCTCGACGCACCAAGATCGTAGTTGACGACGCCTCCTCGACGATGGCACCGTCGTCGTGCGGTCAAGAAAGAGCACGGTGTGATTGTGGGTAACAGAACGATGGGTCTCGTCCTGCGCCAGCGTCTCGGAGAAGAAGCGGCGCACGAGTTGAACGACTACGTGGGGCAGCATGGTGATGCCTGGAGGAGAGATGTGATGGTTAGCTGCACCGATCGCATCGACGTGCGCATCGAGCGGTTCGCGTTGCGCGAGGATCTGGTCAACGGGCTCGCCGCCATTCGCCAGGAGATGGCGGCCATGCGGGTCGAGCTGTTGCGGTGGTCGTTTGCCTTCTGGATTGGGCAGGTGGCGACAACCGCGGGGCTGATGGCACTGCTGATTCGACTGTTGACGCCGTAGGCGGGGCGGGTTCATCCGCCTGATAGAATTCGGTGCATGCTCCCCGCTAACGAACGCATCCTTCTTGGTCCGGGTCCCAGCCTGATCGCGCCACGCGTAATGCGCGCGCTGGCGGCGCCCATGCTGAGCCACCTCGACCCGGACTTCGTCGCGATAATGGACGACCTGCGCGCGCGCCTGGCGCGCGTCTTCAGGGCGCCGGACGGCGCGTTCACGTTTGCGGTCTCTGGCACCGGGACATCGGCCATGGAAACGGCCGTCGCCAACCTCGTGGAGCCGGGCACGCGAGTGCTGTCAGTGGTGACGGGATATTTCGGCGATCGGCTCGCGCAGATGTGCACGCGCTATGGCGCCGATGTCACGCGCGTCGAGGTCGAGTGGGGCCGCGCTGTCGATCCCGAAGCGGTGCGCCGCGCGCTGGCCGCGTCGGGCGCCGGCGTCGTGACCATCGTTCACGCCGAGACCTCGACCGGCGTGTTGAATCCCGTCAAAGAGATCGCGGCCCTCGCGCGCGAGCACGGCGCGCTCGTCATTGTCGACGCCGTTACCTCCCTGGGCGGCATGCCGCTCGACGTCGCGGGGTGGGGGCTGGATGCCGTTTACAGTTGCAGCCAGAAATGCCTGGGCTCGCCGCCGGGTGTGGCGCCCATCGTGTTCTCGCCGCGCGCGCTCGAACGCAAGGTGTCGTGCCGCAGCTTCTACTTCGACCTGACGCTGCTCGAGGACTACTGGGTGCGGCGGAAATATCACCACACGATGTCGGCGTCGCTGATCTTCGCGCTGCGCGAGGCGCTGGCCGCGGTCGAGGAAGAGGGCCTCGCCATCCGGTGGGCGCGTCACGAAGAGAATCACCTGAAGTTGGTGTCGGGCCTGGCGGCCATGGGGCTGTCGCTGCTGCCGCCGGCAGGCGAACGCCTGTGGACCCTCAACGCGATCGCGGTCCCCGGCGGCGTCGACGATGCGGCGGTGAGGAAGTACCTGTTGCAGCGGTTCAACATGGAAATCGGCGCGGGCCTCGGCCCCCTGGCCGGCAAGGTGTTCCGGGTTGGGTTGATGGGGACGAGTTCGTCCCCAGAACTGGTCGATCTCCTGTTGCGGGCGCTTTCCGAGGCATTGGCCTCTCCGGATGTCCGGAAAGCATGACGTCCGGCTCTGGTACAGGGGTTGCACTGGCCGGGGCATGAGAAAAGGGACCGGCTTCTTTCTTGCGGTTCTCGTCACCGCCACGGCAGCCTGCGCGACCAACCCGGTCACGGGAAAGCGCCAGATGTCGCTGCTTAGCGAAGTCGAAGAACTGGCCATCGGCCAGCAGCAGGACGCCGAGATTCGCCGCGAGATGGGGGTCTATAACGACCCCGCCTTGCAGGCCTACGTCACCGAGATCGGCCAGGAACTGGCGCGCGCCTCGCATCGCCCCAACCTGCCCTGGACCTTCACCGTCGTCGACAGCCCAGCCATCAACGCGTTCGCGTTGCCCGGCGGCTACGTCTACATCACGCGCGGCATCCTGGCGTATCTGGACGATGAGTCGGAGCTGGCCGGCGTGCTGGGCCACGAGATTGGCCACGTCACGGCGCGGCACGCCGCGCAGGCATATACGCGGCAGGCGCAAGCCAGCCTGGGCCTGACCATCCTCAGCATCTTCGTCCCGAGCACGCGGCCGTTTACCGATCTCGGCGCCACCGGCCTGGGCGTGCTGTTCCTCAAGCACGGGCGCGATGCGGAACTGGAAGCGGATCGACTGGGCGTGGAGTACGAGTCGAGCGCCGGCTGGGATCCGGCCGGCGTGCCGCGCTTCCTCTCGACGCTCGCGCGCGTGGATGCGCTCAGCGAAGACGGCGTGCCCAACTGGCTGTCGACCCACCCGGATCCCGGTTCGCGCGTCGGCCAGGCCGAGCCGGTGGTGGGCAAGTTCGCGTCGGCTAATGCGACGAAGCGGAACCGCGATCTCTATCTCGATCGGATCGGCGGCCTGGTCTACGGCGACAATCCCGAGGATGGCATCGTGCGCGGCAACGCCTTTCTGCACCCCGTGCTGCGATTGGGCCTGACGTTCCCGGAGGGTTGGGAAGTGGTCAACTCACCCGAGTCGGTCATGGCCCGCGAGCCTGGCACCGAACACTACATGGTGCTGCAGGAGGTGGAGCAGCCGCGCCTCGTTCGCCAGGGCACTGGAGCCCAGGCCGGCCGTTCGGTGGGAGACGCCGCGGTTGCCGCCATGCGCGCGGCCGGATACAGCGTGGTCGACGGCCGGATCGAGGACATCAACGGCCAGACAGCTCACGTCGGGCTCTATCGCGGTACGGCCAAGGGGACCGGCCAGGTGTTGATGCGGGCCGCGCACATTGCCATGGGCCGGCAGATGTATGTGGTCGCCGGCTTTGCGCCCGAGGCCGAGTTCAACCTGGTCGACCGCGACGTGCTGCCGTCGATCCAGTCGTTCCACGCGCTGAGCGCCGCCGAGGCGTCACGCGTGCTGCCCAACCGCGTCGACTTCTACGTCGTGCGCACCGGCGACTCTTGGCAGTCGATCGCGGTGCGCCAGGGCAAGAACCTCGTCAACGCGGCGACCCTCGCCATCATGAACGACCGCGAGGTCAACGTGCAGCCGGAGGCGGGCGACCGCATCAAGATCGTCGTCGAAGGCTGAACGACGTAAATGATTTCCGTTTGCGTAAGTGCCGGCCGCGGTAACTCCTTGATTTGAAAGGACTGACGTGCGGTACGCCAATTGCCACTAGGGCAGTTGGAGGTACTTGCATGAGACACCCGTTCACCCCGGCCGCCGGCTTGGCGCTGCTCGGCACCCTGGCCCTGTGGAACTGCGGTGGCGGCGGCGGATCGGCCGCGGCGTCACCGACATCGCCGACCCCGACCGCTTCGGCGCCGGCTCCCGCGCCCACGACCGTCACGCCGAGCGCACCAACTACGGTCACGGTCGCCATCGTCGCCTCGACCGGCAACCGCGCCTTCGATCCAAACCCGGTCAAGGCCAACTCCGGCGATACCGTGATCTTCAGGAACAGTGACTCGGTGATGCATCACCTGGTGATGGATGACGGCTCGGCCGACCTGGGCGACATCGCCCCGGGCGCTGCGTCGCGCGGGATGACCCTGCGCAGTGCTGCCGCGACGAACTTCCACTGCACGCTGCACTCGTCGATGGTCGGCAGCATCAACGGCGCGTCGGCGCCCGAGCCGCCTGCCTGCATCGATCCGTACGGCTACGGCTGCACCTAGTCCCACCAGCACCGCAGTGCGCCGTCGGCGTCGCTGTCGTGAAGGCGTAGCTGGCTATAATCGCCGGATGGCGCGCCGTTCCCGGTCGATTGTGAAGACAGCGTCCAGGATTGTCGCCGGCCTGGGCGCCCTGGGGTTCGCCTACGTCGCTTACGTCTATCTCACCCTGCCCGACGTGCGCTGGCTTGCGACCACCAACCCCACGACCACCGCGTTCATGGAGCTGCGCATTCGCGAGGCGGCCGACGCGGGCCGCAGCAAGTTCCAGATTCGCCATCGCTGGGTGCCCTACAGCCAGATCTCGTCGAACCTGCGCCGGGCGGTGATCGTGACCGAGGATGCCGCTTTCTACGATCACGACGGCATCGACTTGACCGAACTGAAGGCGTCGCTCGAGAAGAACTGGGAAGAGGGGCAGCTGCTGCGCGGCGGCAGCACCATCACGCAGCAGTTGGCCAAGAACCTGTACCTGTCGCCGACCCGCAACCCGATGCGCAAGGTGACGGAACTGCTGATTGCCCGCCGGCTCGAAGCCGCGCTCACCAAGCGGCGCATCTTCGAGATCTACCTGAACATGATCGAGTGGGGTGACGGCATCTTCGGCTGCGAGGCGGCCGCGCGGGCTTATTTCGGCAGCGCCTGCGCGTCGTTGAGCGTGGAGCAGGCCGCGTTGCTGGCGGGAGCCATCATCAACCCGCGCGAGCACAGTCCCGCCAAGCCGACGCGCCGGCTGCTGCGCCGGCAGCAGATCATCATCAGGCGCATGGGGATCAAGGAAGCGCCGCCGCCGGTCACGACGCCAATCCCGATACCCTTCGACCAGACCCCGCCCGCGCCGCCGGTACCGCAGCCGTTCCCGATTCCGCCCGGCAACGCAACTCCGCCGCCGGCGCCTCCTAGCTGACGCGTTTGGCGCCGATGTAGCGGCTGGCCCAGTACTGGGCGCTGAGGTTTTCCACCCGCACCACACCGCGCTCGCTGGGGGCGTGGATGAACTGATCGCCGCCGATCATGATGCCGACGTGCGATGCGCCCGGGGCGACGGTGCTGAAGAACACCAGGTCGCCGGCCTGCAGGCGGTCGCGGCCGATCGGCTTTCCCACCTGGAACTGTTCGCGGACCGCCCGTGGCATGGGCACGCCGTGCTGCTGGTAGACGTAGCGGACGAAGCCGCTGCAGTCGAAGCCGTTGGCCGGGTCGATGCCGCCGTTGCGGTACGGCGCGCCGCGGAGCGAGAGGGCGGTGCTCGACAGGGCGTAGCCGTCGGTCGTGGCGCCGGCCGGCAGACCGCTGACCGGAGGCCGGCCAGGACGTCCCGGCGGGGGCACCACCGCCGGCGGTACGCCGGCTTCGACCGGCACCGGTGCGGGCGCGGCCACTGTGCCGCCGCCTCCCGGCATGGGGAATGGCTGCGGCTTGTAGACCATGCCGCCGGAGCTGGCGCATGCGGTCATGGACGCCGCCATGACGGTGGCAATGAGAATCCTGCCTGGTCCGACCATCTATCCAGAGCTTATCGGCCATCGTGCCGAATTGTGTAGTCCCACGCGATTCATGGCACAATGTCGCGTAAATGGAGCAGACGCTCCTCCTTAACGCGACCTACGAGCCGCTGAAAGTCGTCAACTGGCAGAAGGCGGTGACGTTATGGTGCCAGGGCAAGGTCGAGATCATCGCGCATCACGACCGTGAAGTCCGCGCGGTTTCGTTCGCCCTCAAACTCCCCTCCGTCATCCGGCTGTTACGGTACGTTCGCATCAAGAAGCGATTCGACTACGTGCCGTTCTCGCGCGCCAACATCTACGCGCGCGACGAATACACCTGCCAGTACTGCGCGGAAGTGTTTCCGACACAAGAGCTCACCTTCGATCACGTGGTACCGGTGTCGCAGGGCGGCCGCAAGGACTGGGAGAACATCGTCACCTGTTGCGTCTCCTGCAACCGCCGCAAGGGCGGACGCACGCCGTCCGAGGCGCGCATGCGGCTGAAGCATCCGCCGCGGCGGCCGATGTCGGCGCCCGCCATCCGGATCACGATCGGCCTGCGCAGCGCTCCCGAGAGCTGGCGCGACTATCTGTACTGGAATCTCGAACTGGACGATGCGTAGATGCCGCGCCCGGTTGAAAGCGAATAGTCCTTGCCGCAACTGACAAGCCTGGAGCCCGTTCGCGTGGTGGAAGGCGGACGGCTCTGGCTGCGCGGCGACGGCTTCCCTCAGCCCGAATCGACGGCAGACCTGGTGACAATCGGCGGCGTGGCGGCGCGCATGGCCTTTGCGTCGACCGATCGGCTGGCGGTCGTGGTGCCGGCCGGCCTCGATGGCGGCGAGACGCCGGTGAAGGTGGCCTGGGTGCCGGGCGCCACCTTGTATGCCCGCGTCGGCACGCTGCTCGCCACCGGCCTGCACCAGGTGGACAACCCGGTGTTCGGTGCCGATGGCGCGCTCTACGTCACCTACAGCGGGTCGCGCGGACAGGAAGCGTCGGTGTCGGTGTTCCGCATTCCCGCGAATGGCGGCGCGCGCGAGCCGTTCGTGCACGGTCTCGTCAACCCGACGTCCATGGCGATGGGGCCGGACGGGCGGCTCTATGTCTCGAGCCGCTTCGAGGGCCGTGTTTATCGCGTGTTCGAGGATGGCCGGTACGAGGTGATGGCGTCCGACCTTGGCGTGGCCTGCGGCCTGGCGTTTGACGCCGAAGGCGCGCTCTATGTCGGCGATCGCGGTGGCACCATCTTCCGCGTTCTTCCGAGCGGCCGCACCGAAACTTTCGCGACGCTGCCGTCGAGTGTCGCGGCCTTTCACCTGACGATGTCGCCCGACGGTCATCTTTATGTCTCGGGGCCGACGCTGGCCTCCTACGATTCGGTGCGCCGCATCAACCCGAACGGCTCGGTCGAGACGCTGGACACGCCCTTCGGACGCCCGCAAGGCCTGGCCTTCGACGCCGCCGGCACGCTTCACGTCGTGGAGGCACTTGCCGGCGCGAGCGGCGTGTTCGCGCTGCGGCCGGGTTCGGCGCCTGAACTGATCGTCGCCGGCGCCGGGTTGGTCGGCCTGGCCTTCGGTCCCGGCGGGCAACTGGCCGTCGCGTCGAACGAATCGATCTACCTGTTTCCTGCATGACCGCCCTGCTCGTGTTGCTGGTCACGCTGGCCGGCCTGTCGCTCGGCCTTCGGACCACGTCGGTGCTCATGCATCCGCACGCGCATCCCCTGGATCGCCTGGCGCTGTCGATCCTGGCCGGCGCGCTATGGACCGCCGTGGTTTTCGAAGTGGCCAACAGCTATCGCATCTTCGACTTCGGGCTCGGCTTGATGCTGTCCTTGTCGCCCGTCGGGGTGTTCGATCTCACCAAGTGGTGGTTCCGATCGCGCGGGCGCCGTTCGGGCTGGTTGCGCGCCGGCCCCGCGCCGAGGTGGCTGGTGGCGCTCCGCTGGCTGTTCCTCGCGGCATCGGCTGCAGCACTCGTGTTCCGCACTTAATTCACACTCACGGCATCTGATGACGTGTTATGATGACGCATGCGGACCATCGTGGACTTGCCGGCCGACCAGGTCAACTCGCTGGATGAGTGGTGCCGCCGCGAAGGCGTGTCGCGCGCCGAAGCCGTCCGTCGCGCGGTAGCCGAACACCTGCGCAAACACCATATCGGTGATGCGAAGCGTGCGTTCGGGATGTGGCGCGACATGGCTGAAGACGGCCAGGCCTATCAGGAGCGGCTGCGCAGCGAATGGGACGCTCGGGATCGCGAGCACTCTTGAAGGCGCTCTTCGACACCAATATTCTGATCGACTACCTGAAGGGCATTGAAGCGGCACAGGCGGAGCTCGCCCGTTATCGCCAGCCGCTGATCAGCATCGTGACCTGGATGGAGGTGCAGGCCGGCGTCCGCAACGAAGAGGAGGGAGACGTCGTCGAGATGTTCCTGCGCGACTTTCGAGTTATCGAATTGACCCGCGGCATCGCGCGGGACGCCGCTGCACTTCGGCAGGCGTCACGCCTGCGCCTGCCCGACGCGCTGATCTGGGCGACCGCCCGGCACGAATCCGCGCTGCTCGTCACGCGCAACACCAAAGACTTCCCGCCCGACGAGCCGGGCATTCGCATCCCCTACCGCGTGTGAGCTACTTCGGCCGCCCCACCTGGTTGGCCAGCACCCAGCTCGCCTGGTGCACCAGCCGCGCCACCTTCTCCATCTTCTCGTAGTTGATCTTCTCGGGCCGGTCGTACTGCGTGTGGTAATCGGGGTGCAGCCCGGTGTGGAACCACAACGCCGGCACGCGGTTCTGCAGGAAGGGCCACTGGTCGCTGCGCCGCAGCAGGTTCGAGCTGTTGTTGTCGTAACGCATCTTCAGCTCGAGTCCGATGCCGACCGACGATCGGTTGGCGCGCTCGACGATGGCGCTCAGTTCGGGGTGACGGCTGTAGCCCAGAATGTTGACGGCGTTGCGGTTCGATTCCGCGGTCTGCACCTCGAGGCCGTTGAAGCGCGGCCCGCCGCCGACCTGCACTTCTTCGTTGCGCCCAATCATGTCCATGTTGAGGACGGCCACTGTGCGCTCGAGCGGGAACGTCGGGTTCTCGGTGTACGCCCACGCGCCCAGTAGCGGGCCGCGCTCTTCCGAACCCCAGCACGCAAACAGCACCGAACGCCGCGGCCGCTGTCCGGCCGCCGCCGCCATCGCATATGCATCGGCGATGTCGATCAGCGCCACCGTGCCCGACCCGTCATCGTCCGCGCCGTTGAAGATCACGTTGCCGTCGGCGCCTTCGTGGTCGTAGTGCGCGGAGATGATCACGACTTCGTCCTTCAGCTTCGGGTCGGCGCCTTCGATGAACGCCAGCACGTTGCGGTCGGGCACGATGTGCCGGTTGACAGCCGTGGCCAGCGTGACGGTGACGCCATCGAGCGGCACCCCGGCAAGGCCGCGCTCGGTTTCAGCCGCCTTTGACAACTCGAGCAGCGACCGTCCGGTCCCCCGGACCATCGTCTCGGCCAGCGCCGGCGAGATCTGCCCGACGGGAATGTGCACGCGGTCGGCCCAGCTCGCCAGCGTGAAGCGATCGATGCGCGGCGCCCGCTCCGGCCAGAAGGCGCGCGCCGAGGCCTCGAAGTTGGCCGGCCCCGGATGATTGTGGACGTCGGTGACGAACAGCACGCCGGCCGCGCCCTTCTCCTGGGCCGCAAGCACCTTCTTGATCGCGACGGCCGTCTCGGCCGTGACCACGCCGTCGAACGGGCTCTTCGGATCGCGTTCACCCGGCTCGTGCTCGAGGATCAGCGCGATGCGTCCCTTCACGCGATCGCCGTAGTCGTCATAACCAAGGGCCGGCGCGTGAATGCCGAAGCCCGCGTAGACCACGGGCGCCGTTACCGATCCGCTGGCGCTGAACCGCTGCGGGTAGAAGTCCTGTTCAGGCGCGAGCTCGAGCTTCGTGCCGCCGGGCAACGACACCGTGAGCGCGTTGCGCGTGCCGAGGGTGGCGACCATCAATTGCGTGGCCTGGACGAACGACCCGTTCGGCGCACCCGGCTTGAGGCCGGCCCGCTCGAACCGCGAGCGGACGAACTCCGCCGCCAGCGCGTTCTCGGGCGTGCCCGCGAGGCGGCCCTTGAAGCCATCGCCGGCCAGAAAGTAGAGGTCGGCCTTGAGGTCGGCGGTGCGGATCGAGTCGTTGAACGGCGCGGCGGCCTGAGCGGAGACAACCGCCGCAAGTGCCGCACAGAAGAGGAGAGTCAAGCCGTGGCGCATGGCGACAACATACTTCAAGGCGGGGGATTCTGTTCACTGGTCCCCGAGCCCCGAGCCCCGATCCCCGATAGAATACAGGCGCCCATGAATCAACTGTTCCAGCGAAAACCCATCGCCGAACTGATCATCGACGAGAACGATCCGCGCGCGCTGAAGCGGGTGCTCGGTGCCGGCGACCTCGTGATGCTGGCCATTGGGGCAGTGATTGGCGCCGGCATCTTCGGCGCCATCGGCACCGCCGCGGCCGGCCAGGTCGCGCCCGACGGCACCGTGATCCGGTATGCGGCGGGCCCCGCCCTGGTGTTCTCGTTCATCCTGCTGGGCGGCGCCTGCGCGCTGGCCGCGCTCTGCTACGCGGAGCTGGCGGCCATGATTCCGCAGGCCGGCAGCGCCTACGCCTACTCCTACGCCACGCTCGGCGAGCTGGTGGCGTGGATCATCGGCTGGGACCTGATGCTCGAGTACGCCGTCGGCAACGTCGCCGTGGCCATTTCGTGGGGCGACTATTTCAACGCGCTGGTGCGCGGCGTGGGCATCGACCTGCCGGCGTGGCTGACCACCGGTTATCGCACGGCGCTGCTCAGTTCCAATCCGGACATCAGCGGGTTGATGACGACGGCGCCGCACCTGTTTGGCGTGCCGATCCTGGTCAACCTGCCGGCCTTTGGCATCGTGATGCTGATCACGTGGCTGTTGCTGCGCGGCGCCCGCGAAAGCGCCACCGCCAACACCGTGATGGTGGTCATCAAGCTGCTCGTGATGGCCCTCTTCGTCATCGTCGGCCTGGGCAACATCAACCCGGACAACTACACCCCGTTTGCCCCGAACGGCTTCACCGGCATCCACCAGGGCGCGGCAATCGTGTTCTTTGCCTACATCGGGTTCGACGCGATCTCGACCGCCGCCGAAGAGACCAAGGACCCCCAACGCAACCTGCCGATCGGCATTCTCGGCGGGCTGGCGGTGTGCACGCTGATCTACGTGATCGTCGGTGGCGTCATCACCGGCATGGTGCCTTACACCGAGCTGGGCGTCGCCGACCCGCTGGCGCGCGCGCTCGAGCTGATCGGCTACGAGCGCGTCGGCGCCATCGTGGCGTTCGGTGCCATCATCTCGATGTCCGCCGTGCTGCTCGTCTTCCAGTACGGCCAGCCGCGCATCTTCTTCGCCATGGCGCGTGACGGCCTGCTGCCCGAATGGGTGGCGCGCGTCGATCGCAAGACACGCATTCCCTACACCGCGACCCTGATCACCGGCATCCTGGTGGCCATTGCCTCGGCGTTCGGCGATGCGGCCGAAACCTACGACCTGACCAACATCGGGACGCTGTTCGCGTTTACGCTGGTCTGCGCCGGCGTGCTGGTCCTGCGGGTGAAGGAGCCCGGCCGTCACCGCCCGTTCAAGGTGCCGTTCGTGTGGGTCATCGCCCCACTGGGCGTCGCCGCCTGCCTGTTCATCATGGTTGGCCTGCCGTACCAGGCCTGGGAACGCTTCGGGCTGTGGCTGGCCGTCGGCATCGTGCTCTACGTGGTTTACGGTTACAAACACAGCAAACTGCGGAAGGGCTGAGGGCTTGGAGGCTTGAGGGCTTGAGGGCTTGGAAAGTCCAAGTCTCCAAGACCCCAGGTCCCCAAGCCCGCTGCGTAGTAGAATTGGGGATTGGGGTCCACGCGGTGGGCCCCGCAGTACCCCATGGCCCACGATTGGATTTCCGTCCGCGGCGCACGCGTCCATAACCTCAAGGACATCGACGTCGACCTGCCGCGCAACAAGCTGGTGGTGATCACCGGCCTGTCGGGGTCGGGCAAGTCGTCGCTGGCCTTCGACACTCTCTACGCCGAGGGGCAGCGCCGCTACGTCGAATCGCTGTCGGCCTACGCCCGCCAGTTTCTCGAGCAAATGGAGAAGCCGGACGTCGACCTGATCGAGGGCCTGTCGCCGGCCATTTCGATCGAGCAGAAGACCACCGGCTCCAATCCGCGCTCGACCGTCGGCACGGTCACCGAGATCTACGACTACCTGCGCCTGCTTTTTGCCAACATCGGCGTGCCGCACTGCCCGAACTGCAACCGCGAAATCGCCTCGCAATCGCTCGAGCGCATTGTCGACCTGGTGATGACGTACCCGCAGGACACGCGCATCAACGTGATGGCGCCGATCGTCCGCGGCCGCAAGGGCGAGTTCAAGAAAGAACTACTGGCGCTGCGCACGCGCGGCTTCACCAAGGCGCGCGTCGACGGCCAGACGCGGTCGCTCGAAGAGGACATCGCCCTCGATCGCCGCCGCAACCACGACATCGACATCATCGTCGATCGACTGATTGTCCGCAGCGGCATCGAGAAGCGGCTGGCCGAATCGGTCGAGGTCGCGCTGACCATGGCCGACGATGTGGTGGTGATCAATTCGCTGGATGCGGGCGACCGCTTGTTCTCGCGCAAGCTGGCGTGCGTGGTCTGCGGCATCAGCGTGCCGGAAATGTCGCCGCGCGCCTTCTCGTTCAACTCGCCGCACGGCGCCTGCCAGTCGTGCCAGGGCCTGGGCGCGACCTGGGACTTCGATCCGCTGCGCATCGTGCCGGACGAGTCGCTGTCGCTGGCCGCCGGCGCGATTGCGCCGTGGGGCAAGGGCGACAGCCGCCTGGTCGGCGAGGCCGTGGCCGCCATCTCGTCGTACTACGGCATCGACCCGGCGGTGCCGTTCGGCAAGCTGCCGAAGAAGCATCGCGACCTCGTCCTGCTCGGCCCGGGCGCGGCCCAGAGGGAAAAGCCCGCCGACGAAGAGGCGAAGGGCGTCGTCAAGCGGACCGTCAAAACCATCAAGAAGAAGCTGGTCACGCCCGACCCTTTCGGCCGCGACTTCGAGGGCGTGATTCCCAACCTGCGGCGCCGGTTCGAAGAGGGTTCGTGGGCGGTGCAGGAAGAGCTCGATCCCTATCGCGCGTTGCGCGACTGCCCGGTGTGCGAGGGCAACCGCCTGCGCCCCGAAAGCCAGTCGGTCACCCTCAAGGGCAAGACCATTGCCGAATACGTGAACCTGCCCATTGGCAGCGCGCTGGCCGTGTTTGACGGCATGGAACTGCACGACCGCGAAGCGATCATCGCGACGCGCATCATGAAGGAGATCCGCGACCGGCTGCGTTTCCTGAACGAGGTCGGCGTCGGCTACCTGACGCTCGCGCGCTCGGCGGCCACGCTATCGGGTGGCGAGGGGCAGCGCATTCGGTTGGCCACGCAGATTGGCTCCAACCTCACCGGCGTGCTGTACGTCCTGGATGAACCGTCGATCGGACTGCATCAGCGTGACAACCGCAAGCTGCTGACCACGCTCGGCCGCCTGCGCGACCTGGGCAACACGGTGGTGGTGGTCGAGCACGACGAAGAAACCATTCGCACCGCCGACTACGTGGTCGACCTCGGCCCCGGCGCGGGCGATCTGGGCGGACAGGTGATCTTCCAGGGCACGCCGGCCGATTTGCTGTCGAACGGTAATGGCTCGCTGACCGGCGCCTACCTCGCCGGGCACACGGGCATTGCGACGCCGGCGGCCCGCCGCAAGGAGGCGAAGGGCGAAATCGTCATCCGCGGTGCCCGGGCCAACAACCTCAAGTCGGTGGACGTGAAGATCCCGCTGGGCCGCCTGGTGGCGGTGACCGGCGTCAGCGGCTCGGGCAAGAGCACGCTGGTCAACGACATCCTGTACAAGTCGCTCGCGCGCGA
>ERZ1292640.567-Hain-H43-02um-R1-567-length-30292-cov-46_pt1 | contig 30292 bp, 30 predicted proteins | sample MGYA00564404_ERZ1292640 | MGnify/ENA primary metagenome ERZ1292640 (study PRJEB36523, sample SAMEA6512636) | groundwater metagenome | collected 2019-01-08 | study: AquaDiva: Metagenomics assemblies of 32 groundwater samples | reverse complement strand
TATTGATACTTTTGCCACAAGGCCATGGTTCGGCTTCTTATAGCCGAAGCCATAACTCAGTTACTTTTTTCTAAAAAATTTTTTAAATATGGGGGTAGATCTATTGACAACTGAATGTGTTTTTGGGTAATAGGGTGTAAAAAATTTAAACCTTGCGCGTGCAGGCAAAGCCGATTTGCCTTGAGTGTAAAATCCCTGCGAAAAATAAATTTATTTTCGCCTACCACTGGATGGCCGATTTCCTTTAAGTGTATTCTGATTTGATTGGTGCGGCCGGTTAGCGGCGTTACTTTAAGGACAGTAAAAGATTTTTTTCTTTGAATAACTTCATATTTGGTAATGGCGTCTTGTCCGGCAATGGGATTTTTTATTTGCCCAGCGTTTTTTGACAGATTGCCATGCGCGAAAGCAATGTAAGTTTTTGTAATTTTTCGCTGTCTGAATAAATCCATCATTTTCTGCTGCGTGGATTTCTCTTTGGCGTAAATAATTAAACCAGAAGTATTTCTATCTAAGCGATGGCATGGGTACAGGTTGAGAATATTAGTTAGGGTGTAAGATTCTTTTTTTGGGGTAGGGATGGTAAGTAAGCCAGAGGGTTTATTAACTATTAACAACCAATTATCCTCGTATATTGCCGGGATAGCCATATAATAATACTATTGCGTTGTTAAATTAGTTTTTCTTAGTTATTAGGTTAAGGTAAAGATGCCGGTTTGGTGGTTGGGTTAGGTTGTTAGTCTTGATACCAACTACTTTACCCAACAACTAAACCGGCTTCCTAGCCCTTACCTAAATACCAATGTCGCAAGGCTATAATTCGGCTTCCTATAGCCGAAGCCGTTATGTTATTTGAAGCATCCTGTCTATCGCGATTTTTGCGCGCGCACGGATATCGTCAGGAACTTTTACCTCTTCCTTTAGCTCTTCCAATGCCCAGAAAATTTTTTCTTGCGTGGTGCGTTTCATATTAGGGCAGACCGCTCTTTCTGACGCGGGATAAAACTCTTTTGTGGGGTTATCCTGTTTTAGACGGTAGATAAGGCCGGCTTCCGTCCCTATAATAAATTCCTTTGTTTGGTTTTCTTTGGCATATTGGCACATCTTACTTGTGGATAGGACCGCGTCAGCTAAAGCCACGACCGAAGGAATGCATTCAGGATGGACGATAACCTTGGCAAAGGGATGGAATTTTTTCTCTCTTTTGATGTCTTCGGGTAAAATCTTAACATGAGTAGAGCAGTAACCATTCCAGGAAATAAGCTTTCTTCTAGTTTGCTTAGATACATAATCTGCCAGGTATTTGTCCGGAACAAAGATAATTTCTTTTTTGTCTTTTAAGGCATTAATTACTGCTACGGCATTAGTTGAAGTACAGCAGTAATCTAATTCAGCTTTAACCTCCGCGGAAGTATTTACATAGCCAACTACTGTAGCTTGAGGATGCTCTTTTTTTAATTTTTTTAGGTCTCCTGCGGTAATCATGTTAGCCATAGGGCAGGTCGCTTTAATATCCGGGACAATTACCTTTTTATCCGGAGAAAGGATAGATGCTGTTTCAGCCATAAAATGCACACCACAAAAAACAATTACTTTGGCGTTAGTTTTTGCGGCAATCCGGCTTAACTCTAAGGAGTCACCGCGAAAATCAGCTATGTCTTGAACTTCGGGGAGCTGATAATTGTGTACCAAAATAACCGCGTTGTGTTTCTTTTTAAGCCCTGCTATTTTCGTTTCTAAATTATTTTTAGGCATTTTTTTAGGTGTTTTCGTGTTTAAGGTAATAAACGTGGATTCAGTTCGCGTAAGTATTCGGGCGAGCAAGCTCGCCCCTACGGGTCGTTTTACGCAAGCCCCTGTGAATTACCGCGTAGGGGCGGGGCTTGCCCACCCTTTATTTATTATTCTAATATTTTTTCAATAATGCCTCCGCCTAAAACTGTGTCTTTATCGTAAAACACTGCTCCTTGGCCTGGAGTTATGGCAAATTGAGGGGTTTCAAAATGGATTCGTATTTTATTTTTGTCTGGCTCTTTCGCGCGGGAATTGGATTCATAAGGAGAAATCTGCGCAAAGGCTTCTAAATGATTATACCTTATCTTTACCTTTACCGCAATCTTCTTTTTAGGAGCGTTTAGGATAAAGTGGGGTTCTTTTACCAAAAGATCACTTTTAAGGACATCTTCTTTTTTGCCAATAGTTATTTTGTTGTGTTTAGCATCTATTTCCGTTATGTATGCCGGATACCCCATGGCTATGCCTAAGCCTTCGCGTTGGCCAATAGTATAAAATGCGATACCCTGATGTTCTCCCAGAACAGCTCCTTTTTTATCAACAATTTGACCCGGCTTTATATCCGTGTTGATCCGTGTTTTGAAAATCCGTGTTAATCCGTGTCTTAAAAATTCACGGTAATCCGTACCAGACAAAAAACATACTTCTTGGCTGGCATTTTTCTCTGCCACAGAAAGCCCAAATTTCCTAGCCAATTCCCTTACCGCGCCTTTTGTATAATTACCGAGCGGAAAAAGGGCATGTTTGAGCTGATATTGATTAAGCCGATAGAGAAAATACGACTGGTCTTTAAACTTGTCTCTCCCTTTTTTTAAAGAATAAACTGCCGACTGCTGACTGCCGACTGCCGACTTTTTTATACGCGCGTAATGTCCTGTGGCCAAAAACCTGGCATCTAAAGAAAGCGCCTTTTTTAATAAGAAATCAAACTTAAGGTATTGATTGCATCTTATGCATGGATTTGGCGTTTTGCCTCTCAGATATTCTTCGCGGAAATTTTTTATTACATATTTCTCTAAGGCCGCCTGCATATTTAATACATAATGTTTTATATCTAATTTATGCGCGACTCTGCGGGCATCTTCTATTCCTTGTAAGCCGCAGCAGGCAGGCCTTTTTTGTTGTGAATCAACAAGATTGAAACACATGGTAAGGCCGATAACTTCATGGCCAGAATCTTTTAATAAAGTAGCTGCTACTGAAGAATCTACTCCGCCGCTCATTGCTACTGCTATGCGTTCCTTTTTCATTTAATCTTAGGAGATATTTTGGTTTTTTCGTAAATAATGTGGAGCATAGTTCTGGATTTAATAACCAACAAAGGGCGGGCAAGCCCGCCCCTACGCGACGATTCGTAATGACGACCCGTAGGGGCGGGGCAAGCCCCGCCTAAAAAGTGACCCATACGTGACAAACAGTATTATCCGGAATTATTAAGATGCGCAAATGTCACTTGGAGTCAAGGAACTAACGCAACACCTTATTTACGAATGAACCGATATTTTCTTAGCGGATTTTGGCGCTAAAACGTCCTGACAAAATATTGCGGATTTCCGCGTGCAGGGGATTTATTTCTTCTTCAGTTAAAGTCCGTTCATCTGAACGGTAAAGACAGGAAATAGTCAGACTGCGGTAATCCGCGGGTATCTGCGGGCCTTTATAATAATCCACAATTCTTATTGAACGAAGAAGTGTGAAATTACTTTCCCGCATTGCTTTTAGGACTGTGTTTATTTCAATATCTGTCTTAAGAATAAAACTGATGTCTCTGGTTATCCCCGGATATTTAGGCGGGGACAGAAACTTCTTAGTCAGGTTTACATATTTAAAAATTTTCTCTAAGGAGATCTGGCTAACCCATGCCTTTTTATTTTTGATGCCTGCTTGTTCCAGCGCTTCTTTTGATAAGTTTGTAATCAGGCCTATTTTTTCTTTACAAATATTAACAGAGATACTTGATTCTGATTCTGTGTTAAAATCATATTCTTGGATTCCTAAGCGTTCAAAGAGAACCTCTAGTACGCCTTTTAAATGCAGAAAACTAAATTCATTTTTAATTAAACCTTGTTCGAGTAAAAGCGGCCTTGTGCCGCAGAGGCCGATACCTAAAGTTAATTCTTCTTTTGGCTGGTTTTGTGTTTTTGAAAATATTTTGGTAATCTCAAAAATGCTGATAGATTCTTGTTTTTGGTTAAGGTTATAGGCAATTGTCTTTGTTAGGCTTGGCAAAATTACCGGCCTTAAGATCTCCTGCTCTTTGCTTAAGGGATTGAGTATTTCTATTGTCTCTGTGTTAATATTAAAATCCCTTAAAAGATCCTTATCGATAAGGCTGTAAGTAATTACTTCATTTAGCCCTAAGCCAACTAAGATATTTTTGACCAAAGAAATAATGCCCCTTGTGCCGTAAAGATTTGGCTTGGGGCATATTTCGTTTCTGGCAAGGCTTATCTTAGGTAAGCTCACCGGTATATTCTCGTAACCAAATATTCTGGATATTTCTTCAATTAAATCTTCGGATAAATTTACATCTGAGCGGTGCGAAGGGACCGTAACTTCAAGCTGTTTTTTTAAAGATTTACTATTTTTAACGGGACAAACCTTAAAATCCAATCCGGTTAAAATCTTTTTTATTTTGACCATGGTAATATTTACGCCCAATATCCTAGAAACATCCGCTACGTCTAAAATTATGGTTTTTCGTTTTACTTGTGTTTTTCCCGCGGATTTTATTAGAACCGTGTTTCCGCCTGCTAATTCATTTATCAGTGTTGCCGCGCGCGAAGATGCTTTTTCTACAGTGGCAGAGTCAATGCCTCTTTCAAATCTATATGCTGATTCGCTCTGAAGAGCTAATTTTTGTCTTGCTCGGCGTATCAAAATGGGACTAAAGATAGCGGCTTCCAATAAAATATTTTTTGTATTTTCTGTTACCTCGGTATCCTTTCCTCCCATTATTCCGGCTAGGGCTATGGGTTTGCCGGTTTGCTGGTTAATATTAGAAGCAATGATTAAAATATTTTCATCGAGAATTCTTTTTATTCCGTCAATCGTAATTATTTCTTCGTTTTTCAGCGCCCTTTTTACAATTATCTCTAACCGGTTTACCGGTTCACTGGCTAATAGGCTAACTATCTTATCTAAATCAAACGCGTGCAAAGGTTCTCCGGTTTCAAATAAGACATAGTTAGTAATATCTACGATATTGTTTACGCTGCGGCAGTCAATTAATTCTAGTCTTTTCTTAAGCCAATCCGGCGATGGGCCTACTTTAACGTCGTTGATTATTGTGGCAGTATATAAAGAGCAATCTTTTCTATCTTCAATATTTAAGGTTAGCCGGTTAACCGGTTTGCCGGTTTGCCGGCTAAGGCTGGATAACTGGCAAACCGGTACACTGGCTAACTTTTTACCTGTAATTGCCGCTACCTCTCTTGCGATTCCGACTACGCTTAACCAATCGGGCCTGTTTGAAGTGATTTCAACCTCAAATACAAAATCTCCCTCTTTTTCCTCTAAAGAAGTTACCTCTAAGCCCGCCATAGTAAGCTTATCCGCAAGCATTTGAGGTGAAATCTTAATGTCTACAAAATCTTTTAGCCAATTATAAGTAAATTTCATAGTTTTAGAATTGTTTCAAGAATCTCAAATCGTTCTCAAAAAATAGCCGGATATCGTTAATGCCGTATTTTAGCATGGCGATTCTTTCCACGCCCATACCAAAGGCAAAACCGGTATATTTCTTAAAATCATAACCCACATTTTTAAATACATTTGGATGAATCATACCAGAACCCAGGATTTCCAACCATCTTTTACCATGGCAGACCGGGCAGTTTGCCGGTTTACATCCTTTAACCGGTTCACTGGCTAACCGGCTCACCGGCTCACAAATTATGCAGGATATATCCACTTCTACTGATGGTTCAGTAAAAGGAAAAAAATGTGGTCGAAAGCGCATTTTGATATCTTTTCCAAAAATAGCTTTGGCAAAAGCTTCTAATATGCCTTTTAAATCTGAAAACCGTATATTTTCATCTACTATAAAGCCTTCTATTTGATGGAACATAAAAGAATGCGAAGCATCTACCGCGTCCGGGCGGTAAACGCGACCCGGGACAATTACCGCTAAAGGCGGCTCTTGTGATTTCATTACGCGAATTTGTACTGGCGAGGTGTGGCTGCGGAGTAATAGTTTGCCGGTTTGCCTGTTTGCCTGTTCATTGGCTAACTGGTTAACCGGCTCACTGGCTAACTTCAAGTAGAAAGTATCAAACGCTTCCCGCGAAGGATGTTCCAGGGGAATATTTAAGCCGGTAAAGTTGTTGTGTTCAGTTTCAATTTCAGGGCCTTCTATTACAGAGAAACCCATTTGGTTAAATATAGCGCAAATCTCATCAATAATTTTTGTTATTGGATGCAGTTGCCCTAGTTCTTGGACAATAGCCGGCAGGCCGATATCATAAATAAATTTGGCGGTTTCAGGGGGTTTTGTAGTTATTGATTTTTGTTTTTTTTCGATAAGAGAGGCCACTTTATTTTTTAAAGCATTTATCTGACAGCCTAAGGCGCCCCTCTCTGGCAAGGGCAGGGTTGGAATAGCGCCGGTAAGCTGCGCGATTTTACCTTTTCTGCCCAAATATTTTAATTGTAGCTCTTCCAGGCTTTGCGTTGAGTTTATGCCGGTTATCTCTACGATAATATTTTTAGAGATAGAATCTATTTCGATTTTAATAGTGTTGATATCCATTGTTTTACGTGTACCGTGAATCGTTTACCGTTTACGGTTAACATTTAACGGTAAACGGCAGGCGAAAAATAGTATAATTAATATTACTAATAAAATAAAGGCAAAGTCTCTTTTTGCCGGATTCAGTTTTTCTTGTAAGGGCCTTCCCGGGGTTATCTTTTTTATTGTTTGGGCATGGATATCTAAATCTCCTCCATGTTGATTGCAGGCACGCTGAAAAATGCCGGTAATTTCTATCCAATCCCCCTTAGTTTTATAATTACCGGTAAATAAAATTTCTTTGGTTAAATCTCTGGGAATCCAAACACCAAGCACGTTCTTGTCATCATTTAGATTAACCCACGCGTAATCCCCGCGTTTCATCACATCCCCGATAACCTCGCCCTCGTATACCACGGTTTTCCCGTCGTATTGCTTGGCTTTATTGATGAGCTCGGTACTGGAGATTGGTTGGGCAAAACAAGTTAATGAAAAATGAAAAATGAAAAATGAAAGTAGCAAGAAAAAAGGTATTTTAGCGTTTAGCGGATAGCATTGTTTAGCGGATAGCGTAGAGCGGATAGCGGATAGGAAAAGCAAAAAACTAAACACTATACGCTCTACGCTATCCGCTCTATATTTTAATTTTTGATTTTTAATCATTTTCCCTTTATTGCCGCGGCAAGAAATCCTATTAACACGAATATGGACATAAACTCTAAGCGGCCTGCCCACATCTGGAATATATAGGTAAGCTTTAAACCTGCGGGCATAGTGATATTAGTAATTCCGCAAGAGAGACCCACATTAGCCGCTGCCGAGGTAGATTCAAATAAAGATTCCAAAAACGGATAACCATAAAATATTCCTACAAGGGTGCCAAAGCCATACAAGCCCAGGTAGCATAAAGTAATTAAAAGCGCGGCCCTTACCGGTTTATCCTCTAAGAAAACTTTTTTTATGTGATGGAATTTTTCAACTATAACCGCTCTTTCAGGGAGCATAATCCTTTTTAAGTCCTCTTTTAGCGCTTTAAAAATAATACCGATACGCAGTATCTTTATTGCGCCGGTAGTCGAGCAAACCGCGCCTCCCAAGGCCATCGCATAAATTATGCCTGTGACAGAAAGGGCGTTCCAGTCATTTATAAATTGTACGGGATATATTGTCTGATAACCTGTACCGGTATGCCCGGAAATTAACTGATAAAAACCCTTGCGGAAAAGTGTAAGCGCTTGAGGATAAATTCCTGTTTGAGTTAAACCTATTGCCGCAATAGAAAAGGTAATCATAATAGTGGTAAAAAGTATACCTGTTTCAATATTCTTAAATATCTCTCTTCTGTTTCCGGTCCAAATATGATAATGCAGCCTAAAGTTAATTGCGCCTAGGATCATAATCACGACTGTGATTATTTCAAAAGAAAGGCTATGGTAATAAAGCATGTTTTGCGACTGCGGGGTAAACCCGCCAGTATCAAAAGCAGCCATAAAAATGCAGGCTCCGTGAAAAAAAGCATTCACGGACGTCATACCGTTTAATATCCCCGTAATCCCTAAGGCAAGTGTGCCCAAAATAAAGTAGGTAATACTTACTAACCAGATAAACCTTGCGGTATGTATAACGTTAGGTAGTATTTTTTCATCGCGCGCCTCACCTACATACATTTTGAATGCGCCGGAAAACCCCTTGATAAAAAACGAAAGCGCGACAATAACAATGCCCTGGCCGCCAATAAACATAATTAAATGCCGCCAGAAATTATGGCTGTAAGAAAGATGATCCAAATTTTGCACTAACGTTAGGCCAGTAGTAGCAAATCCCGACATAGTTTCAAAACAGGTATCTAAAAATGATTTATAGTGTCCGCTTAGATATAGAGGAATTGCCCCCAGAACCATTGCCACGAGCCAGGAAAGGCTAACCACAATCATCCCTTGCATCCAATTTAGATCGTCTTTAGTAAAACACAGCCTGTTTAGAATTATCCCAAATATTAAGGCGATTTCTATGGCGATTAAAAAATCCAGGGTTGGATTTATCTCGTGAAATGCCAGGCCAATAAGCACAGGCAAACTCAAAGTCAAGGTTAAACCCAAGATAATTTTACCCAGATAAAAACCGATAATTTTTAAATCTTGTAGCCGGGGCTTGAGGATCATAGAGGCACCTTGATTAAGGATGATACTATGCAGATAAGAAATGCCGCTAGGATTATGAATAGCGCGTATAAAACCTCGGTAGTGATACCTAGGGTTATATTTAAAAAAGGTTTGATTTTCACGGAGATTGTTTTTTGCGCTAAAAAAAGATTTTTATTACCTTTTATAATTTTCCGACTAGTAAATTAAGCAGCTGAGGCTCATTTCCAATTAGGGTTATGGCAATTAGGTCGTCGCCGGGTTCCAATACAGTGTCGCCTTTTGGCACAATTACCCGTTCTTCTCTTAGAATAGACACAAGATTAGAGTCCGGAGGCAGTTTAATATCCCTTATTTTTTTATTAATTACCGGTGAATCATCAGGTAAATCCACCCGTACAATAGCTAATTTTCCGCGTTTAAAACTCATTAAATTTACAAAATCAGAAAACGAGACCTCTTCTTCAATGATTTTGGCAATGATGGAGGTAGCATCAATTGGAACATCTACGCCTAATTCGGAAAAAGTATGTTCATTGGCAGGATTATTGACTCGGGCAACAGTGCGTTGAATCCTGAATATTTCCTTAGCTAATTGGCAAATAACCAGATTATCCTCATCATCTCCGGTAACTGCCGCTAACACATCCGCGCGTTCAATCCCTGCTTCTTCTAAAATGTGCGGATCGCAGCCATCTCCATGAATTATTAAAATCTCCAGTTCTTTGGCTATTTGCTCGCAAAGAGGCTTATTTTTATCTATTACGCTAACAGTATGGCCGCCAGAAATAAGCCTTTTGGCTAAAAAATATCCCACTTTTCCCGCGCCTACGATTAAAATATACATATTAGCCCTCTTCTAAGCCAAATTTTTTCTTGATACTGTCAAGGTTGGCAACTTTTACTACTGCCATTAAGGTATCTTCTTTTTTTAATACTGTCTGTGGCTGGGGTATAATTACCCCTTGTAATCTTTTTATGGCTACTACTAAAAACTTTTCAGGGATATTTATTTCTTGTACGGTTTTTTCAATCAGGGTATCTTTTACTTCAATTTCAATAACTCCCAAGTCTCTAGATTCAATCAGGTAACTAGAAAAACGGCTTTCAATAATTTTGTCTCTAAGCATAGCGGCGAAAAGAATGGTTCCACTGATAATATTTAAACCTAAGGCAGTATAGATATTCGCTCGTTGGGGGTCATAAATGCGGGCAAATACCCTAGGTACTTTAAATATTTTTTTGGCTACTTGTGATGAAACTAAATTAGTGTTATCTCCGTTAGTAACCGCGCAAAAGGCATCTGCTTTTTCAATACCCGCCTGTTTAAGAAGTTCCGGCTCAAAACCATTACCGGTAATTGTTAAGCCATTAAAAGTGTCACCCAAACGGGCAAAGGATTCAGGGTTTTTATCAACAATAACCACGTCATGGCCTTCGCCCGAAAGCAGTTTTGCTAATTCAGAGCCAACTCTGCCGCAACCTATGATAATTACATACATTTAAATTATCCCTCTTAATGACAAATAACAAAATCCAAAATTCAAAATAAATCCAAAATTCAAATAACAAAATTCAAAACAGAAATTTTGTTATTTGAATTTTGGATTTTTGACATTATTTTGAATTTTGCGCTTTGACCTTTATCATTGAGCTCTTTGCCAGCTCTACTAATTTCTTAAATGCCACTTCATCTTTAACTGCCAAATCTGCTAAAATCTTTCGGTCAATATTGACGTTGGCTTTTTTAAGGCCGTTCATAAAATTGCTGTAAGTAATTCCGGCAGAGCGGCAGGCAGCATTTACGCGGATGATCCAGAGCTGGCGAAATGTTCTTTTTTTGTTGTGCCGGTCGCGATACGCGTATACAAGGGCATGCATAAGTGTCCGGCGCGCTTGTTGAAATTGCTTGCTTCTGTCTCCCCAGTAACCTTTTGCCTTTTTTAATAATTTCTTCTTTCTTTTTCTTGTCGCAACACTGTGTTTGATTTTAGCCATTTCTTTACTCCATTTTTGTATTTCGTATCTTGTTGTTCGTGTCCTGTAAAGCGTGTTTTGTATCTTGCGCTTCACGTTTCACGAGATACGCTTCACGCTTCACGAACGACGTTTTTACCCGTATGGCAGTAATCTTTTAAGGTACTGCGCATTTTTTTTGTTTGCCAGAGTATCCTGTTTTTTTAATTTACGCTTCTGTTTCCTGTCTTTGTTTGAAGCAAGATGTTTTTTGCCGCAAGGATGGTATTTTACTTTTCCTTTTTTGGTTATTTTGAATCTTTTCGCGACTCCTTTTCTAGTTTTTAGTTTTGGCATAACTCCTCGTTTCTTTCGTTACTTAGAAAGTAACCAGATTTCAGTAACTAGACGCCAGATTTTTTTCTAGTTTTTGGTTACTGGAATCTTTTTTATTTTGGCGCGATTACTAAAGTTATAGTCTTGCCTTCCATCGTAGGATTTTTTTCGAGTTGTCCGTTATTTTGCGTATCCGCGATGAATCTGTCTATGATTTTTTTACCCAGGTCTAAATGTTCCATCTGCCTTCCTTTGAAGAAAAGGCTTATCTTAACTTTATCATTCCTCTTTAAAAAGGTAATTGTTTGCTTTAGTTTTGTCTGGTAATCATTATCATCAATGTTGGGCTTAAAGCGTATCTCTTTTAGATGGCTTTGTTTTTGATGTTTTTTTGCTTCCCGTTCTTTTTTTTCCTGGTCATATTTGAATTTGTTATAGTCAATAATGCGGCAAACTGGCGGATCAGCGGTGGGCGCGACTTCAACTAAGTCAAGTTCATGCTGGGCGGCAATCTCCATCGCTCTTTGGATTGACATAATCCCTAGCTGGTCTTCGTTCGGGCCAATAAGCCTTACCTGTGGAACGCGAATTCTCTCATTAATACGAATGAATTTTTTTATAGCGCACCTCCTTATCAAAAACAAGGTTAAGGTTTAGGTTAAGGTTTAGGTTAAGGTTTAGAATTTATTACTTCTTAACCCCAGCCTTAACCCCAGCCTCTCCATTTATTCCTTTCTATCTATCTCCTCTTTTAGTTCCTTTATAAACTCTTCCAATTTCTTACTCCCCTTATCTCCTACCCCCTTTTTTCTTACAGAAACTGTTTCAGACTTTTCTTCGCGAGGGCCTAATATTAAACAGTAAGGTATTTTATTTACCTCTGCCTGACGGATTTTTTTATCTAATGTTTCATTGCAGTTGTTTAATTCCGCGCGGATAAAATTATCTTGAAGCGCTTTTTTAACCTTTTGCGCGTATCCTTCGAGAGTATCTTTAATTGGAATTATTATAACTTGGATAGGTGAAAGCCATAAAGGTAGCTGCGCGTTATGATGCTCTAAGAGTGCTCCGACAAAACGTTCAAGGCTGCCCAAAATAACCCTATGAAGCATAATCGGCTGCTTCTGGTTTCCGTTAGAATCTATGTAAGCAAGGTTAAATCTTTTAGGAAGCGCGAAATCGCATTGTATGGTCGCGCATTGCCAGCTTCTCTTTAAGGCATCTTTAAGTTTTATATCAATTTTTGGGCCGTAAAACGCGCCGTCTCCCGCGTTTATATCATAGCTCAAGCCTTTTTCTTTTAAAGTTTCTTCCAGCGCTTCGGTCGCGTTTTGCCAGTCAGTTTCAGAACCGATAAATTTTTCCGGACGCGTGCTTAATTCTATCCCTACATCATTAAATCCAAAAACTTTCATCGTGTCAAAAACAAAATCAATAATGGAGCTTATTTCAACCCGCAGCTGTTCCGGCGCGCAAAAGATATGCGCGTCATCTTGGGTAAATCCGCGCACGCGAAGCAGTCCGTGTAGTACGCCTGTTTTTTCATGACGATAAACCGTGCCTAATTCGAAAAGCCGTAAAGGCAGTTCGCGATAACTGCGTGTTTTTGATTTGTAAATTAAGATGTGGCCCGGGCAGTTCATTGGTTTTAGCACAAACTCTTTATCTTCTATCTGGAAGGTGTACATGTTTTCTTTGTAATAATCATAATGTCCGCTTGTTTTCCAGAGTTCTGCCTGCATAATATGCGGGGTAATTACCATTTGATAACCGCGTTTTATGTGTTCTTCCTTTTCGTAATCCTCAATAATCTTTCTTAAAAGCGCTCCTTTGGGATGATAAAAAACCAGGCCTGAGCCTGCCTCTTTCTGATAAATATCAAAAAATTCTAATTGTGGCCCGATTTTTCTGTGGTCGCGCTTTTTTGCTTCCTCTATATTTTTTAAGTATCCATCTAATTCAGCTTGAGTTTCAAAACATGTACCGTAAATCCTTTGTAGCATTGGATTGGTTTCAATTCCATGCCAATACGCGCCGGCAACTGAAAGTAATTTAAAGGCTTTTATTTTACCCGTTGATTCTACGTGCGGCCCTCGGCATAGATCAATAAAACTATTGCCTGTTTTATAAATAGAAACCTTTTCATCCGGGATTTTAGAGATGAGCTCTGCCTTGTAAGGCTCTTTTAATTCTGTAAATAGATTTGAAGCCTCTTTTTTAACTATTTCTTCTCTTGTGAACGGCTCATCCTTGGCAATTATTTCCCGCATCTTCTCTTCTATTTTATTTAAATCTTCGTCGGTAAACGGTTCTTTTTTGTCAAAGTCATAGTAAAAACCGTCTTCAATAGAAGGGCCAATGGCTAATTTTGCCTCTTGGCCATAGATTTCTTTTACTGCCTGCGCCATTACGTGTGAACAAGAGTGCCTGAGAATAGATATGTCCATATTTTTAATGTTTTAGAATCTTTTTCACAAAGCTTCGGATACGTTTGTTAAATTCCGTGCTACAAACTCAAAATCTTCATCCGTTGTATTGTCAGGATGGTGGGTCCAAGAGGACTTGGACTTCAAGGCAGTTTATTATTTACTAAATTTATCTAAATAATAATCTGATTGTTTCTCTATCCAATTTTTTAATTTATAATTATTAAACTGAATTCTCGCTATACCGAATTTCGATCTTTGCTCCTTAAATTTACTTCTTTTATCTGTATGCGGATAAATACCAATTTGTGGCTTAGGAATTAGTAGCATTTTTGACCAATATTCCAAAGCATTATTCTGGTTAAACTTTTTATATAACTGAACATATAAACTAACCTTATTCTCATTTATTCCGCAAATTTTTCTCAAAAACTCTATAAAAACTTTTAAGATCCGATAATCTAAATTTGCAAGTTGGATTGAATGTTTATTTCTTCTATTGCCTTCCCCGCAATATAACATCAAAGCACACTTGAATAACCCTTTTTCTTTATTATTAAGCGTTCTCTTTAATTTAAAGGGGTCTCCCTCGGGGTTCTGTTTGATATAAGAACTGTCCTGCCACGATCTCCTTTTTATTCCGTATTTCTTAAGCCAATAATAAATTGTAGCATGAGTATCTTCCAATCTCTCCGCAACTTCCATCATCGAAAGTTTTTTGTTATTATGCAGGTGGTGAAGTTTCTTTTTATTAACTATTCCTTTAAAAAATGGGCGGTACAGGACTCGAACCTGTGACCCTCACAATGTCAATGTGATACTCTAACCAACTGAGCTAACCGCCCGTTAAAATAGAACTAAAAATTAAGAAAAGTTATTTAAGCGCAAGATTTTTGCGCCTATTTTTTAAAAAATCTCCTCTTAACTTTTTCGTTTTAATTTTTAGTTTTAATTTACTGGGCAAGGAGGGAGTCGGACCCTCACGACCTTACAGCCAAAGGATTTTAAATCCTTCGTGTATGCCATTCCACCACTTGCCCGTTAAACCGTTAAAAGTATTATTTTAGGCGACGACCGGACTCGAACCGGTGAATAACTGTTTTGCAGACAGTTGCCTTACCGCTTGGCTACGTCGCCAAATTTCGCTCTACCTCTTTAATTATCTCCTCAACCGAAGCCAAGCAGCCTGAACCAATTTTTCCGCAGGCAAGTTTACCTGTTTTTGGTTCTATAAATTTATGACCCAAGCTTTTTAGTTTTGCAATATTGCTTTGAGTGATTTTATTTTTAAGCATGTTTTCGTTCATAGCCGGAGCAATCAAAATTTTTGCTTTGGTAGCGCAAATAACACAGGTTAATAGGTCATCGCAAATGCCACCGGCAATTTTAGCAATAATATTTGCCGTTGCCGGCGCAACCAAAACCAAATCCGCTTTTTCCGCTAATGAAATATGCTCAATCTCCCATGCCCCCTGATCCTCAAAAAGTCCGCGATAAACCTTATTTCCTGAAAGGCTCTGAAAAACTATCGGCTGAATAAACTTTTCTGCTTCAGGGCTCATTACTACAGAGACATAAAAGCCCTCATCTTTTAATCTGCGCACAATATCACAGGCTTTATAAATAGCAATACTTGCAGTTACGCCCAAGACGATATTTTTTCTTTTATCTTTAACCAATGTTATTCTTTTGTTGAAGACTTCTTGCATTGTATTTTACCTTCGGCGATTTCCTCAAGCGCGATAGTAGAAGATTTGACAGTTGAGTCTGTTCCCGCTATTTTTGGTTGTCTTTTCGCGATCTCTATTGCTCTTCTTGAGGCTAAAATAACCAATTTAAAAATTGAGTTGTCACTGTAAGCTAACAGATTGTCTCTGGAAAAATAACTCATATCTCAACTCCTTGTAGAAGATGCGTTTTTGCCCAAACTCGCAATTAATTAAACATTGGTTTGGTTATTGGTACGTTGTTATTTTTTACGCGTGTATTTCGTTTAATACAATGTCTTGCAACTCTTTCGCCGCGAGATTTAAATTTTTATTAAAGATGCGGTGATCGTATTTACGTGAAAGCGAAAGCTCTCGTTGAGCAAGCCTAACTCTATTTTTTATTTCCTCCTTTTTAGTTTTATTGCAGCGCGCTTCTATCCTTTTTTGCAATTCCTCTATTGAGGGAGGAATGATAAAAATAGTTACCGTTAATTTTGGATAAAGCCGTTTTATATTTAAAGCCCCTTTTTTGTCCAGGCAAAGAGCAATATTTTTTTCTTTTTCAAGCTGCTGTTCTACGAATTCTTTCGGTGTCCCATAATAATAACTCAAATATTTTGTCCATTCAATTATTTTTTTTGCTGAACGCTTTTGTTTAAACTCCTTTTCAGAAATAAAAAAATAGTCTTTGTTTTTTCTTTCTCCTGAGCGCCTTGGCCGTGTAGTAAAAGAAATAGATTTTACTACGCTATTTTTTAACTTCTTGTTTTTAAAGAGCCTTTGGAGTAAAGTAGTTTTACCGGAACCCGACGGCCCGGAAATAATAAAAATTTTCCCTTTCTGGCGATCTGTTGACAGGGTGGCTTTTATTTTCACTCTATATTTTGCGCTTGCTCTCTAAGTTTTTCAATTTGGCTTTTTATTTGAACGGCCTTAGCAGAGATAGCGGCATCAAAGGTTTTGGCTGCCATGGTATTTGCTTCCCGCTGCATTTCTTGAGTAATAAAATCCAGTTCTTTGCCAACAGGCCCTGTCTGAGTGAGCTTGCTTATGAAATTTTGGACATGAAAACTTAATCTTTCTACCTCTTCCGTAATATCAACATCTTTTAAAAAAGCAGCCCGTTCCTCATTTGTGCTGATCGCGCGAGTTTTATTTTCAGCTGCCTTTTTGAATCTTTTCGTAATAACTTCTATATCTGCTTTTATTTCCTCTGACCTGTTTTTTAAGTAAATAAATAAGGCCCGTCCTTCTTTTGAGCGTGTTTTTACCAGATTTTCCAGGGCTTTATTTAGTATTATTTTTATGTGCGGCCAGATGTCTGCTCTCGAGGATGATTCTTCCTGCAAAGATAAAACCCCGGGTAAATTTATTAATGAGTTAATGCTGACGTTGTCTTTAATTTGAAATTGTTTTTTAACCCCATTTATTATTGAGATATATTTTTTAAGTAGGACTCTATCGATAAAAATATTTGCTGCTCGTTTACTGGATAAATTTAATACACAAGTAATCCTGCCTCTTTTAATTTGCGAATCAATTTCTTTTTTTATTTTGTCTTCCAGAGATAAAAATCCTTCCGGCGAATGTACTACCGTCTCCAGGGATTTATGATTCGTGCTTCTTATTTCAATACGAATCTTACCGAAAGGCGCGATCTTCTGTTCATTGCTGCCAAAACCAGTCATGCTGCGTATCATTACGTCTCCTTTTTTTTGTAGCGCGTTATGCGTATCGTGTTATGATTTATGCCCAAGTTTTCCGACGATGTTCTTTTTCCAGAGTCTCTTTTACTGGATATAAATCTACAATAATTTCATCTGGTGAAAACCAAAGTTTTAGTTCTCTTTCTGCTTCGGCTTCATTGCTTGATACATGAATAACATTTTCGTAAACACCGGAAGTGGTAATCCTGCCGTAAGAGCCTCTTATAGAGGTAGATTCTGCTTCTTCGGGGTTGGTACTGCCAGCAAGCTCCCTGCATTTTTGTATGGCATTTTTCCCCCAATATATAAGCGCCATTACTTTGTGACGGTCATGCAAATCTCCGCGGAGATATTTTATTAATTCATCAAAAAAAGGTTTTTCTTTGAGGTGTTGGTAATGTTCTTTGGCTGTCTCTTCTGATACCCGCGCTATTTTTGCGGCCACTATCTCAAGCTTTGTTTCAGAGAATCGTGTTAAAATATTTCCGGTTAAAGATTTTTTTAATCCGTCCGGTTTTATAATAACTAATACTGCTTGATTCATTTTATGAGGCCCCCTTTTATCACAGTTATAATTCTTTCTAAGTCTTCCGGTGAATAAAATTCAATTGAAATTTGTCCGCGTTTTTTTCTTTTGTTGATTCTTACTTTGGTAGCCAAGATTTGTTGCAATTCTTCTTCTAAAACCGCGACAAATGGCTCTCTGTCGGATAACTGCATCCGGCGCTTCAATGTTTTTGGCCGGCGCATCTTGATTAAATTTTCCAGCTCTCTTACTGACAAATCCTTAGAAATAATTTCTTGCGTTAGTTGCCTTTGTAAATTAGGATCCTCTAATTCTAATAACGCCCTTCCATGGGCAAATGATATGCGGTCTTTTTTAATTTCTAGTTGGATTTCTTGTGGTAATTTTAATATCCTCAAGATGTTAGAAATAGTGGTTTTTGCTTTTCCTAGAATCTCACCAACCCTTTCTTGTGAAATTTGGAATTTTTCTATTAAAAATTTATAGGCATGCGCTTCTTCGATAGGATTAAGATCCTCGCGTTGAATATTCTCAATTAAGGCTAACTCTAAAGAGTCTAAATCAGTTACATCTTTAACTAAAATCGGTATCTCTTTGAGATTCAATAGGTTAGCAGCGCGTAATCTCCTTTCCCCTGCAATTAATTCATAATAGTCATTTTTACGTCTGACCAAAAGCGGTTGAATTATCCCCTTTTCTTTTATAGATTGGGCTAATTCTTCAATGGTTTGGTCATCAAAATCTTCGCGTGGCTGGAAAGGATTAGGTTTAATTTGTCCAGTCTGGACATAAATAATCTCGTTCTTGTGGACTTCTTCCTTTTCAGGGATTAATGCGCTAAGACCTTTACCTAAGGCTCTTTTTTCCACTAGAATTCTCCCGGTATCTAAATCCAAAATTTATATCACGCTATGTTAAACCGCAGTACTAATTCAAAAATATTTTTGTCGTCTCGGCGCTACGTTTCTATTATACGGTTTGGGTTAAATTTAAATTTTTCCACTCTGAATTTACTGGCATTTAAGATTTCTCCCTTCGGTCGAAATGACAGTTTGAGGATGAGCCTTGTCATTTCGAGGAGCGAAGCGACGAGAAATCTTTACCATCTTAAACCTAAACTATGGTCTTGTGGTAAAAGTATCCGTTAATTATTCATCAAAACTTTGCGGCAAGCGCTCCCCGTTTAAAATTTCTTTGCACAACTCTTCATATTTTTGCGCGCCCAAAGAATCTTTATCATATAAGGCAATTGGTTTACTAAAGCTGGGTGCTTCAGTTAAGCGAATATTACGCGGAATTACGCTTTCGTAAACCTTTTCTTTAAAATAATTTCTTACCTCTTGGATTACTTCTTTGGTAAGGTTGGTGCGATAATCAGCCATAGTGAGCAAGACCCCTTCGATCATTAAATTAGGATTAAGGTTGTCTTTGATAAGCTTAATGGTATTAATAAGTTGCGTTAATCCTTCTAAGGCGTAGTACTCACACTGCACAGGAATCAAAACCGAATTCGCAGCGCATAAACCATTAATGGTTAAAAGACCTAGCGAAGGCGGTGAATCAATGATAATGAAATCAAAATTTTCTACTTCTTTTTCTAACGCTTTTTTTAATTTATTTTCTCTGCCCAATACTCCCACTAATTCTACTTCTGCTCCAGTTAAATCTAAATTAGAAGGAATAACATGGAGATTGTTGATTGACGTAGGGTGTAAAGCGTCTTTTATTTCTGTTTCCTCTAAAAGAATATGATAGGTGCCTTTTTGGACATTGTGCTTATTGATTCCGATTCCGCTAGTGGCATTTGCTTGAGGATCTAAATCAATGAGCAGTACCTTTTTATTTGCTAAAGCAAGATATGCGGCAATATTAATTGCAGAAGTAGTTTTACCTACGCCGCCTTTTTGATTACAAATTGCAATAATCTTACCCATTGGAATTCACTGGCATTTAAGATTTCTCCCTTCGGTCGAAATGACAGTTTGAGGTTAAGCCTTGTCATTTCGAGGAGCGAAGCGACGAGAAATCTTGATCTCCTTAAACTCAAACTATGCCTATAGAAACGGCATTCGATGTTAAATAAGGGCACATCTTCGACAAGTCCTATAAAGACTATAGTTCGGCTTTCAATAAGCCACAAGGCAGTGGTTTGGCTTCCCATAGCCAAAGCCATAGCTAAAGCCATTTCGTCATTCTGGCGAAAGGTCCCCCCGCCCAGATGGGCACGACACTTCCTCGGGCATTTCGCCCTCGGTCGCCGGAATCTGGTAACGTAAATTGCTGGATTACGGCTTTTGTGAGAGGTAATGGTTAATAAATAGTTGTTTCCACGTGGAAACCTTACTTTATTTCCGTTCCGTTACTCTAACCTTTGCTAGCTTTGTACCGTGCATGCCAAAAAGTCCTTTTGTGCCGTCACTTAAAATTTCTATTTTTACTTTATTTCGAGTTAATTTGAGTTTTTTTAAAGCCTGCTCAATTGCTTCTTTTGTAGTTTTTCTTTCTGTTTCGTCTGCTTTTAAACCTAAAAGCGAGACGATTTTTTTTTGTATCTTGCTGGATGATTGGAGAATGTTATTTTTTTGTTTCATTTTTGGTTTCGGTTTTGGCTATGGGGAAGTCAAACCATAGCCTTGTGGCAAAAGTATCAATAAACCATTAAGTTTTCACTGTCTTTTTTGCCCGGATTTGATATAATAGCATTAAGGCGCTATTTATGAACCAATACAAAACTAATCCTGAAGGCATGCGATAAAAAATAAAGCCAAACATTAAAGGAAAAACAATCATCATTATTTTTTGCTGTTCGGCAGAACTACCACTTGTAGGCACTGTGGAGATTTTCTGTTGAACAAACATTCCTATAGTCATTAGAATGGGCAGTAAATTGATTTCATTGCTAATAACAGGGAATGTAGTTGGCAACCATTTAACAGTAAACAATTTATCTGGTTCGGACAAGTCTTTTATCCATAAAAAATTCGCACCTTTTAGAGATACTAAACGCATTAGGGCGTTATAGAGCGCCATAAATATAGGTAATTGTAAAAGTAAAGGTAAACAACCGCCAAGAGGATTAACCTTATGCTCACGGTACAATTCCAAGGTTTCTTTGTTCAATCTTTGCGGATTATCTTTGTAGGTTTTGCGTAATTCTTCGATTTTAGGTTGTAGCATCTGCATTTCTTTCATGGAGCGCATTTGTTTCAAAGTGAAAGGAAAAAGAATAAGGTAAGTTACCAAGCTTAAAATTATAATAGCCCAACCCCAATTATGTACTATATTATGGAAAAAATTAAGTAATTGCAGAAGTATTTGTGAAATAATATCAAAAGTTCCATAATTTACCAATCCCGCCCAATTCGGATTTACGGAATTAATCATTCGCAACTCTTGTGGGCCCAAGTAGATATGGAATTTTTTAGTTACATTTTGTTTTGGTGTTAAGAAGATATTTGGTAAGGTTATTCCTGTTTCGGATTTCTGGGGATTGAGCTTTCGAATAAAAGCAGTGCGAGTATCAATTGTTGATTCAGTAGTTGTTGAGTACGCTGGTTCAATAATAGCGCAAAAGTATTTTTCTCTCAAAGCTAAAAATTTCATCTCTGAAAAATTAAGTTCCTTGTGTCCGTTAAAATGATTAGTTTTTTCCTGCGTGCCAACAACAATATCTTGGTAGCGTGATTCCAGATTGGACATAGAAAAGTCCAATCTGCCCAAAATTAAAGATAGATTAGGTTTAATGTCCAGACTAGATTCAGTTTGGACATTAATTTCTAGTTCTACGGCGTAGCTAGACTTAGAAAAAATAAATTTTTTAGTAATTTTTTTATTTTGATCCTTATGCACGAATGTAATTGTGTCAGAAGTTGCGCTTTCTTTTTGAAAGGAAAGGGAGGGGTCCGAGAGCAAAAATCCATTTTCTAATTTAAATTTATAATTTTGATGATTTTTAAAAGTTATTTCTTTAATGGCTGCTTGTGGTTCAATAAAGGTAATTGTAAAGTTTGTCTGATTATAATCAAAAAGGGATGAATCAGGTATCTTTGGTTCGGTTTGAAGATAAGTAGCTGGTTCAGCTCTTCCCTGTTCCAATACAAGAGTTTTTGTTGTAACTTCTTTGCTTGCAATAGGTTGTGTTTTGGGGGCAATGGCAGACCAAGCCAATAAAACCAAAAGTGATAATGCGATAGCTAAAATTGTACGTTTATCCATAATTATAATACTCCATTAATTTAATAACGCTTTGATTTTAGAACACGGATATATATGGATTTTCGTTTATCAATGTACGTCTGCGTTTAATATTCGTGTTCTACATTAAAGGATCATAACCAGTTTTACCCGAAAAGGGGTGGCAATGCAATAATCTTCGCATGCCTTTTATTGAGCCTTTTAGACAGCCGTATTTTATCAGCGCTTGTTTGGTGTATTCTGAACATGTAGGTTGAAAACGGCAACATGAGGGTAGCACCGCGCTGATATATGCTTGATAAATATTTAAAATTTTAAGTAGAAGAGCTTTAAGCATTAAATACAGATTTTCTTTCTTCCTTTTCTCCGTCGACGGGACAAGACTCTTTGACCATCCTTGGTTGACATCCTGCTTCTAAAGCCATGCCGTTTCTTGCCTACAATATTAGTAGGTGTCTTTAGATTTTTTTTCATTATTTTTTCTCCTCTAAGAATTTAAAGATCCTATTATGAGAATAGTTATTAATTATAGCACGAAGTTGTGTTTAGTCAATAGAAAGTATATGAGAAGAAATTAAGAAATCATATAGGGCCTGTTTGGTCCTTCTTGACGACAAAAGGAAACGCTTTCTTTTTTAGCCGTTTTACCCTTGAAAATTGATGATTCGTAGTGTATACTTAAGGTAAGATTAAGAAATAGTTCCTTCGTTCTTTTTAAATAGTTTTAAAAGATATAAAGTTTCTCGATAAAGGCTAATCCATCGAGAGGTGGAAGCGTAAAGCCAAGGGTCCAATGCTGATTAGTGTTGGATAGCCGGGTTGCCGAAAGAATAAAAAGTATTAATTCTTAAAGGCAATCCGGCTTTTTTATTATTATCAACCAATCTTATCAAAAAAACTTAGTAAAAAAAGGAGCCTATGAAAAAAACATTTAAACAAATGCAATCGTCCGTAACAAAAAAAATTATTCTTATCTTTTGCTTGTTATCATTGCCAGTTTCCTGCTTTGCTCAGAGTTTAGCAGGGGTAACGTCCTCTGTTCATAACCCAGCACAATTATCTAAGTGGCTTTCAAATAATTTTAGATACGAGTTGGAATTTCCAGATCATTGGCAACCTGCCCAAGAGACCTTAGATTTAAAAAAAGGCGATTGTGAAGATTTCGCCATATTAGCTCAAAATATTTTAAAAGAACTAGGAATAGAAAGTTTTATCGTTATTGTAAACCTTAAGGATTTTAAGCAATCCCATGCTATATGTGTATTTAAAGATGATAAATATTATAGTTTTTTTTCAAATCAAATTCTTGTTCAGACAAGCGCGGCTTCTATTGAAGGCGCGGTTCAAGAGGGATACCCTGATTGGGCGTCAATAATTTTTACTAATTCAAAAAAACAATCTGTTAAAATAGTGAGTAGAAAAAAATAAAGAAATTCTTAAGGGATGACACATTAATTTCTTTAAGATAACAGGAGGGTAAAAAAATGGATGACCGCAGGATGTTCGAACGAATAAAAACAAAACTTAGCTTAAAGTTTTCCGCAAACGGTAATACTAAGCAAGGAGAAGCAGAAACTACGGATATTAGCGGTAACGGCATGGGTTTTGTTACTAAAGAAACTCATTCATTGTCTGACGCATCATTAGAAATATCATTACTTGTCCCTGATTACCATGAACCACTTTGTTTAAAAGACAGGGTGGTTTGGTTAAGTAAAGTAGAGGGTGGGAAAGGCCAGCGGGTAGGCGTACATCTGGAAGAAGAAAGGCTTATGAATGTTGCTCAGGCATTGTGGAAAAAAAAGGGGGGGTAGCCATTGACAAGTGGTTATTTTTGGTGTATACTTTATTATGGCTGATAAAGGTAAATCTTCGCCACGAAATGTGGCGGACCCGTCAGTTAATGAGGCGGGCGCTGAAAGGCGGAGGCGCAAAGCCACAGACCTAAGTTGTCTTACGAAGCCGCATCTAAAGGGTAAAAAATAAGATGGTCCTGGCACGTAGAGGCAATATGGTGGCTGGGTTGCCGTGCGAAAGTAAAAGAAAGGGTAAGAATGAAGCCCTTTATCAGCCCTTTAATTTATCCCAACAAAAAAATGTTGGGATTTTTTGTTTTATGGCGTATAATATAATTACTGCTGGGTTTTTTCAGTAGTAATTAAGTGACTAATCTGTAATAACTCATTTATTGATGATAAAATTTCCGAGTTCTTTTTTTTGGGGAGCAGCTACTTCTTCTTATCAGGTGGAAGGCGCTAATGTCCATAGCGATTGGTGGGAGTGGGAGAGAAGGGTTGGCTTTAAAGTTCCTTGCGGTAACGCTTGCCGCCATTACGATTTATACAAAGAAGATTTTGATTTGGCTAAACAACTCGGCCACAATGCTCATCGTTTATCTATTGAATGGAGCCGCATAGAGCCTGAAGAAGGAAGATTTCTGCCAAAAGAATTAGAGCACTACAGGGATGTAATAATTGCCTTAAGGGAGCGTGGCATAGAACCTATAATTACCTTGCATCACTTTACCAATTCTTTGTGGTTTGCTAAGTTAGGCGGTTGGTATAATAAAAACTCTTACAAATATTTTTTAAGATACGTAAAAAAAGTTACTGAATTTTTATGCGAAAACGCGCGTTTTTGGGTAACTATAAATGAACCGATGGTCTACGCGTATCATGCCTATATTTTAGGCGCCTGGCCCCCTCAGGAAAAATCATTTTTAAGGGCAAGCCGGGTAGTTGATAATTTGGCTTTTTCTCATATTAAAGCTTACAGGCTTATCAACGATGTTTATAAAGAAAGAAAGCTCTCAAGGCCTTCTATTGGTATCGCTAAAAATATGCAGGCGTTTGAGCCATGCAAGGACACATTGAAAAACAGGGTCGCTGTTCATTTAAGGGACAGGTTGTTTAACTTTAGTTTTATAGATAAATTGATTAAGCATCAGGCTCTCGATTTTATCGGCATGAATTATTATACCCGTTCTTTGGTGGAAGTAAAAAAATGGCATTTTAGGAATTTGTTTCTTGATGTTTGCGAAGAGAATCACAGTCAATTAAAAAAGAATTCCTTGGGCTGGGATATATACCCGCAAGGTTTATATAGCCTGCTCTTGGCGCTTAAAAAATATAACCTTCCAATTTTTATTTTAGAGAATGGCATATGCACCCAAGATGATACATTGAGATGGGATTTTATTTGTCAGCACTTAAAAAGTTTACATCTTGCCATTAAAGAAGGGGTAAATGTCTTGGGATATATTTACTGGTCGTTAATAGATAATTTTGAATGGGCTCAAGGATTCTCTCCGCGTTTTGGCCTTATCGAGGTTGATTATAATACCTACAACCGTAAGATAAGGGAAAGCGCCAGGAAATTCGCGCGAGTTTGTAAAACCGGGGCGCTTGATATGTGAAATTGTCATGCCCCGTCTTGGCGGGGCACCAATAAAAATAAAAATCGTGTTGTTTTAATTTATCGGTTCTGAACGGGTCGTGGAGATTTTTCCGTGAAAAAGGGTGGGCAAGCCCACCCCTACGCGGCAAAACACGTAGGAATTATGTAGCGATTCGCGTAGGGGCGAGCTTGCTCGCCCAAAACAGAAATTATAAGATGATTTATAAACGAGTTGCGGAGATTTTCGAGTGGATATAGATAAAGATTTAATATTGCGGGAGTTTCCTTTATTCGCGGATTTGACTGAATCAGAGCGTGCTATCATTAAGGAAAGATCCAGTATTCTCGAATATAAAAAAGGAGAGACTATTTATGAGGAAGCTTCTCCTCCCAGCGCGTTTTACTGTATAGTTTTGGGAAGGGTGGCGATTTTCACGAAGGATCAGCTCGGAAATAAGAAAGTGGTTGAGTATTTGCATCGGGGAAAATACTTTGGAATTATTTCACTTTTGACAAATGAACCGCATTCAGTAACAACCCAAGCCTTAAATGACTGCTTATTTTTGGTAATTAAAAAAGAGGATTTTGATTTTCTGTTAAAGAAAATTCCCAGCCTTGCCATAGATTTAAGCCAGACCCTTTCTCGTAGGCTCAAGCGCAAAGATATACATCAGAAAACAATTTTTGAAAGTACGATTATTTCTGTATTTAGTTCTTATTCTCACGCGGGTAAGACTGTGTACGCGCTTAATCTGGCTTTAAGCCTGGCCAAAGAGGCGCGTAAGTCAGTAGTAGTTTTAGATATCGCGCTACGTGATAAAATTCATACTATGCCTTCAAGATTGAAAATACGGGAGCCAAAAATACTTGATTTGTCAAAATTCGCCCATGTTAGCCCACATTTAGTAAAGGATTTTTTTGTAAAGACCGAATTCGGTATTGACCTGATTTGTTTTCATTATGTCCCGGATGATGAGTCTTGCGTGGAAAAGCTGATGGAAATTTTGAGTTTTCTGGTTAATGATTACCATTATCTTATTTTAGATCTACCTTCTTCTATGGATAGGTCAATTTTTAGTATGCTTAATCAGTCAGACTTAATTCAGCTTTTAAGTAGCCCGGATCCAGTGGATTTAAAAAGAACGCATAATCTGATGTCGCGTTTAAAATCGGAATTTAATTTCACCGAAGAAAAAATAAATGTGGTTATTAATGAGTATAAGTTTTCAAAGCTTAGTTATGAGGAGCAGGCTAAAATTTTAGATAAAGATGCTTTCGCGACTTTGCCTAAAATAGATTTCGAAACGGTTGACAGGTTGGTTTTGGATATTCCTGATTGTGAATATTCCCGGGCTATAAAGAGGCAGGCCAGGCAATTAGGCGATTGTTTTGTGGGCCTGGTGTTAGGAGTAGGCGTGGGGTATGGCTTTTGTCACGTAGGAGTGTTAAAAGTAATAGAGGAGGAAAAAATTCCCATTGACATTATCGCGGGTTCCAGTGTTGGGGCGTTGATTGCCAGTCTTTGGGCAATAGGAAAATCAAGTGAACAGATATTAGAGATTTCGGAGGAGTTTAAAGAACCAAAACATATATGGAATTTAATAGATTTTACGTTTCCTTTTTTAGGGCTTATTAAAGGATGCAAATTACGAAGGTTCTTGAAAAAACATCTGGGCAATAAGACATTTTATGATACAGGGCTTCCTTTAAAAATTATCGCCAGTGATGTTAAAAGAAAAGAGGTTAGAGTTCTAGACAAAGGGCTTTTAGTAGACGCGATTATGGCAAGTTGCGCTATTCCGGGGGTATTCGCGCCTTTTAAGTTTAAGGATGAACTACTTTTCGATGGGGGGGTAATTAGCCCTTTACCAACTGAATCTTTATTAAAAATGGGAGTAAAGAAAATTATTGCTGTAAATGTTACGCCTTCTAAAGAGAATATTACGCGTCAATACGAAAGATTGAAGAAACAATTCGCGGCTGGATTGTCAAAGCCTTTGGGAAAAAGGAAATGGTTTGATTTAAAGCATAGCCTGAAGGAGATTTTTAAGATAAGTATACTTGATAATGTATTTAGCAGTGTTGAAATATTGCAGTCTGAAGTGGCGCAGAAGGAAGCGCGACTCGCGGATGTTTTATTAGAGCCTGATACATCAGGATTATACTGGCTTCAGCTATATCGTGCCCGTGAATTCGCTAAAAGAGGAGAAGAGGAGGCGCGTAAAAATTTGAGTAAGATATGGCAGGTGATAAATGAATGAGGTGATGGCTCGTTGTTTGTGAAGCCTGAAGCGTCGCGCGCGAAGCAGTACATTTCATGAGATATGGAGGAATAAATGAAAAAAATATGGTTAAAGATTTTTTTACTATTTGCTATCTATTGCCTGGTACCTATTTTATTTATAGGTTGCGCGGCAATAAAGGAGGCAGGTTTAGGCGTAGCGGGGCTTTCTATTAAAGAATTGGAGAATTCTAGAAAGGACGCGCTTAAAGGAAAATTTAATTTAGGTTATAATACCTGTTATGAAAAAGTTAAGGAGGCTTTGCTTAAGCAAGGTTCGTATGTATATACGCAAGACCCCGCGAAAGGCGTGCTTGCGATTTATGTTTCTTATGAAAATACAACGCCAGTAGGGGTATTTTTTACAAAAATTGATTTGGAAAATACGCTTATAGAAATATCTTCGCAAAGCGTTTGCGCGAAAGAGTTAATTGGAAAAAGAGTTTTTTCTTGTTTTAGTGATAAGGTTTGTCTTGAAAAAAAAGGAGAAAATTGATGTTAGAGGACAATCGGGGAATAAGTGAATTTATTAAAGAGTGCCATAGGATCGCGAAAGAAAAGGGTTGGTGGAAGACTGACAGAAATGAAGGGGAGCTTATCGCGCTGATGCATTCAGAATTATCAGAGGCGTTAGAGGCAATGCGTCAGGGTGGCAGAAAAGAAGATGTGGCTGAGGAGCTTGCGGATTGTTGTATCCGTATATTTGATTATTGCGGCGGAAAAAAGATTGATCTAGAAAAAGCCCTTCTTAAGAAAATGGAATACAATAAAACTAGGGCCTATCGACATGGCAAGAAATTCTAAGACACGGATACACGCGGATATAATATACGGATACGCACGGATATGATACGCGGATATCTGTGTGTAAAGTAGTTCTTTAGTTATGCAAAGAATAATAACGGCAAAACAAGCCAAAGAGATTGATATAAAAGCTCATGAAAAATTTGGTATTTCTACGCTTGTATTGATGGAAAATGCCGGAAGGGCTGTGGCTAACGAGGTTTTAGAATCTTTGGACAGTAAAAAATCAATTGCCATATTTTGTGGAAAAGGCAATAATGGCGGAGATGGTTTTGTGGCAGGACGCCACTTTCTAATTAGAGGGATTAAACCGGATATTTATTTGGCAGGGAGAATTCAAGATGTGGGAGGCACGGCAAGAATTAATTTAGATATTCTTTTAAAATTAAAACAAAAGATAATTGAAGTTGAAGAAAATTTAGGTTTGGTTATAAAAAATAAGTTTTCTAAGCACGATTTAGTTATTGATGCTTTGCTTGGTGTTGGCTTGTTTGGAGAAGTAAGAGGAATTTACAGGGATTTAATCGGAATAATTAATACTTCGAGGGCTTACATTTTGTCCATAGATATTCCGTCGGGTTTGGATGCTACAACCGGAAAGATTCTGGGTTATTGTGTAAAGGCTGACAAAACGGTTACTTTTGTGGCGAAGAAACGCGGTATGGTTATTGGTGATGGGCCAAAATATTGCGGAAAAATCGCGGTAAGAGATTTAGGGATACCATTTTAAATTCAAAAGATTTCAAGCGTTTAGCGTAGAGCGTAGAGCGGATAGGTTTTACTATACGCTAAACGCTCTACGCTATACGCTAAAAAAGGAGGAGATATGCCGTATGACAGCAGTTTGGATAAACAGTTATTCGCAAAAGAGTTTGAGTTCGAGAATGAAAAGGTGGTAGTAAGCGCGCATTCTTATAATAATGGCCTGAATAAATTGCAGATTGGCAGGGAAATAAAAAATAGGGATGGGATTTATAAGTTTGCCCGCTTAGGCAGGTTATCCAAGCAGGAAATTGAAGCTATTCTACCTTTAATTCAAGAAGCGTTGAATGTTATGTAGTCAATACTAAAAAACCTCTGTAGGGGGCGGATTTATCCGACCCGAGAAATATGTTTCGACGGGCTACAGAATTGGCAGAGGTTTGTAGGGGTCGGATTTATCCGACCCGCAAAGAGATTAACGGCGGGCGCGATAAATCGCGCCCCTACAGAATTAGTAGATTAACGGCGGGCTTGATAAATCAAGCCCCTACAAAATAACAAAATACAGGGTTTTTTAGTGGAAACTATATAGTTCTTGCTGAAACTCTGCAAGAACTTGATTACAGGGATTTTAGAAAAGATTGCACAGATAAGTTTTGATGTAGTTTTAATAATACTTTTTGGGAGAAATTTTTAACAGAATGAATTTCTACGCGAATCTGTTTACAGGTTTAAGTCTTTTTTGTGGTTTTGTTTCAATAGTGTTTTCATTAGAGAGCCACTTTACTTTTGCGTCTTGGGCGATAATTTTTTCGGCTGTCTTTGATGGATTAGATGGCCAGGTCGCGAGGATTAATCCTATACCAAGTGAATTTGGAAAAGAATATGACTCATTGGTGGATGTGGTTTCTTTTGGTATTGCCCCGGCTATTTTAGGGTATATTTTTATATATCATGAGTTTTATCTTTGGGCAAGCGCGGCATTATTTATTTATCTTTTTTGTAGTATTCTAAGATTGGCAAAGTATAATATTACTTCCAAAGATACGATGAAAAATTATTTTTATGGCTTGCCTACTACTGTAAGTGGAGGCGTGCTTGCTTCCTTTATTTTAATATACAGAAAAAAAGGAGAGATGTGCCTGCCATGTTTCCTGCCTAAAATATTACTCACTAATTTTATGCCTTTTATTTTTTTCTTATTGGTTTTAGTTCTGGCGTTCCTCATGGTTTCCCGGATCCGGTATTCGAATTTAGACGGATTAAAACAAATATTGGGAAGGAAGACAAAATTAATAATTATCGCCGTGATTACGATATTATTTATTGCCAGATTATTTGAGAAATTAGGTGTTACAATATTTACCTTTTTACTAATTTACTTGATTTCCCCCATTTTTTATGGTAAAAAGATTAAACAGTAATGTTGCCGGGGTAGCTCATTGGTAGAGCGCGGCCCTGAAAAGGCCGGCGTGGGGGGTCCGATTCCCTCCTCCGGCACCATATAAAAAAGAGGAGTTTTCATAACTCCTCTTTTTTATTTTGGTTCTTTCGTGTTTAGGGCGAAAACCTTGGGCTTAAAAGTCCGCAGT
>ERZ1292640.565-Hain-H43-02um-R1-565-length-30310-cov-56_pt1 | contig 30310 bp, 38 predicted proteins | sample MGYA00564404_ERZ1292640 | MGnify/ENA primary metagenome ERZ1292640 (study PRJEB36523, sample SAMEA6512636) | groundwater metagenome | collected 2019-01-08 | study: AquaDiva: Metagenomics assemblies of 32 groundwater samples | reverse complement strand
TTCTACTAGAAATTTCCATAACACGACAAATGTAGATTGCTATAATTTAGACTTTGTTCAGAATCTCAAAATTTTATTTTGAAATATTAAAGATCTATGTAAATTGAGATTTCACTTCACAGGAACTAGACTACCATTATGGGGATAAAAACGGACGCAGATAGGTGTGAAAATTAAATTCTAGGCAATCATTACTTCTTTAATTTCAAGTCTATTCTTTTAGTTTACTTTCCTCAAAAATATCAGAGCCATACCAACAAAATCGGAAATAATCCAGACACCACTCATGAAACATTGAATCATCACTGTAAAAAATCTCTGTAATATCTGACTCGCCATCATTTGTGGGAAACATAACACATGCCTCTTTCTCATTAAGAACTATCATGGTCTGCACCTTTTTTGCCATCTTTCTTTCCACTAATCCTTGTTTAATGAGATCATCAAATCCTAGTTTTTTCAATAATGCTTTTCTTCCTTTTGGAACTACAGTTGATTCAGAAAAGATGTAATGATATTTTATTCCTTTTTTAATTTGTTTAACTCGTGGCTCTATCAAATCAAGTGGTGCTTCAGATAATATCTCATAGATATACTGATTAGAATTTTTGTAAATTGATTTCCATTGCTCTAATACTTTGGAGACGCCTTTGATGTGCTGACTGGTTGCCAGTTGCCCACATCTAAGTTTGAATTTGTATGGAATATCTGAAAAAGTGTGTTCTTCAAAATATTTTCTATTCTGTGAAAAAAATACAATGGTTGGGACCTGTGTGCAAACAGCTTCGCCAAATGTTGTAGTGCTGTACTTGCCGTTATTCTTTTTCTCAATAAGACCGCTTTCTTCTAGTCTAACAAAATTTCTATGTACTTCTTGCTTTGTAGATTCTAATTCTTTTGCAATTTCAGTTGGAGTAGAATCTTTGCTTAATAGTTTGAATAAGATGTTTAGTCTTTGAGGACTGGCAAGATCTAGCACATAGTTTGCGGTTTTATCTATAAGATCAGACATGAATTATTCATTTCTTTGATTGGTTAAAAATTATTGGGATCGCTTTTTACTCTATGATTTTAAGTGAGATAGAATTTTTGTATTTTGAATGTTTTTTAGCATAAAAAAATAGGTTGAGGAGTTTATGCTCCTGCAACCAAGTATGCACCTATTCCAATGCCCATCATGATTCCAAGTCCCATGCAAATAAGGTCAAATGTTACGACTTTTTTGAATGGGGCGTGGACCATTTTGTCCCAGGTGCTGATTTGAGTTGTTTGTGTTTTCATGATTATAGTATATTGTAGAAGGTGATAGAGTATGGTAAACTACTCAGAATACAGGTAAGCTAATCAGCTTACCAAGTATAATGTATCAAAAAGAATCAATAGAAACAATGAGAATTGATTCATGCCGAAAATGTGGTAACACATTAGAAGTAAATAGAAAATGCCATATTTGCAATAAAGCAAATGAGTTTTTTTGTCATAACTGTAGAGATGTAACTATAGAGCAGATTCACTCACATACCTTTTTGGGGATAAATTGAGATTAACTGATTGTTGTTAAATGAAAACTATCATACTCTCAAATAATTTCTATAACTAAACTATTTGACTAGAATCTAGACTTTATTGACGTTATCCCTAAAAAATACCATTGTTCATAAAGCGTTTAAATTCTAAACATTCCTACTGGAAATATTGGAACAAAAATCTCTCGCATGCCCTGTTTGTCAAAGCAATAAAGCAGAAATTGCAGGTGAGGATGTTAAACTGAGTGGACAATTCCAAGACAAGGAATTTCTAACTACTCCATTGACTGTTCTAAAATGTACTCGATGTGGCTATTACATGTTTTTTGATAAAATGGCACAATTTACAACAAAAGAAGAATCTTTTGATGAATCAACTCAAAATACTGAAAAACTATGATTCTATAATCGCTTGATTGTCTAATTGCAATAGCAATCCTTGGATCTCTTCAGGTGTTTCTGCACCGTATACTATGAGAATTCTGTCTTTATCCATCGATTCATAATTTCTAATGTCGTTGACTTTTTCTCCATTGATGTAGAAATTTAATGTGTAATCTTCATTTGTACAAAACTGTCTTCCATCCTGGAAGATAAAGCATTTATCATCTAATGTTAATTTTAGCGAGTCAAACAAATATCCCAATTTTACCCCTGTTGCATGTTTGTGAATTGTTGTGCCGTCTCCTCCTTCAAAATGAATCCAACTTGTCTTGATTTGATATGCTGGTAATGCAAAGTCAAACGTATCGCCAAAAACTTTGACTAACATTGCAGCATGTGAGTGCTCACTGCCTAAAGCTCCCGCACCTACTGGGCTACCTGGGGCATTATCTGACATGTTGATAAACACAAATACTGAATATCCTACAATTACTGCAATTACTGCTAGTACGCCAATTGTGATCAGTGTATTTCTTTTTTTCTCAAAAGAACGTTTTGCAGCATAATTTTCTCGCTTTTCTTCTCGCTCTTTTCTTTCATCTCTTCCCATGGGTAACCAGATTCAAAAATTTACCCTAATTAACTGTTCGATGAAACAATAAATAAAATCAAAAATTCAAGTTCTATTGTGAGTTGTATTTTCTGTGATATCTTATCTGGAATTAGAGACGGTCATATCATATATGAGGATGCATCACATGTTGCATTTTTGGACAAATATCCAATCGACATTGGTCATAGTTTGGTAGTTCCAAAAAAACATCATGAAAGAATAACTGATATGGATTTTAAAGCAGTAGGTGACTTGTTTTCAATAGTTCCAAAAATAGCAAATGCAATACTAACTGCTACCGATGCTGACGCATTTAGTCTTGGACAAAACAATGGTCGAGCAGCAAAACAGATTATCCCACATGTCCATGTTCATATTATTCCAAGATATAATCACAAAGGAACAATTTGGACAAAACGTTCAATATCAAATGATGAAGAACTTTTTACTCTGGCAAAAAAAATTAAAGAACTACTCATTTAGAGTGGCTTGGATTGTATCGAAGTATTGCCCCTACTTTGCCTAAACTTGATAACATAATTCCATGTTCTGCACTTCCTGATACTACTTCTAATCTACTTCCTGTTTTTGCTGCAAGCAGTTCTAAATAATCTACAATGTCTTGCTCATTTACTTCTACCTCCATTGAATTACAACCTGGACATGGACTGTTTACATATTTTGTCTTTTTTGGAATGACATCTCTTCTTTCAACAATTTCTTCTTGAATATGTTGACATCTACGACATTTTCCTTCAACTCGATTCAAGTTTGTGTCATCTGTAATGATCAATATCTTCACTACATTATTTTTAAGAAGTTCAATGACATCTTTGAGTCCGTACACTCCTAACCCTGAATGAGAGTTTATGTCTCTAAACAGGTCTTCAATTAGTTTCTTTTCTTCAACCATTCTGAAATCTGAAAGAAGGTCTGCTGATTTTGCAAATGCTTCTCTGATTCCTTCGGCTCCAGAATACCCAGCATCTATGGTGTTTATGATCATATTTTGCAATCTATATTCCAAATAACCCCCGTTGATGAAATCTTCTTTTGTAGGACCTGGTCCTGAAATAATCAAACCTTTGACAGGATAGATATCAATAAAATACTCTCGAGTGGTTCCTGCTACTCTGTTGTAAAAATACGAAAGTTCCATCTCCCTTAATTTCTGGAATCTTTTTGCAGATTGCCCTCCTTGTCTATGTTTTCCTGCTACTCCAGAACCTGTTTGTGATAAAACTTCTATTTTATCGCCATGTAGTAATCCCCACCCTGCATCTTTGGCATCAATGGCTAAAAATCCAATTAGATTGTCATCTTTTAGCATGTCTTTTAGAATATCTACATGAAAATGATCATCGCATCTGTACAGATACTGTTTCAAGTCCTTTGGAGGATCAATCTCCCAAACTTTTACTACTTCGCTTCCTAATGGACCGCCTCCTTCTGGTGGCAATGCCCCACAAAACATTACCAATCCTCTTTCAGGGTTTTTTTTGAGTAGTTTTAGTCTCTGAATTACTTTGCCTAGTGAATCTACTACATGTGATCTTGTAAGATCTGATTTTATGTTATCTGCAGTTCCTTGTTCTTGTTGTAGTGTGCTAATCACTTCATGTAGTTGTTTTCCTTTTGGAATGTACACGCTAATTAGTTCAGTTCCCCTACCTGATTTTTGTGATAATTCCTCCAACATTTTTCTAATTTTATAAAGTTTAACAGAATCTATTTTTTCTACATTGATCTTTTCCATTTGTATTTTCCTCCTGTTATACGAATATTAAGTTTGGTCGATTCAATTATTCATCTCACTAAAATTACAACTCATCGATAGACTTTAGAAAGACTTCTAGTGGTTGATTGCCTGTTATTTTAATTATTTTTTCATTGTTAAAAACCAAAAATGATGGGGTTGCATCAATTCCAATTTCTTTACCAAATTCATACATCTGATTTACTCTTTCTAGATATTTGTGATCATCAAGACATTCATTGAATTTATTTAAATCCAGATTTATTGTTGTGGCAAATTTATCTAGTGAATAATGGGTTACCCACCCAGTTTTTTCACCTGCCCAATTTTTGTATAATTCGTCGTGATATTGCCAATATTTTCCTTGATCTTGAGCACAATACGCTGCCTCGGAGGCTAAAACAGAATCAGGACCATTTAATGGAAAGTCTTTGAACACCAGTTTTACTTTTCCTGTTTCAATAAAATCATGCTTAATTGTATTTAGAGTGCTTTGATGAAATTTATAACAAAAGGTACACTGGTAATCTCCCCATTCTAAAATTGTAATTGACGCTGATAAATTTCCCATGATTGGTGAACCATTCTGAATTAATTTTGATTCTGTCAATAGTTTTGAATCATCTCCTGATTGAGGATAAAATGCCAAAAACATACCTGTTATCACTCCTATGGCTATTGGAATTACAATCCAGTAGATCTTTTTCATTAATTTGCTGAATTTTTTTTCTAGTAAATAGTTTCCTTACATTATACGGATGCCATAGTCCACAATGCAGAGTTTTTTGCAGATATTTCTGCCACAAATGGATCATCTGATGATGAGATTATTATCACGTCGCCTTCATCTGGACATAAATTTTCTAAAAGTTCGTTTCCTATTTTCACATCTTTTATAAAACACTCTTTTTCATCCCCTGGAAACACTAATTTTTTATTTTTGTATACCATTGTTGTGCATCCTGAAGACCCATACAAAATTGCATAGTCTCTTTGCTCCAATCCTGTTTTAACTACCTTGGAATAGTTTTTGAGTAAAACTGCATGATTGTATTTACCTTGGATGATACTACATTTTTTAATTTTACATTCTTTGGGGATTACATTTTGTATGTGATTTGTTAATCTGTGCCCTTTTTCAGTAAGAAAAGTTCCAGATTTCGTTGAATCTGCCAATCCTGCTTCTTTTAGATGTAAAATTAATGTCTTGACTGCACCTGCTCCTAGATGAATCTCCTTCCCAAACGTTGCCCTACTGACAAATCTTTCCTCAGTTAACAATTGTAGTGCCTTGAGGACATGCGGAATACTGAATGTGAGAACTTTACTTGAACCTTTCCTTGATACTATATCTTGCAAAGCCTGAATGTTTTTGCGCAGAATTTTTCTTGTTTGTAATTCTATATAAATTGGATAAATTATCCAAGAATTTAAATACATTCAATCAAGAAAAACATCATGTCTCAATCAAGACAAATCAATGTATCTAAGAACAGTGTTCCAGTTATTGCAATTGTGGCATTAGCTATACTTTTTGCAGCGGGATTATTTGTTGTTGGATTTGATCAGGGCCATATCTTTAGTCTAGTTTACGGTGAAGATGCATTTCAAGACATGTACATTCACGAACTTACTCATGATATGAGACATGCTGCTGGCTTTCCTTGTCACTAGTAAGTTAACCCGATGAAAACATTTCTTTTTATCCTTATTGTATTATCTTCTGGTGCTGCTGCTGGAATTATTCACGGTAGTGCAAATCTTATCTTTGTTGAACCTTCACTTGATCAGGCAATTGGAATTGAAAATCAGCATTTATTTGCATCAGGTGAAGAAAAAGACACTCCTGAATTTAGGGCACAGTACGATGATTATAGAATATGGCAAAAAAGCGGACAAGTTTTTGCTGGTGGGATTCTTGGCATTTCTATGGGTTCTTTATTTGGAATCATTTTTGTACTCTCAAGAAATTCTCTTCTTGGAAAAACAGATATCAAAAAAGCTCTGGTTTTGGCAGGATTGATGTGGTTGACGGTTTACTTTATCCCGTTTTTAAAATACCCTACAAACCCTCCAACTGTAGGTGATCCTGAAACCGTTGTATTACGTGGAATTCTTTATTTGACATTTATTGCACTTTCTGGATTTGGTGCAGTTGGATTTTACAAACTGTCTCAAAAACTAAAAACTAAAAAATTCATTACCTTTATTGGATATGCTGCATTTATTGGAGTCATATTTGTTGTAATGCCTGGAAATCCTGATGAAATTAACACTCCTATGGATTTAGTTGATCATTTTAGAACAATGTCTGCATTTGCCGTCTCTCTTTATTGGCTTTCATTGGGTCTTATTTTTGGCTCTTTGTGGAATCACTACAAACCTCATAAAGAAATTCACCCCTCTTTTAATTAGTTATTCTGAATCTCTGGAACGAGAATAATATGACGTAATTTAAATAACTCTGTATTGTTTTTTAATTTAATTGACCCGACGTTTGACATTGCCACAATTAAAAAAATATGATGTTACTCAAAAAGTAATTGAAGCATTGGCAGACTCTGAATCACGTGCAATATTGTTTTCAATTATAAAAAAAGGAATGACTGCATCTGACTTGTCTGAAAAACTAAAAATTCCACTTAGTTCTGTGTATAAAAAACTAAGTGACCTTGAAGAGATTACTCTAATTGAAGTGGAAAAATGGATGATTTCAGATAAAGGAAGAAAATTCAAAATATACAAAAGTCGCATAAGTAAGGCTGATATTTCCATAAGAAAACCTGATCCTGTTCTTAATTTGGTGGCAAACCAGTGAAAATGTCAAAATCAAACATAATTCAACTAAGTGAATTCGACATTACACAAAAAATAATTGAATCTCTAAGTAATGTATGTACACGTGCAGTATTGTTTTCAATTAAAACTGAATCAAAAGAAGCAACACAAATTGCAGATGAATTAAAAATTTCGATATCTACTGTTTACAAAACTTTGTCTAATTTAGAAGAATTGGCACTTGCAGAAGTAGATAAATTTGTAATTTCTGCTGAGGGAAAAAAAATAAAACAGTATCGCAGCCGCATCGATAAAGTTGAAATCACATTAACTGGCTTGGAGCCAATCTTGAATCTTTATCCAAACACCAGTAATCCTAAATCAAATATTCAAAGTTAAATCAATAAAAAATGAAATAAAAATTTGAGTTTATAAATCCATGTTATCTTTTTTGTGTTCTATGAGATTGTAACATGATCATATAGCATTCTATATTTTTATTAACAAAATACAACTAGTCATATTATGAATAATCAAGAACTAATTCCAAAAAAACCTTGGGTTTTGATTAGTGTTTTTAAAGAAAATACAACCCCTGATGATTTGACAAGAATCACTCCACAAATACAAAACATAATAGATGATTGGCAATCCACAGGAAAAATAATGTGGTCTGGTGCCTTTAATGACAATGCAACAGGTATGGCAATATTTGATGCAACAGAACAGGAAGCAAACGAGTTTTATGATAAATATGACCAGATTTGTTCTGGCATTTTAGAATATACTATGTATCAGTGGGATGCAATGCCTATTCTTTCACTTTTGTCATCTAATGTATAACTTGATATTTTTATTTTAAAACTTGTAAAATAATATTATGTCTTAACACTCATACTGATTCTAAAACTCTAGAATAATACCCTAGAATCTTTGTACATGTTATATCCTCTTTATTTCTTGTAAATCTAATGATTAAATCGACAACTTCTATAGTTGTGGCAATAACACTAGTCACAGTACTGACATCACAATTTGTTCTTGCAGAATCTACTTATGATGATAAACTATCATTTGCAGGATCACTTGAAGAGACGTTGGGACACTTTTGGGCAATTGAACAGAACCTAGATGATAACAATGCTGAATTGGCACTAGTTCATGCAACTCATCCAATAGCAGAACTCTATGACTCTATGAAACCAGTGCTAAAAGAAGCAAATCCAGAATTTGATGCAAAAATACAAGCAACACTCATGGATTTGGGCAAAAAAACTGGCTCTGATGTAACAAGAGAAGATGCACAAACGGCAATAGATGAAGCAAAGACGATAATCCAAGAAGCAAGAATCTTGATTGTTGGTGAGGAACTTAGTCAAGATACTGCATTCAAGGTCAAACTCATGCAAGGCTCACTAGAGACTTCAATCGGAGAATACAAAGAAGGAGTAAAGAACGGACAGATAGAAATGATGGCCGAATTCCAAGATGGTTCTGCATTTGTATGGAAATCACAGCAAGTTTTTAATGAAATAAAATCTGATTTGCCAGAACATGAAGTAGAAGAAATAGAGGAATTTTATTCTGATTTGTGGGATGCATATGATAAAAGATCAGATCCTGAACAAGTTGCAACATTTGCCAATGGAATAATCCATGAGCTTGGTGATGCAATTGGTGATGAGACTGAAGAAACAGATCTTATGACATATGTTGAAAACATTCGTAGTCTTTTGAATCAAGTCAAAGTAACCTATGCTGAAGGTGACAAGGATACTGCATTAAGTTTTGCAACAAAGGCATATCTGGATAATTTTGAATTTCTGGAAGGCCCACTAGAAGAATCAAATCCAGAATTAGTAGTAGAACTTGAAACAATGATGCGAGAAGAGCTTCGAGATATGATACGTAATGATGCATCCACATCAGAAGTGAATCAACAAGTAGATGACATACTTGTAAAAATGGATACAGTAGCAAAAATAGTTCCTGAATTTGGCACTATCGCTATGATGATTCTCGTTGTTGGAATAATTAGCACGATGGTTCTATTATCAAAAAGCAAGAACTTGTCAATATTGCCCCGAATCTAATTTACCCTCTTTTTTTCTTTTTATTTTCAAAAGAGCGACGATTTCTTATTCTAAGTTTATAGAATGAATCTTTTGTTTAAATATCGTTAGCTAAACCTAATCAACAATTTATGAAATTTACATTTTATCGGTGTTCTATTATTGTTGTTTTAACATTGAGTGTATTTTTATTTACTAATGTTAGTTATGCTCAAAATGAAGAAGAAAATCACACATCTGCTATTATAATTACTGATATTGTCTTGGAATTAACAAAACAGGCACTTTTGACCAATAATTATGATTCTGCAGAAAAATATTCTGCTTTGACAAATAATTTTTACGGGAAAAATATTCAGTTTTTAAGAGCATTCAACGCTGATTTTTCAGATGAAGTTCATATTAGATTGCTTGATCTCCATTCAGACATTTTATCAAAATCAGAACCTCAAGATTTGATTGATCAAATTAACCAACTCCAAAAAACATTGACAATAATCCCTTCAGGTGGAAATCCCAACATTGTCATTGCTTCTATCTTGTCTGAAGCTGATGAACAATATCAAATAGCAATACAAGATGATGATCCTGAATCATACCTTCTAACTTTGTCCCTAATAGAACATTCAAAGATTATTTTGGACAAAAATCCAATACCTGATAACCGTTTGAATCAAGAACTAGACTCATTTTTTCATGATCTAGATAAATCTGTTTCAAATAAAAGTAATTTTGTTGTTGTAGGAAATTTGATTACTGCAATACAGCGTGATTTGGTGCAAACAGAAACAATTACAATTGATAAAACAAATCTTTATGATACAATTCGAAATTTATATTCTGAATTATTTATTGCAGTAAACTCTGGTGATTATTTAACTGCAGAAGAGATTGCAATTGAAGCGTATCTTGAAAATTTTGAATACTTGGAATCTGATATTGAAAAAGTTGATGAAACATTACTATATTCATTAGAAATCAACATGCGTGAAAAACTTCGAGACATGATTGTACAAAAAGAGAATCCAATTGAAATCATCAAGTTTATTGAAGATTCTATTTTGCCAGATTTAGCAAAAGCCGAAGATATGACTAGCCAACTTACTTCTGTTATTGATGCTAGTCCCACATCTGAAAAAGATCTGAAATCTATGGGTGATGCATCCGAAGATCAAAAATCTGGAGTAAAAAATGAGATTGATGTAATTCGTGAACGATTAGAGGAGACATTACTTCATTATAGCCGTGGAGATATGCAATCTGCACATGCTAGTGCAAGATCTGCATATCTTGATAGTTATGAGTTTGTAGAGATTCCTCTAAGAGCAATTGATCCTGATTTTACCCTTGAAGTTGAATACCAGTTTGCAACACTACGTAATTTGATTAAACAAGAAGCCTCGCAGGAAGAGATTCAAGAGACTATAATTGGCATTAGAAGAAATCTGGATGAATCTGAAAGAATAGTTAGCGGTATTGGCACTTTAGCTCCTTCAATTGCATTTACATCATCATTTGCAATTATTTTCAGAGAGGGATTGGAATCTGTTTTAATTCTTGGTGCTATAATGACTTATCTTGAGGCCTCAAGAAATAATCAATTTAAAAAATATATTTACTATGGAGTAATCACTGCATTTGCTGCTACTGCCGTTACATGGATTATCGCGTCTTATGTTATTGAAATTTCAGGGGCAAATCGTGAACTAATTGAAGCTATTGCAGCTTTATCTGCAACTGCTGTTTTGTTTTATGTCAGTTTTTGGGTTTTAAATAAAATTGAACACAAAAAATGGATGGAATTTGTCAAAGCAAAAGTTTGGCAGGCTACTACAACTGGTAGTGTGATGGTATTTGTCATGCTGTCATTTTTTACTGTGTATAGAGAGGGATTTGAAACGGTTCTTTTCTATCAGGCAATGTCTGGCTTTGCAAAATATATGGAAATCTATGTGGGATTAGGATTTGTTGTTGGAATGATTTCTCTTTTAGGTTTGTATTTTGTAATGAGAAAGTTGGGAAGAAAACTGCCTCTGCGTGCTCTATTTGGATTAACGATGGGTGTAGGTGCATACTTGTCTATTGCATTTTTAGGAAATGCCATTAGAGAACTTCAGATAATAGATATTGTATCTTATACAGGCCTAATTGGAATTATACCAAGATTGGACATTAATCTAGCAATGATGACTGGAATTTATCCTACACTGGAAACAATTATTGCCCAAGCAATCTTGCTTGGAGTTTATCTATCTGCATCATCATATATCCTGATATTGCGACCACGAAAAGAACTTCAACTGGCTTCTATGAGAAAATCAAGGAATATTTCAGATGAATAAAAGACGTATTAGAGTTGGAATTGATGTAGGTGGAACTTTTACAAAAGCTGTTGCTATTGATGTAAAAACAGGCTCACTTTTAGCAAAGTCTACAGTCCCTACAACTCACAGTGCTGAAAAGGGAGTCTCAGAAGGTATTGTAACTGCATTAACCAAAATTATTGTTGATACAGGTATTGGAATTAATGAAATTGAATTAATCTCTCATAGTACCACTCAGGCAATTAACGCATTATTGGAGTCAGATACGTCCAAGGTTGGAATAATTGCAATGGGTGTTGGGCCTACAAAAAAAGATGTCATTAAAAGAACAAATCTACAAGACGCTTCAATTAACACTAATCAAGACATCAAAACAATCCATGAATTTTTAGACACATCGCATTTAATTACAGAAAATGAAGTCTCAGATACAATCCAACGATTAAAAGAAAAAGGTGCCGAAGTAATTGTGGCGACAGAAGCCTTTGGAGTAGATGATCCATCCAATGAATTATTTGTGATGAATGTTGCATCTAAACAAAATATTCCTGCCACTGCATCTCATGAGATTTCTGGAATTTATGGATTGGAAATTCGAACTCTTACTGCCGTTGTGAATGCTAGTGTTTTGCCAAAAACATTCCAAGTTGCAAATTATGTTGAAGATGCAATTCGTAAAACAGGAGTCACTGCCCCGTTAATGATAATGAAAGGAGACGGTGGTGTAACTAGCATGGATACTTTTAGGACTAAACCAATTCTTACAATTCTTTCCGGACCTGCTGCAAGTGTGGCAGGAGCGTTATTGCATCTAAAAGTAACTAATGGAATATTTGTTGAAGTAGGTGGAACTAGTACCAATATTTGTATAATAAAAAACGGTAAACCTGAAATTCGTTATGTGACGATAAAAGATCATCCTACATGTATTCGTTCAATGGATGTTAGAATTCTGGGAGTGGCAGGTGGAAGTATGGTGGGATTGGATCAAAATAGAGTGTCCCACGTAGGTCCACGTAGTGCTCATATTGCCGGCCTCAAATATTCTTGCTTTGCAGATCCTGATGATCTTAAAACTGGAAAAATAATTTTGATCAAACCAATGTCAAATGACAAATCTGAATATGTGGCAATAAAATGCGATAAAGAAACGTATGCCATTACAAATACGTGTGCAGCAAATGCATTAGGCATGATGGAAAAAGATGATTATGCTTTTGCAAATCAAGAATCTGCAAAAATTGCCCTTAAAACTCTTGCAGAGTTTGTAGGTGTCTCATATCATGAGATTGCCATGTCTATTATTCAGACTGCTTCTTTTGAGATAACAAAAACCATCAGTAAAATCTTAAAAGAATTCAAAATGAATCCATCACACACAACGTTAATTGGAGGAGGAGGTGGTGCGTCTGTTTTGGTTCCCTTTGTTGCAAAACAATTAGGAATTAAATATGAAAAAGCAGAACATGCTGAAGTAATTTCATCAATTGGTGTGGCATCATCCATGCTTCAAGAAGAAATGGAGCAAACAATGGTAGAACCAACCCCTGAAAAAATCAATCAGGTTCACAAAAAAATTCATACGTTATTAGTTAACAAAGGAGCAATTCCTGAATCTATTATGATAAATAGTGAATATGTTTCTGACAAAGCACTTCTTCGGGTAACTGCTGTAGGTAATGTTGAATTAGACAGTGCAGAAACTTCAAAAAATATCTTTACATTAGATGATGCCAGAAAACGAGCAAGCGAGATTATTGAAATTTCTGAGGATTTAATTGATCTGAGCTATGAGACTGACCATTATTTTGTTTTTACTGGTCATATAGAGGTAAAAAAAATATTTGGCAACAAGAACCAACATCATATTTTGATTTTAGACAGATATGGAAAACCAAAACTTTCATTAAAAAATGGCAAGATTTTCCAGGGTGGTAAAATCTCGATATTAGAAGAACTGGATGAATATTTGAAATCAAGACATTCTGAAATTGCCCCAAAAGTCTATCTCTTAAATGATCTAAAATTGATGGACTATTCCAGTCTCATCACATCATCTGATATTGTAAATGCTGTTAGGGGAGAACTTGTTGGTTCTGAAAAAGCGGCAGTACTAATAGAACTCTAAATATTTTTCATACCTGTTTTACTCACAAAATTCCAATTTTGAAATAATTGGCCTTTGATCGATACATCTTTTGACTCTGGTACTTCTAATTGGATGGAATTTTGATAGTATTATGAGTTGTAAAATTGGGTTTATTCACAGTTTTTCATATTTTGCTATCCAAGGCAAGAAAATGTGTATTAACTGCGGAGTAGAAGAAAGCAATAATAGTTAATCATTTAATTTCAAATCAATGAGTTATTGGATTTTTCTTATTTTACCTCTTTTGATTTTTACTACTCCAATTTTTGCGCAAACTCCGTCTGATGAACTTTCTAATTCTTCACAATATGCTTTAGAAATCGATGAACATGCATATTCTATTTCTTATGTTGTAAATGCCAATGTTGTTGCAATGGAGATTGATCCTGAATCTACATCGTTGCTCATTGGCTTGGATAATACGTATGATTCTAGATTTTTTATTGGTTTGGAACATGAATTGATTAATGCACAAAATGATGAATTTATAATTTTAGTTGATGGACAAGAAGCAGATTATGAAATTTCATCTGACTCTGATAGTTCAACATTTGCTTTTTTTGTACCTACTGGTACTGAGGAAGTTGAAATTATTGGAACTCATGTAATTCCAGAATTCCCAATTGGTGCCATTTTTGGGTTTGCAGTAATGATCTCCACTATTATGATTTTTGCAAATGTTAAAGCGCCTTTTTTTAAGTTGTAATTTTATCTAGTTGGTTTGTTTCTTTCGCAGTTTTTACTTCACGTGCAATTCTTTTACCCATACTCATAGGCTCATTGAATAGTAATGAATAGTATGGTGAGCCATCCATGTAGATGTTTGTTCCTGCCACGATTCTGGCTGAAAATTCAAATGAAGTGAACTTTGCATTCTCGTCATAAACTCCCTCAATACAAAACGGTCCATTCATTCCAGGTGCCACTAATCTTTTTGCTGCATCTACAAAATTATCTCCCATGGCATACACATCATCAAGTAACGACTCTCTTAGAACTATTGGACTATTTCCAATTACGTTAAATGATGGAACCTTGTTGCTTTTGAGCTGCTGCTCTGATGGAATTCTTGCCATGCCTTCAATGTCTGATTCATGTCTCTGATCAGCGCCAAAAAATTCCAGCTCTTCTTTTAGAGGGGAATAAAAAAATTGCAAATATGCCAAAACACCTGCAGCATATTCTTGAATGTAAAGCGTCTCTTCTTTAGAAATCACTCCTTGTGAAATTAGCTGATTCCTTTTTTTATTATAATCCTCTTGATTAGCTGCCAAAAAATACCCTTTACCACCTGCAGCTCCTTGCCTTTTTACAATTACCAGTTTATCAATATCCTTTGAATCCAACACTGATTTTGGAACTGGAAGTTTTGCCTCTCGCATGAGTTTTTCTTTCATGGTTCTATCTGACTCCCACCTTAGGATCCACTTGTTTCCAAAAATTGGAGTCTTGATTGATTCAATTTCTTCAGAACTCATTTGTGCAATTAAAGTTCCATGAGGAATCAGTATAGCATCATTTTGCTCTAAAATCAATTGATGTTTCTGCTCTAATATTTCTGCAAAAGAATCCACCAAGATTAATTCATCGATAAAGGAAAATCTACTGTATAATTTTTCTCTTTTTTTCTCACAAACTAGGATTGTTTTTAGACCTTCATCCTTGGCACCTTTGAGAACTTGCAGTGCACAGTGAGAACCCAAGGTTGCTATTGCAGTCAACGTGATGTATGTTCTACTTTTGTACTTTATGAACTATGTGTGGATGACACATATTGAAATACCTCGTCGATTAACTCTGCACTTAATTCTGATTTGATATCTTCCGGAATTACCTTTAATACAAAATCATACATGTTTGTATTTTTTGGAAGACTCTCTCTTTCCTGATATAATGAATACACTGCAATACCATTTGATATTAATGCAATAATTTTTTCTTTGTTTGTCAGAGACATTGTTTTTCTAATTAACTTGTACTAATTTAATGTAAATTAAATATGTATTAGAAATTATACTACTGATTTACTCAGATCTGTTGTAATGTGCAATATCTGTGTTGTTTGCTTGTCAATACCCTCTAATTCTATTAATTCCTCCGGAATATCAATAATTTTTTCCTGCGGTCTTTGTGATGCGTAATAGCCAACAAATACTGCTGTAATGATAAATGCCGCAATTACTAATATTATCAATAAATCCAATTCAGTTTAGATTAAAATATTTTCTAATGATAAATGTTACTTTTTTATTGGTTTTGATATGATGGATTACAAAAACCTGTGATTATGAGCAAAATTTTAGAATAAATAATTTGATTTGAAAAATGATGACATAATTTAGAAAAAAAGATTAGAATTCGATTAAGATTTTTTCAAACCCCATTTAAGGGCAAATTCTTCTTTGGTGATTGGAATTTTTGATTTACACTTTACACATCTACGCATTTTAGTGTGCTTGGAAAATCTCCAAACATGAGGTTCGCTTTTTCCATGACAGTTCATAATTTTATATCATATCACTAGTATTTATGAAAACAACCATTCTACAATGATCAAAATTGATTCTGAATAAATTATGAGTAAATTTGAACAAATATGAGTAGTGACATGGAATACTTTTTCCCAAAAATTAATTACACCATATAACGGCAATTCAGTAAATTATGATAAAAACAGAACTTGGAGCATTACGTCGATCTCACTATTCTAATGAATTAGGTCCTTCAATGGATGGCTTGGAGGTCACTGTGATGGGTTGGGTCTTGACAATAAGGGGCCATGGCAACATTAGTTTTGCTACAATTAGAGACAAAAATGGAGATATCCCAATTGTTGCAAAAAAAGGTGATTGTCCTGATGAACTACGCGAAAAACTATCTATTCTAAAGGCACATTCTTCGGTTGCAATTATCGGTAAAATCAAATCTTCTGAAAAAGCCCCCACTGGATTTGAGATTATTCCAACTGAACTGCGAGTATTTTCTGATGTTGAAAAAATTCCTCCCTTTGAGCCCTTAGCAAAGACTGTCAAAAATATAGATACTAGATTAGAGGTGCGACCAATTGATCTTAGACGTAAACCACTACAGCATATTTTCAATGTAAGAAGTCAGGTACTCAAATCAATTAGAGATTATTTTTACCGACAAAATTTTACAGAAATCAACACTCCAAAAATGATTGCAACTGCAACTGAAGGTGGAGCTGCATTATTTGCCATATTTTATTACAATAAAGAGGCGTTTTTAGCTCAGAGTCCCCAATTGTACAAAGAACAATTGACTATGAGTTTTGAGAAAGTTTTTGAGATTGGACCTATTTTTAGAGCAGAACCCTCAAGAACTAATCGTCATTTGGCAGAAGCAATATCCATTGATTTGGAAGAAGCATTTGTTGATTACAACGATGTGATGAATAGAATTGAAGAGATCATAAAAATATCAATTAAATCTGTAAGTGATTACGCAAAAAATAACCCAGATGCTGAGTTTATTATTCCTGCAATCCCTGAACATATCCCAAGATACTCTTATGATGAATTGGTAGAAAAAATGCAAAAAGCAGGTGCCAAAACTGAGTGGGGTGATGATCTTTATCCTTCAAATCTAAAGAAGATTGGTGTTGAGGGATTTTACTTTATCAAAGACTGGCCTTTGGGTCCAAAGCCATTTTACGTAAAAGATAGCAAAACAAATCCAAAAATTTCTGAATCATTTGATTTGATGTATGGTGATTTAGAACTGTCATCTGGTAGCACCAGAATTGAGAAACGACATGAGATTGAAGAGAGAATGAAAAATAAAGGAATGAAGACTGATGCGTTTGAGTATCATTTGGGGGCATTTGATTATGGTGTACCTCCACACGCTGGATGTGGTATTGGTTTGGAGCGATTAATCATGGCCCTTACAGGCACAGAAAACATTAGAGATGTTACATTTTATCCAAGAGATGTTGACAGATTAACACCATAGGTGATTTGAAAATGGTATCTAGAGAAGAAATAGAACACGTTGCAAAATTAATGAGAATTGAAATTGATGATCCTACTATCTACGAACGTATCGATAAAATGATGGGATATTTTGATATTTTGGATTCAGCAGGTGTTGAATCTGAAGAAATATCTATCCGGGAAATATCAATTGCTAACTTGAGAGAAGACAAGTATATTCCATTTGATGAAAAACTGATTGAAAAACTTAATCACTATAAAGGAACCTATGTTAGAGCTCCAAAGATGGTTTAATTGAATATAAAAATTTCAGCTCTGCAATTTACTAGAGATGTAAAATCTGGAAACATATCTGTTGAAGATTTTATTGCAAAAACCATGGAACAAATTCACAACGTTGATGACAATCTACATGCATTTCTATCATTAAATGAAAAGGCAGTTGATCAAGCAAGAGAAATTGATAAAAAAATAAAATCAGGGGGAAAAATTGGACAATGTTTTGGCATGCCAATTTCCATTAAAGATAACATTTGCATCAAAGACACTAAAACAACATGTGCATCAAAGATGCTTGAAAATTTTATTGCACCATATGATGCTACTGTAATTACAAAATTAAAACAACAAGATGCAATTTTTGTCGGCAAAGTAAATCTTGATGAATTTGCAATGGGTATTTCTACTGAATTTAGTGCATATGGTCCAAGTAAAAATCCATGGAACACCGATTATGTTCCTGGAGGCTCTTCTGGAGGCAGTGCAGTGTCTGTTAGTGCATTTGAATGTGTTGCATCATTAGGTTCTGATACTGGTGGTTCTGTTAGAAATCCTGCCAGTTTTTGCTCAACTGTAGGATACAAGCCAACTTATGGATTAATTAGCAGATACGGCCTAATTTCTTATGCAAATAGTATTGAACAGATTGGCCCCCTAACTAGAACTGTGGAAGATACAGCGTTTATGCTAAATCTCATTGCAGGAGTTGATCCTAATGATAACACCACAGTGGATAACAACAATGAAGATTATCTCAAAGATATCGATTCAGGTATAGAAGGTAAAAAAATAGGCATAATCAAAGAGATGATTGGAGAAGGAATAGACCCCTCAGTACTTTCTGCAACAAAAAATGCAATATCCAAACTAGAAGGACTGGGTGCAATATGCGAAGAAATTTCTCTTGACATGGTAAAATATTCTGTTGCAGCATATTATGCAATTACTACAACAGAAGCAGGTAGCAATCTTGCACGATATGATAATTTGAGATATGGCTATGATTTTCCTGTAGATGGATACGAGTTTAATTCCTATATCGAAAAAGCAAGAAAAAAACTTGGCCCTGAAGTTATACGACGTATGATTCTTGGAGGCTTTGTTCCCTCTGCAGGGTATGCCGGAAAATATTTCCTCAAAGCACTCAAAGTAAAAAGTAAACTCACTAGACAAATCAATGATGCGTTTAAAAAATTTGATCTACTAATCTCACCAACAGTTCCAATTTTGCCATTTAAGATTGGCGAGAAAATAAATGATCCCGCCGCTTTATTTCTTATTGATATCAATACAGTAACTGCGAATCTTACTGGAAAACCTGCAATATCAATTCCATATGCAATATCAAATGGCTTGCCAATTGGAATTCAGCTTATTGCAAATTCGATGAATGATAAATTATTACTCCAAGCAGCACATGCGTTAGAAAAAACTGTGAAATTACCAGAGGTTCCAATTTGACAAAAATTGGATTAGAGATTCACAGTCAACTTACAAAGTTGGAAAGTAAATTGTTTTGCTCGTGTAAGGCAAACTATAGAGATTTTGAACCAAATACCAATATCTGTCCTGTTTGTATGGGATTGCCAGGCAGTCTTCCTAGATTGAATCAAAAAGCTGTTGAAAAAGCAACAATGATTGCAATGGCACTAAATTGCAGCACTCCTGAAAAAATTGCATTTTTTAGAAAAAATTATTTTTATCCTGATTTGCCAAAGAATTTTCAAATTACTCAACTAAACATCTATGGTGATACTAGTGTTGGAGGCACTGGAATTATTCTGGTTGGAGAAAAAAAGATCCATATCACTAGAATACAACTAGAAGAAGATCCAGGTAGGCTAATCTATGAGGGTAGTTCTGAAAAAAACCAAATAACTTTGGTGGATTATAATCGTGCAGGTACACCTTTAGTGGAAATTGTAACTGAGCCTGACTTTGAAAACCCAAAAGAGGTAAGGGAATTTCTAAACATATTATCTGATTTGTTGGAAAATCTTGGTGTCTCAGATCCTAGTTTGGAGGGGGCAATGAGGGCAGATGCCAATGTATCTATTGAAGGTGGAAACAAAGTTGAAATAAAAAATATTGGTTCATTTCATGATTTAGAAAAAGCAGTTCATTTTGAAATCACACGTCAGCAAAGCTTGCATTCACGAGATATATCAATCATTCAAGAAACACGTCATTGGGATGATAAAAGAAAGATTACTATTTCTTCAAGATCAAAAGAAGAAGATTTGGATTATAGATATTTTCTAGAAGGTGATATTCCATGGGTTAGAATAGGAAAAGAAGTTAAAGAAAAATTAAAATCAGAAATGCCTGAGAGTATTAGTTCTAAAAAACAACGCTATATTTCAAAATATGATATTCCTGCACAGGTTGCATATGTACTTTCATCTGATAAATTTTATTCAGATTTATTTGAAGATGCACATACAAAAGAAAATGCCAAAGAAGTTGCAAATATTATCACCACTGACTTGATGGGATTGGTAGACACAAGAGAAAAAAGAGCATCCTCAAAATTAAAACCATTTCATCTAAAAGAGATAGCTGATTCAATACAATCAGGCAAGATTGCAAGAACTTCTGCAAAAAATGCATTATATGAAATTGTAAAAACAGGGAAGGAGTTATCTGATGTAATATCTGAACTTGATCTAGGTAACGTCTCAGACGAATCTGAATTATCACAAATCATTGAATCGGTAATTTCTGAAGAACCCCAAGCTGTAGAGCAAGCAAAATCCAATCCTCAGACTATCAATTATTTGGTAGGAAAAGTAATGCAAAAGACAAAAGGAAAAGCAGATCCAAACATAACTTTGAATTTATTAAAAAAGAAGATTCAATAATTTTATGACTGATCTTTCTTTAGAAGACATTGAATTTATCAAAATACTTGCAAATTCTGATTCTACTATACTGCAGGCAGGAATGAATGAGGCAACAAAATACAGACTTGATGCCCAAATAGGCGTGATTTTACGAGAATATTACAAAGAACATACCATGAACACAAAAACAGGATGGATAGAAAAATTTGAAAAAGTTGGCATTACTGAAGATGACGGTAAATCTGCAATTGCATGTGCCCGAAGACTTGGAATTGACATTTCTTGATCTTGCAAGTCTAGAATTGGAAAAATCATGTGGTCTACTAAACGCAAAATTATTAGAATTGCCGTTAAGAATCACCCCTCAAGAATTAATTGATAAAGAAACTCAATAAAACATCCTCATATTGTAATTGCATGATAAATCCTCATGTAATTAGCAGAAGATAGGGTATTCCGGGAGTAATCCATGTGTTGGATTTTGTGCCATATTCTTCATTTTCTGCATGATGAGGGCTAATCCAATTCCAATTATGTTGTAATTTAGTAATAATTCGATCAATTTACATTTTCACAGTTTTAACCATTTTTCTATATTCTTCTTTAATCTATTGACCCTGGAATATCGCTCTATTATAGACATTTTTTTAGATTCTATTTCAAATATTTTCAACAAACAAACTTTTGTTATGATTCTAGTTATATTGTAAAATCTGTGACTGGAAGGAATGTATTTTCACTGATTGTCAATAAAATTATATTTTTCAGTGCTCTACGTAAAACAGGTTCATAAATACCATACATCATTAGCCGTATAACAAACTCAATGAAGATATGTTATCACGTGTTATGTATGGATTTGTCTGTCCTATTACCGGAAACATAATATCATTAATGTTTTTAGAATGTGCTAATCCTAAACTGTGACCAAACTCATGACGCATTATTTTTTCAAAGTCTGTATCATTTAGATCTTTAGAGTTGTATATTGTAATATGTGATTTGACTATCTTGTTTTTATTTAGATCAAATTTTGTAAAACCATCAAATTCTGATGATTCATCTACAAGATTAATTAAAATCGTATTTGGAGATTTTTCATTATCTGTAAAAACCAATCTAATTTGTGTGTTATCTGAATAGTGAATTTGATCTAATGCACCTTGCCAGCCTTCAAAATATTTTTGATTATCTAACATGACTGATTTTTCTGACATGATGACCTCATCGATGATTATTTTTTTACCATCTGTGATTTCTGATTCTGAATTTATTAAAACATGTATGGTTTTTTGAGAATCAAGATCCCATGGCAGGTATGCTTTTGTTTCTATTTCCTCTGCAAATGCCATAGCTGGGCAGATTACAAGTAATAATGCCAAAACAAGGGGTTTTCCCATATTTGGGAATTAATCTATTTTTAGATAACTCTCAGCTTGTTTTTTACATAACAGACAAAAAATCAATAATCTATAAAATAATAACTTGTTTTTTGGTAAAAACCATCTATTTTAGGCTAAATATAACATACTTTTGTAATTATTACTAGTATTGGTTATGCCGTTGTCATACTTTTGTATTATAATTATCTGTAGAACTGATGAAATACCTCACCATACATCATAACAGAAAAGCACAAAATGTAAAAATGAAACAAATGCAAAATAGATGACCACATAAAGTGATATTGATGAATTTTTCATTTAAATCGATCTGCTTAGGTTTAGCAATTTCTCAATAATATATAATAAAAATAGAAATTTAGTGAATTTTTATGTTAAATTATTCAATAATATATGATAATTTTATATTTAAAGAAACTAAGAAATATGATCGATCAGATCAAATCTTCTTAGCTATGCCACAATATAGTCTAGTAATTTCCTAATGAGGATCCAGAAAAAACATGGCACCCGAAACAACTCAAACTTCAATATTTGATTCTATGCCTGACACTCAAATGTACGAGTATAAACTATCCCTAGAAAAAGTCCAAGTTGAACTTTTACAATATGGATTGACATCTAATCAAAGCAAGGTGTTTATCTATCTTGGAAAGTACGGTGCAAAGACTGCGCCTGAAGTATGCAAAGCCCTCAAACTACCTAGAACTGAAACATATCACTTACTTTCAGCATTACAAAACAAGGGAATCGTCTCTGCCACGTTTCAGCATCCTATTCAATTCACTGCTTTACCATTAAACAAAGCAATATGGATTCTAGTAAACTCTGAAAAAGAGCGAGTAAAATCTTTAGAGCATATGGAAAAAGGATTATCTGAATTATGGGATAACATTCCAACTTTTGATTCACTGCATGATGAGGTTGAAGAAAAATTCCAAATGTTACAAGGTGCAAACCAAATTCAATCAAAAATTACTGAAATGACTGATAACTTTAAAGATGAATTTTTGTTACTTGGCTCTGAGAAAGACTATATCAAGTTATATCATGGTGAATTTTTGGAATCTTTTGTAAAATCAAAACAGCAATTCAGATTGCTAAGTGCATGCTCTGAAAAAACTGCATACATATTTGATGATTTGGAAAGAAAGAACATCAAAAAACTGGACAAGGATATTCAAAATCACTTGTGTTTTATCCTAAAAGATGACGCTGAATTATTATTCTTTACAAAAAATGCAAATTCCCCTACTGAGCCATTTGCAATGTGGACAAACTCAAAGTCTATGACATATTCAATGAAGTTGCTCTTTGAATCTCTCTGGGCAAATTCAAAGAATATTCACCTGTAATAATTTAAGAAAATATTATTTGTAAGAACCAAACTAGTCTCTCTCTTTATATAGAAAATTTCAGTTATCTTTTCTATAGATATGGATTTCACATATTCTAAAGTAAAAACAGGAGTACCTGGATTAGATTCAATCATATCTGGGGGATTAAAAAAAGACCGTTCTATCATAATCTCAGGCCCACCTGGCAGCGGAAAGACTACATTTGGTTTACAATTTCTTTATTCTGGTGCCAAGGACTTTGATGAGTCAGGTGTGTACATTACAATGTCACAAAACATTGAAGAGATAAAAAATGACTGCAAGTCATTTGGGTGGGATTTTGATGATCTGATTGGTAATGATAAAATTCTAATGATTGATGCAAGGCCGTTTAAAATTCAAGATGAGTTGATTGGACGAGATGATTCTCTGTATAGGGGAGAGCAGATACCATTTGAGCATTTAACAAAATTACTATTAAACAGCATTAAAAGAGTAGATGCAAAAAGAGTGGTAATTGACTCAGTTACAATTCTTGCAATGCAGTATTCTGATAAATTCTACATGAGACAGGGATTGCAGGTAATGATTCAAGCATTGGAAAATTATGGTGTAACCTCATTGATAATATCAGAGTATTCTGAAAATAACGATATTCCTTTAGAGTGGTTTGTTACTTCTGGAATTATTCAACTAAGACACACTAGAAAAGAGGACACCATGGAAAGAACAATCCAAGTAACTAAAATGCGTGGCATAAAACACAGTGAACAAATTCATCCCATAGTTATAGATGGAGATGGGATGCATATACAACATCCAAGATTGACTCCATAGGTCTATTTTTTCTGTTTTTTAATTTGTTGTAGTACCATTGGCAAAAATGCACCTACATCAGTTACTATGCCTAATGCCTGCCATGTTCCTCTATCCATAAGCTTGGTGACAGTTGGCTGATTGATATCGACTACTATAACTTTGACATTTGCAGGCAACATATTTCCAGTTGCAATGGAGTGCAACATTGTAGAAATCATAATCACCATACTTGCGTCCTTGAGAATTTTTTTGTATTCCCTTTGTGCTTCTGTCACATCTGTAATCACATCTGGTAATGGACCATCATCCCGAATAGAGCCTGCCAATACGAATGGAATTTTATTTTTTACACACTGGTACATTATCCCATGTGTTAGTTTTTTTGTTTTAACCATGTTTGCAATAGAGCCTGCACGAAAAACCGCATTTATCGTGTCCATATGATTTCGATGTCCATGGTATGCCAGAGTTGCATCATGAACATTCATTCCAAGCGATGTTCCCAATGTGGCATATTCTATATCATGAACTGCCAAAGCATTTCCAGCCAAAACCCCGTCAATGAATCCTAGTTTGATCAATTCTGCAACCGCGTCTGCTGCACCGGTATGAACTATGGCAGGACCGCCAACAATTATGATTTTTCCACCAGCCTTTTTTGTTTTGTAGATATCTTCTGCCACTTTTTTTGCAATGTGCTGAGTTGGTCGCTCACTAGAGCTAGAGCTTCCCATAAATTCAAAGACGTTTACTCCCTCTCTTGGACGCTCAGGTGGGGTAATTTTGATTCCGCCCTCACCAACTATTATTTCGTCTCCTTTTTTTACATCCCTTACAGGTACGCAAAATGCTCTGTTATTTTTAAATACAATACATTTGTCCATCATCATATTTTCAACTTGAATCCATTTTTCATTATGGAAAACTTGAGTGTGGTTATTTGTAGTGCTGTAAAAATCATCAGGCATCACCATGTCTTTTGGTGATTTTTTTAGTAAAATTCCTTTTTGTATTTTTGAGACTGCACCTTCGCGATAAATTGTTTTTAAAATTTCATCTAAATGTTTTTGATTCTTTCCAGTAATGGATAATCGTGCATATGATGGATCCTTTTTCTTTTTTCCGATATTGATCTCTTCTACTTGAAATTCGCCATGAAGATCCATGATTTTATCAAATATTTTTGTGAGAATTGATGAATCAATAAGATGTCCGCTAACTTCAATCTCTTGCGAAAACTTTGCCATTTGTTATTCTAAATATGATGATAACAAAAGCTTTACGCTGATTTTTTTTGACTATTCTTGGTAAAAAATTGTCAATCTGACTAAACAGGAAGTATTACTTTACCTTTGTATTCTAAAATATCGTCTTTTTGAAATGAACTCTCTAGAATTTCTTTTTGCTCCTTTGTAACTCCCTGAACAATTGTTTTAGAAATACCGTTTTTATCTACCAGTGCAAGTATGTATCCGCTGTTATCTGTTAAAACAAATCCTGCTGATTCATCAACAAACGCATAAAGATTTTCCTCCCCAACCGGTTCCCACACATTTGATTTGTTATCCCTCAATGCAAGTGCAGGCATCGCCTTACCGTTGGTTAATTTGTTTAGGTATTCTCTTGCACTTGCAACTCTTTTTTGTCCTGTTTTTAAAGCCAGAAAATATTGCACGACTCAAAGAAGATATGATTGTTATAAAAACAATATCTCAAAAGACTGTTATATCTTATACATCTGATAAAATCATGCCTCTTACAAATAATGTGATAATAAAATTAAATGAAATCACCACTATGATTGAAGACAAAAGTAATCTAAAAGAACAAGAAATAGAAGAGATCAAATCTATTTTCAGAGACATTCTCAAAAGTGGTGAAAGGTATGATGTAGATGACATTGAATCATGGTTTGAAAATGAAGGTAGTTGGTCAAACAAGGTATCCAGAATTAGAGTGATAAATCTCTCCCACTATATTCAAGACAAATATGAACAAACAGCAAGACTACGAATTATTACCGATGATTAGGAATTAGGTTGTAAAAATTAAATTTCTAATTGTTCTAAGAGTCTTCCAACTATCAGTGCATTTTCCTTTCTTTCATCTAATATTTTTGTCACTCTTTGATTTTTTGTTTTATCGCTAGAAGAAATTATTTGAAAATATTCTTCATCCAAGTCATTATTTGCTTGTAATCTCTTGATTACTTCAAAAAGTATTCCAATGACTTGTTTTTGTGCTTCAATTAATTCATCTTTACTTTTTTCAGACATGCTGTGTTATTTCTCTGATATTTTTTTAAATAACTCTAATAATTTTAGATCCTTTATTTCATTTTTTGCAGAATTGAAAAAAGAATCCAGTTTTTCTTTAGAATACCCTTCATTAGAATAAATTTTTGCCTGTAATGCCATTTCCAACTTGTCTAACTGATGAACGATTTTTGCTTCTTTAGAGTTATTTAATTGGTATTCTTCCCAAAGAACATCATATTGTTTTTGAAGTGATAACGGCAAATCATTTAGAATTTTTTTCATTGTGTTGTTTTCTAAAATTGTTTTTTCCTCTTTTGAAATTTGTTCTGGAGGAATATCCCCTGTTGTGGATTCTGCTAAATCATGCAAAAGAATCATTTTTAAAATTTTTCCAGTGTTATGATTTTCTAAATCTGAAAAGATCATTCCCATTATGGCCATAGAAAACGTATGGTCCGCAACAGATTCTGGTTTGTCTATGGATAATTTATCAATCCAACCTTGCCGTGGAATCTTTTTTAGATTTGCAGATGTATGAAAAAAATCAAGAATCAAGATCGTAGAATTTGTTGCATATTGCATTTCAATCCAGAATAATAATACATGATATCTATATTGGTGGTTGGTTTGAGATTATCTTCAAATTCTGAATCATAATATCGAAAAATAGCATTAGGCAATAATCATATTTGCAAGTAAATGGTAATAAATAATTCGAACAACATAATAGTTTAAGGTATTTTCATACAATATTGAAAATTTACACAAAAACAGGGGATGATGGAACTACCGGATTACAAGGTAATTTCAGGGTATCAAAATCACATCCAAGAATAATTGCTTATGGTACAATTGATGAAGCAAATGCCGTATTGGGAATAATATCATCTTATGAATTAGATAAAGACATTACAGTGTTGTTAAATTTAATTCAAAATGAATTATTTGTAGTGGGCGCTGATCTTTCAAATTCAAACTTGGAAGATGAAAAAAATCGAGTCACATCAGACATGATATATAATTTAGAAAAAAACATTGACAAATATGAAGAAGAATTGTCCCCTTTAACTAATTTTATCTTACCTGGCGGCAACATTGTAGCATCTCAACTTCATCATGTCAGAACAGTCATTCGAAGAGCTGAGACATGCATCATACTTTTAAGTGAACAAGAAAAAATCAATAATAATTGTATCAAATATGTTAATCGTTTATCTGATCTTTTTTTTGTTTTAGGGCGTGTATCAAATAAAAGAAGTGGACAAAATGACATTATTTGGAAAGTCTAGTCTTCCGTTGACTATTTTGTGTGATTCATTTATTATTGAATAAATTAAATCAGGCTCAACAAATAATAGATTTATTTTGCATATTATTTTAAAACATTGTTACTTGTTTGTGTGGCTACTCTGTTTATTTCAAAGTCTTTATTTCTCACCATTTATGTATTCTAGTGAGTGCAAATGGGCATAAATTATGTCGAAAAACAAATGAAAAATTATTGGTCGAAGAGCAGGAAAAATTAGAACAGGAAGTACAAGAGGCAGTCAGAAATAAGTTGAAAAAAATGACTCAATTGGACTAACTTTTATTGAATATTGTTTAGCAATGTTTTTTATTTCTTAATTATCTTATTTGACTCGTATTAATTCGTAATTTCACGTATTTTTGCCATGTTAGTATGAGAAAGACAACTTTTAATTCCTCAACCCAAGGCAAATTCGTTGTGCCAGCGTAGCTCAGCCTGGGAGAGCACTCGGCTGAAGACCGGGCCGTCGGGCGTTCAAATCCCCCCGCTGGCATCTTTTACTTTTTGATAGACACAAGTTCAAAATTAACATCTATGCTTCAAAAATATCTAATCCTAAATTCTAAATTTTTAAAAAAATTATTCTACATAATATTTAAAAACAGGGTAACCTCTTGTTTTTCGACATTAATGGCTGAAAAAAAGGCAGTAAAGAAAATATCATCAAAGGCAACCGCACCAAAGGCCAAAGTAACCGCACCAAAGGCCAAAGTAACCGCACCAAAGGCCAAAGTAGCGAAATCAAAGCCTAAAAAATCAAAAGAAGGTCAAAGTGATGATATGGGTATTGTAATAGTGGATGATGATATCACCATTGATCAAGAAAAAGTAAATGAAGAAAGAAGGGCATATCTTGAAGAGTCTAGATCTCAAGATGCGTATGACTAAAGCAATCTTTCGTATTGATAGAATTAACTAAATTACTTTATCGTGCCTGAACATCTTTAAATTTTTATAATTTTATCTTAGATTACTGGAAAAGCGATCAGAGTTCAGAATCTTATTTTTTTGATTTAGATTTGTCTTCTGTTTTCTTTTTTGTTTTTGATTTGTTTGATGTTTTACTCATCAGATTTCTGAATATGGTATGAATTTTTAAGCATTTAGGAAATTTAGAATCTATTTCATTAAATAGATAATTGAAATGTTGTAATTTAGAGTTTATTTTGAACTGAATTTATGCTCTATTGTCTCTTCCAAACAATGTCTTATGATCATCTAGGTCAATCAGCTGGACTAAATCTTTCTCACGTAGATAGAGATAGATCAAGCTGTGACTTTTTGTAATATGTACAGCAAAACAAAATCTGTATTTTCCATGTTTTCTTTCTCCTATAGTTGTAGGATCTGGAACATTTTTCAGGTTCTCTAAAGCTCGGAAATAACCATCAATTATGGATTTATCCGATTTGAATTTCTTTAATTTTTTATCTATGGTGTTATCACGAACTTCAACTTGACGCAAAACTAGTCTTCTAAGACTTTCTTTGCGTGCTTAATATATTCATCAAAATTTTTGTACTTTGTCAGTGACTCTTTTCCAGATTCTACATTTTCTAAAACTTTTTCTAAATTAGAATTTAATTCACTCTTTTTTACTTTAGTTGTACTCATCTTGTATCTATAGTAACTACCCCTAGTTTCTATATAAATACCACCCCAGTCCACTTATTTAGAATTGTTTACTTCAAACCATTTCTAAAATTACAACATTCAAATAGTTTCAATCCTTGTTATGATGAATTTGTCTTTTTGACAGGATTTAGAAACAGAAAGAGATTAGAATCTAAATCAATTACTTCGATTGAATAACCATCCAACTTGAATTCTCTTGTCTTTCTTTTAGTGTGTAGAAAATGTCATTTTAAAACAGGTCTTAGTCCATCATGACTGAAATGAAAGCAATCTTTATTCGATCCAGTCTCATATACCAAATATGAAAGCACTATGTCTGATTACTGTAAAACCTGGTAAAGTAGACACGGTAGTTGAAATTCTTAAGAAAAAACGCAAAATAATAAAAAATGTAATGATAGTTACGGGCAGGGCAGACGTTACTGCAGTATTAAACGGCAATATTGATGAGATCAACAATACAGTAATAGATTTTAAAAAAATTAAGGAAATTGTAACGACTGAGACATTAATTGAAGTGGAGGTAAACATGGGATGGTAAGAGCAATCGTATTGGTAAAATCCCCTAAAAAATTAATTGCAGCAAGACTACGAAAGGTAAATTCAGTTTATGACTCGTTTCCTACCAGTGGGCAATTTGATGCTGTAGCTATTATTGAGGTAGAGGACCTAGGGAAAATCAAAGACGTTACTACTCAGATTCAAAAAATTAGTGGTGTAGAACGAACTGAAACTATGGTGGAAGTTCAATGACAAAGAATTTAACATACTTTGGAGTAGGTTGCGTGTGAATATCAAAAAGGTTGGAAATGTAATTTTAGCTGTTAAAGACCTTGATAGATCCATAAAATTTTATCATGAAATTATCG
>ERZ1292640.290-Hain-H43-02um-R1-290-length-40819-cov-10_pt1 | contig 30352 bp, 27 predicted proteins | sample MGYA00564404_ERZ1292640 | MGnify/ENA primary metagenome ERZ1292640 (study PRJEB36523, sample SAMEA6512636) | groundwater metagenome | collected 2019-01-08 | study: AquaDiva: Metagenomics assemblies of 32 groundwater samples | reverse complement strand
CGCGCTGGATGTCCACGTAGCAGTTGGGGGTGAAGTTCTGGGTGGTGGGGACCTCGAAGAAGAGGAAGTTCGGGATGTAGCGGGTCGCGGAGAGCGTGCCCTGGGCCAGGTTGCGGTGGTCCTGGTGGGTATCGTCGAAATAGTTCACGAAGATCATGTCGGGCCGGACCTGCTTGATGACCATTTCCAGCTTGCCGATCAGCTCGCGGTTGAGCGGGACCTCCGTGTCCGCGTAACCACCCCAGAAGACCTCCTGGGCGCCGATGATCCGGGCCGACTCCTCCTGCTCCTTCTGCCTCACCTCCGGGTCGCCGCCGTACTCCCCCCGGGAGGCCACGAAGAGGAAGACCGGATGCCCGGCCTCCGCATAGGCCGACAGGGCGCCGCCGCACCCGAACTCGATGTCGTCGGGATGAGCGCCGAGGGCCAGGATGTTCATGGGGTGATCCTCACCAGGGTGTCCAGCGATCCCCCTGGCGGAGGATCTCGAGGCTGGATTCACCGTGGTTCAATAATAAGTCAACTACCGACAGAAACGGAAGAAAATCCCCGTCCAGCTGGCGGTATGTCGGGTGCTGGTATTCCTGGCCCCAGACGGCGACCCGGCCGGCCCGGAACTGCTCCAGGTCCATATACCGCGCGCCGTCCTGCCCGGCCAGGTAGGTGTCGCCGCCGACGGTCCGGCAAAGGTCCAAGAGCCGCCCCGTCGGGTCCGGGCTGGCGGGGGGGAGCTCGGAGGCCCGCACCATACGGCGAGACAGCCCCAGGGCGCCGGCCAGGAACCGGGTGACCTCCACGTTCAGTTCCGCGAGCAGGCGCCAGGGGCGCCGGAGGAGCTCCTCCAGTTCCGCGAAGTAGCGCGCGAAGTGCGGCGCCCTCGCGTAGTTGACCCTGAGGGCTTCCAGGTGCTTCCGCGACCAGGGCTGGGACGCGTCGATCTCCACGTCGCGGATCAGCGTGCCCAGGCGCGCCCGGACCGGAACCGTGAGCCACTGGGCGCCGCGCGGCGTCTTGATCCGGTTGCGGTTCTGCCAGCCGTTCTTCTCGTACGGGACCGTGTCGAGGAAGATCCAGCAGTCCGCGGCGGCCAGCTTGGCGAAATGTCCCAGCCACGGCAGATACTGCGGCTGGTGAATCGCGACCTTCACGGCGCCGGCCGGGGCGTGACGAAGATCGGGTTGGTGAGGATCTGGTGCGACGCCGGTCCCCGCACCTCGAGCCGGTAGTAGGCTGGGGCGGCGCCCGCAGGCTCCCGGTGAACGACGCGCAGGGGTGTCTTCCCCATCCACAGCTGGATGATCTGGCCGTTCTTCACGAGGAACGCCCGCAGGGGATACTCGCCGCCGTCCGAGGCGTCCACGCCGACCCGGATCTCGAGCGGGACCGCCATCCCGGCCTGCAGCGTCTCGCCCGATTCGGCCTCCACGTTGCCCTGGCGGACCACGAACGACTGGAGCACCAGGGCGTACGCCGGAGTGCGGCTGAGCGCGTACATCCGGCCGGCGCGGAAGCTCGCCAGGAGCGCCGCCTCGCTCTTGTCGGGGACGAGGAAGACGGTTTGAATATTCTCCACCCGCTTGCCCGAGACGTACCCGTGGAAGCCAGACTCGCCCACCGCCCATGGGGGACGGGTCCGCTCGCCCGAAAGGTATTTGCCGAGGAGGTAGTCCCACGTGGCGCCCGGGGTGGCGAACCGCGTGGTGTCCTCATAGACGGCCCCGAAGGCGGTGTAGCGGAACGTGCGGACGAGATCGTCGGGATAGGGGTCGGTCTTCCCCCGAACCCTCACACCCAGGAAGCTGGACTCGGAGGCGTCCCGGGCCTCGGGAAAGGACCAGACGCTGACGCCCCCGCGCGCGTCAACCTGATCGATCAGCGACTGGTACGTCGCCAGATCCGAGTCCGGACGATACGGGCTCAGCGGGCCCTCGGTGAAGGGAAACGCCAGGAGCAGCGCGAGGACGCCGAGGACGACCAGCGGCGCGCCCGGGAGCCAGCGGCGCCGGCGCTCCACGACCGTGAACCCGCCCACCCGCACACGACGCCGCCGCTTGACGAGGATGAGCCAGAGTCCCGGGAGCACGAGCAATCCGGGGAGGGCCTCCACGAGGGAGCCGACGGTGCGGCGCGCGAGGTACGGATTGCCCGTGCTCGGGAGCCGCTTGAGGTCGGCCGGGTCGGTGATCCCGAAGACGAGGAGGTTCTTCTGGAGGTCGTGATGCGTCAGGTCGCCTGTCAGGGGGCTCCCCGTCCAGTGGTAGTGGGGGATCACCTCGACCCCGGGCACGATCAGCATCTCGGGAAAGCGCCGGCGCACCTCCGACACCTGAGCCAGGTAGGCTTCGACGCCGCGGGAGAGCACCGAGGGCTCCTCGTGGACCACGCGCGTGGCCGCCCGGAACGGCCAGAGGCCATACTCCACGCGGAGGAGGTAATTCTCGGTCAGGAGCACCGCCTCCAGGCCGCGCGCTTGGGCCTCCATCACGAGCCGGTCCATCGGGAGATCCCCGGTGGAGAAGGTGGAATGGACGTGGAGGACGGCCGGCAGGGGCCGGAGCGTCTCCGCCCGCGCGGCCACTGGAAGCACCAGCACGGCCAGAAGCGCTAGGACGCGCGCGGCCACCCCAGCCCTTTCTGAGCGCACAGCTCCTGGTAGAGGCCGAGCAACCGGGACTCCATCGCCGCGAGGGAGAACTGCTCGGCCCTCCGGCGACCCGCCTCACCCATTCGCTGCCTGAGCCCGGGGTCCTTGAGCAGCTCGGCCATGGCGCGGGCGAGCGCCGGCGGATCGTCGGCAGGAACCAGGCTGCCGGTCTCCCCGTCGGCCACGACCGCCGGGATCCCGCCGACGCGCGTCGCCACGACGGGGAGCCCCAGGGCCATGGCTTCCACCAGGGCCCGGCCCATGCCCTCGTTGAGCGACGGCACCACCACCAGGTCGGCCGCGGCCAGGAACGGAGCCGGATCAAGCTGAGCGCCGGCCATCTCAAGCCGGTTTCCCACACCGAGGGCTTGAGCTTCGGCGACGAGATCTGCATGGAGCGGCCCGTCGCCGACGAGCAGGAGCCGGGCCGACGGAACCACGGAGAGGATCAGCGACAGCGCCTTCACCAGCGACTGGAAGCCCTTGACCGGCACGAGCCGGCCCACCCCCACGATGAGGCAGGTCTCCGCGTCCACCCCAAGGCGCCCGCGCGCCGTCTCGTACGGCGGCGCTTTCCGCCGGAGGGCCTCCAGGTCCACCCCGCTCGGGATCACGACAAACTGCTTCGGCCGGCCGATCCCCCTGGCCAGGTGCTCCTCCGTGCCGAGTTCGGTAAGGACGACGATCCGGTCGGTGATCCGCGCGGCGAGCCGCTCGAGGCCGACGAAGACGGCGGTCAGCGCCGGGCCATAATACCCGTAGAAGATGTGCCCGTGAGGCGTATGCAGGATCACGGGAACCCCGGCCAGCCAGGCCGCCAGGCGCCCCACAAACCCGGCCTTCGAGGTGTGCGTATGAACGAGGACGACCCGCTCCCTCCTGATCAGTCGAAACACCTGCCAGAGGGCCAGCAGGTCCCGGGCCGGCGACACCTCACGCGTCAGCGCGGGCAGGAGGACGGTCCGGCAGCCCCGCGAGCGGGCCTGGTCAACGACGGAGATTTCGGCCCCGACGCTCCCCGCCGCCAGGATCGTCCGCCAGCCCGCACGGTCAAGGGCGACGACCGAGTCGATGGTGTTCAGCGACGGGCCGCCGAGGCTGAGGCGCGTGATGAGGTGGAGCGCCGTCATCGCGTCCGCACCGCCGACTGGGCCACGTCCAGCACGCGCTCAGCCATCCGTTCGGGAGTCAGGGTCGTCACTACCCGCTCGCGGCCGGCCCGGCCGAGACGCTCGGCGAGCGACGGGTCCTCGATGAGGAGCCGGATCGCCCGGCCGACGGCGGCGGGGTCCTGGGGATCCACGAGGAGCCCCGTGACGCCGTCCACGACGGCGTCGGCGGTGCCGCCGCTCGCCCCGGCGACGACCGGCTTGGCGCTGGCCGCGGCTTCCAGGTAGGCGATCCCGAACCCCTCCACGTAGTCGAGGCGCCCTGGCATGAAACCCGACGGCATCACGAAGATGTCAGCCGCCCGATAGAGGTCCGGCAGCTCCTCGTCGGGCACGTGGCCGAGGAAGTCCACCTGCCCCGCGACACCGAGGGATGCCGCCAGCCGACGGAGGGCCGATTCCTCGGGTCCGGCGCCCGCGACGAGGTAGCGGACCCCCGGCACGTCGCGCAGGTGGTGGGCCAGGGCCTGGAGCACCCGGGCATGCCCCTTGTGCGGGTCCAGCCGGGCGACGGTGAGAAGGCAATGCCGCGCCCCCCGGCGATAGCGGGGCGCCGCGCTCGCGGAGGGGAGCAAGGGCGTGAAGCGGTCAGGGTCCGCCGCCGGGAGGATCACCTCGACCCGGGAGGACGATACCCCCTGCTGGAGGAGCAGGGTCCGCGTGTAACGGCTGATGGCGACGAGGGTGGCCGCGTGCCCGAGGATCCGCCGCTTCAAGGGTCGGAGCAGGGACTTCACCGCCCGGCGCGGCGTCCGCCAGTCGTCGACGATCTCGGAGCCGTAGGCCAAGACGAGGTACGGAATCCTCTGCCGCCGCCACAGGAGATAGGCGACGAGGCCGGCGGGAAACCAGGAGGCGCAGGCGACGACGTCCAGGCCCTCCGTCCCAGCCAGCCGAGCCAGCGAGCGCAAAGCGGCCAATTCCCTAAGGGGCGCCGGGCCCCGCAGCCGGAGCACCGGATACGGCTGGCGGCGGTCGAAACCCTCAGCGCCGGGGACCGACGGCGCCAGCACCGTCACCCGGCACTTCTGGCTGCACGCCCTGGCCAGATCCGCTAAGAGCGTGGCGATGCCGCCCCCTTGCGGCGGGAAGTCCGTGGTCACGACGGCGAGTCTCACGTCGCCCCCGGCCCGCCGCCGGCGGGGCGGACGCGCGCGAAGCACTGCCACCAGGAGTCGTCAACGGCCGTGACGGCCTGCTCGGAGAGCTGCGCCAGGGCCAGGAGCGACCGGGCCTCTTCCCGGGTCATCGGCCGGGAGACCGGGGCGGCGAGCCGGTCGTACCAGTCGGTGCGGCTGACGCGAAAGCCGAGCCGGGCGTACTCCCGGATCCGCGCGGGGACCAGGCGGGGCAGGATCGCTCGCCCGCGGAACCGGCAACACCACGCGTAGGGGCCGACGAGGAGGGCGTATTCCGCTACCGCGAGAAGCAGGCTGAGCCTGTCGATGCCCCGCGACGGCACCAAGCGGAGCACCCGGCGGACCGGCTCGAGCAGGACCTTGCGGGTCGTGCGCATGTAGACCCAGGCGAGGAGGAAGCCGCCCGGGCGGATGTGGCCCACCAGCGAGAGCACGCCCCGAGCCGGATCCGGCAGGTGATGGAGCACGCCCAGGCTGTACACGAAGTCGAAGGTCGGGCAACGGAAGGGGAGCCGGCAGAGGTCCGCCTGGACGATGTGGAGCCGAGGATGGTTGCTGACCCGCCGGGAGGCGGCCTCCACAGCCCAGCTCAGGTCGACCCCCACGACCTCCATGCCGGTGCCCGCCAGGGCTTCCAGGTGCCGACCGGCGCCGCACCCGGCATCCAAGACCACCATCCCGGGCTTGAGCTTGGAGCGGGTGGACTCGAGGAAGCGGCCGAAGTTCTCGGCGTCGTACCCGGCGTACTTGGTCCATTCGTAGCCGAACCGTTCCACGCTCTCCAGCAGGACACCGGCCGCCTCCGCTCCCCCCTGGGCCGGAGGTGCGCCTTCCCAGAGCGAGGGACTCACCGCCTTGAAGTAGTCCGGGTAGCGGCGGCGGAGCGCGGCGAAGAGCGGCCCGTCGAGGAAGCGCGGGATCCCCCCGATCACGGGGTAGCGGTGGCCGCCCTCGCACGTGAGGAGCCCGTCCCCCTCCAAGCCCGGCGGCGCCGCGCCGGCCAGGGACGTCCAGGCCACCTGCCCACCGCAGCGGGGGCAGACGAGCAGGGCGAGCAGCCCGGCCTTCATAGCCAGGGGGTCAACGATCCACCTCGGCCATGACCTGGCGCTGGCGCGCGGGCCAGTCGTCCTGATAAGCGGCCTGCCAGAGCTGGAACATGATGATGGCGAAGAGCTGGTCGTAGTAGCTGCGCCGTCCCTCGGTGTGCGCGTCGAGGAGGCGCCGGACGGCTGGCGGGCTGAAGACGCCTCCGGCCCTGAGACGCGACTCGCTCAAGAGATCCAGGGCCAGGCCCCGGAGCGGCCCCCGGAACCACTGGGCCAGCGGGACGGAGAACCCCCGCTTGGGACGGTCGAGCACCTCGGCCGGGAGCAGGGGTGCCATGATCTCCCGGAGAAGCGGCTTGAGCCTCAGCCCCGGGGCCCTCACCGCCGGCGCCAGGCGCGCCATCAGCTCCACCAGCCGCCGATTGCAGAAGGGGACCCTCAATTCCAGCGACGCAGCCATGCTCATCTTGTCGCCCAGCATCAGGAGGTCGTCCGGGAGGTAGGTCTTCAGGTCCAGGTAGAGGAGCGCGTCGACCAGATCCGCCCCGGCGCACCGGCCCCAGTGGGCCAGGTGCAGCGCCCGCGGATCGCCCCCGTTGCGGCGGCCGGGGACGAGCTCGGCGAGCGCCCCGGCGTCGAGGAACGAGACCCACGACAGGTACCGCTCCGCCGGGGCGAGCGGGCCCGCCTCGAGGAAGCGCCGCAGGCGCCCCGGGGGGTTATCGCTCCGCGCCGAGTCGGGAATCCACCGGGCCAGCCGGCCGACGCCGCGCCGGAGGGGGAGCGGGAGCCGCTCGTAATGGCGGGCGAGCTTGGCGCCCACGTAGCGGGGGTAGCCGAAGAAGAGCTCGTCGCCGCCAATCCCCGAGAGCGCCACCGTGACCTCGCGCCGCGCCAGCTCGGAGACCAGCGCGGTGACGATCAGCGACGAGTCGCCCAGGGGCTCGTCGAGGTGCCAGGCGAGCCGGGGAAGGAGGTCGGCGACCTCCGGCTGGACGATGAACTCATGGTGCTCCGTGCCGAAGGCCCGCGCGACGACCCGGGCCGCCGCCGCCTCGCTGAAGCTCGCCTCCTCGAAGTCGAGCGTGAAGGTCTTGACGGGGCCGGTGGACACGTCCCGCATGAGGGCGACGAGCGTGGAGGAGTCCATCCCGCTGGACAGAAACACCCCAAGGGGCACGTCGGAGACCAGGTGGCGCCTGACGCTATCCTTGAGCTCCGCCAGCACCTCCCGCGCCGCCTCGCGCCGGTCCCCGGGGCGTGCGCGCGGAAAGGCGAGGTCCCAGTACGCGCTCACGGTGGCGCGCCCGTTCTCGAAGACCAGGGCGTGGCCCGGCGGGAGCTTCAGGATCCCCCGGAAGATCGTGGCGGGCGACGGGATGTAGAGGAATGTGAGGTAGCGGGCCAGCGCCTCCAGGTCCATCTCGCGGGGGCAGGCGGGGTCCAGGAGGAGCGCCTTCAGCTCCGAGGCGAAGGCGAGCCGGCCTCCGTCCACGCGGTAGTAGAGCGGCTTGATGCCGAGATGGTCGCGGGCCAGCAGGAGGCGCCGCCGCGGCCCATCCCAGAGGGCGAAGGCGAACATCCCCTCCAGGTGGCGGAGGCAGCCGTCGCCCTCCTCCTCATAGAGGTGGAGGATCGTCTCCCCGTCGGTCCGGCTCCCGAAGCGGTGGCCCTTCTTTTCCAGGCGGTCGCGGAGCTCGCGGAAATTGTAGATCTCGCCGTTGAACGCGAGCCAACAGCTCTCGTCCTCGTTGGCCAGCGGCTGGTGGCCGCCCACGAGATCGATGATCTTGAGCCGCCGCACGGCCAGCCCGACATCCCCCTCCTCGAAGAAGCCCTCGTCGTCGGGGCCGCGATGAGCGAGGATGCGTGCCATGGCCCGCAGCAACCGGGGGTCGCGCTGCCCAACCATTCCAGCGATCCCGCACATCGGCTCAGCGCCCCCGGGCCGCCGGCCCGCCTTCCTTCACCGCAATGGCTAACAGCGACGATCCCCAGAGCGCACGTCCTCCCGAGCAGAGCGCGATGAGGTACGCCAGCGCATGGACGGACCGCTTCACGGCCTGGAGCGCTCGATCGCCTCCCCCGCCAAGCGTGCGATAGGGATCCCCGCAGCTCGGACGGCTGTTCGTGATCTCGATCCGCTCAAACCCGGCCCGCTCCAGGGTCTGACGGAGGGTCCGGGCGTTGAAGCCCACCTTGCTCACGAAGTGCTGCTTGGCGAACGGCGCCGCCAGGCGGGGCCACCGCCGGAGCAGATGGCCCGCCCGGTACACCGCCGACTGAAAAGTGAGGTTGCCCACGCGCGCGACGAGGAGTCCCCCCGGAGCCAGGATTCGCTTCGCCACACGGACCTGCTCTATCGGGTCCGAAGTGAAATCCAGCACATTCCACAAGGTGATGACATCGAAGGACGACTCCGGCAGCACCGCCGTCGCGAGGGAGCCCAGCCGGACCGGAAGTTCGGCCGCGCGAGCTGCCTGCACCGCCGCCTGGGCGACCTCCGTCCCCATGACCTCCCAGCCATGCTCGCGAGCCAGGATCAGAAACTGGCCCTGCCCACAGCCTACATCCAGGAGGCGATTCCGCTGCGCGACGGGATGGTACCGAGCCAGAAACTCCTCATAGAGCGGGGTGCGCCGAAGCTGGACCCGCTGCTCGTCCTCAGGGTTTCCGTAGACGACCTCGAACTCCTTCCTGACCTGCTCCTGGACGCCCCCCTGATTCTGGAAGACGAGGCCACAGGCGCCACACCGGACGAGTGGCAGGTTAAACGCGGGAGTCACCAAACGGCTGCCGCAGAGTGGGCACGGCGGAGAGTTCTGGGCGTCGCTCAGGACATCTCGCACTCTCAGGCCCGCTCCTTTGGGAACATCCACTCTCGGACGAAGCCCACGGCATAGGCGAGCTCGCAGACGAACCAGATGAGCCGGCCCGTGAGGAGGGCGTACGCGAGCCGCAGGGGAAAGCGCAGCACGCGAATGGGAAACGGCACGCGCGTGCGGAAGGGGCCATGCCTCGACGGCGTCTCGATCACCCACTGCGGATAATGGCGATTCGCGAACGCGGCCTGCTGCCCATTCCGCAGGAATTGCCGGAGCAGCGTCCGCCAGGATTCCGGTGGCACATGGTGATAGATGACCCCCGGCACGACGACTACACGCCTTCCGGCCTCCCGAAACGCCTCGCGCAGATACGGATCCAGGCCCCGCGGGATCAACTCGTTCTCCCCGCCGACCGCCTTGAACTCCTCCGCGGGCATGATGAGACAGCCGTGTTCGGCGAGATCCGACTCAGTAATCCTCGACACGGGCTGCGATGACCGGCGAGGAATCTCGCGCATGACCCGTCGCTGAAAGGGGCTCGCGTCAGTCGGGATGAGATTGTTGCCGCCCGCCATGCCAATGTCCCGATGCGCCTGCATGACCCCAACCAGCTTCCCGAAGGTCTCGGGATCTGGCAGCGAGATGTCATCGTCGATCGTCAAGAGATACGTGCCCCGTGAAAGCGCGGCACCCACGTTGATGGCTCGCCCCTGTCGGGGATCGCCACGCACCACAATCAGCTCGAAGTCTCTGAAGTCCTGCCGGCTGATCTGGACGAGCAGCTTCGGGAAGTAGCCGCCACGATACGCATCATAGCTCGGGATGACGACGGACAACGTCACCTGGCCAGTGGGAGGCGAGTCCTGCCACACCATTCCCGGCGAAGGCTTAGGATTGGGATATCGCACAAATGGACGCTCAACCCCTTCAGCCCGGTTCCAGCAAGCCGACTGTAAACGGGCCTCAAGATCCCTCACGGTAAGGATCCACACTCTGCCAGCATGGCGCGCAAACTTTGCGCATGGCTCTGCCCGTCCAGCCGGATCCGACACCACGTTTCAAGCACAACAAGGCTCCAGATGCGGTGACCCAGCTCATACTGGCCGGAACGGTGCATGTCCAGGAGCTGTAATGCCCGGTCCGCGCGGACGATGCCACGCGCGGCAAACTCTTTTGAGCTCAACATGGCCCTCACGAGGTCGCCGAGCTCCCCGTGGAGCCAGCGCCCCACCGGCACCGTGAACCCCTGCTTGCGCGGCTTGAGGATGGTGGCAGGAAGGTAGCGCGCCGCGACCCGCCGGAGCAAGTACTTGCCGTGGCCCCCGCGAAACCGCAAGTCGACGGGCAAGCGCAGTACCCACTCGAGGAGCCGGTGGTCGAGGAACGGCACGCGAACTTCGAGACCGTGGGCCATGCTCATCCGATCCACCTTGAACAGGATGTCATCCGGCAGGAAGCCAGTGAGATCGGCATGCACGAACGCATCGCGAGAATCCGAAACGGGAGCGGAGTGAAGCCGTGCGCGCAGGTCGTCGACGACGTCCCGCTCGATTCGCTCGCCATACTCCGGTGTGTAGAGCCAGTGCCGGAAGGCGAGGGACGCGGTCATGCGCCGAAGATACCGGTCCTCCGCATGGTGGCTCACATCGTGATAGAGGCGTTGCATCCGGCCCAGTGGGCCGGTTCGATACGCCCACGCCCAGCCCGGCGACCACGCCGGCAGTGGCAGCGACGGCAGCATCAGCGCCCAGCGTGTCCAATCGTACCCGAAGAACGGCTCGTCGCCGCCGTCACCGGTCAGGACCACCTTGACGTGCTCCCGCGCCAGCTGCGACACGAGATGCGTCGGTAGCACCGAGTTGTCGAACAACGGCTCGTCTAGGTGCCAGACCAGCCGCGGCAATTCCTCCTCGAGCGTGGGCTCCGCGAGGCGTTCGTGGTGCTCCGATCGGATATGCGCCGCAACCTGGCGCGCATAGGTGCGCTCGTCACCCCCCCCGGTGAACCCGATGGTGAAGGTGGAGATCGGCACATCCATGTGTCGCTGCGCGATCGCGGCCACGAGGCTCGAGTCTACGCCGCCGGACAGGAACGCGCCGACCGGCACGTCGGCGACCAGGTGGCTTCGGATGGCATCGTTGAGGCGAGCGTCGAGTTCCTCGGTCAGCTCCTCCTCGCTGCCCTCGAGGACCGGCTGACGGAAATCGGCTGCCCAGTAGCTGCCCGTCTCCACACGACCGGCCCGCCAGCCTAACCACTGCCCCGGCAGCAAGGCCTTGACGCCGCGGAAGATGGTCGCAGGCTTCGGGACGTGGCCCAGCGCGACATAGGCGTCCACCGCCGCGGGGTCCATCTCGACGGCGACCCCGGGATGAGCGAAGAGCGCCTTGATCTCAGAGGCGAAGACCAAGCCATCGGGAAGCTCCACGTAGAACAGAGGCTTGATGCCAATGCGATCACGAGCCAAAAGCAACTGGCGGGAATGCTCATCCCAGATGGCGAAAGCAAACATCCCGCGCAAGCGCGGCAGGATAGACTTCCCCCAATGCCGGTAGCCATGGAGCAACACCTCGGTGTCGCTCCGGCTGTGGAAAACGTACCCGGCCGATGTCAGCTCAGTACGTAACTCGTCAAAGTTGTAGATCTCGCCGTTGAACACCACATGCGCACCGCGGCTCGCATCCCCCATGGGCTGATTGCCGGCAGGGGACAGATCGAGGATGGCCAAGCGTGTGGCCGCCAGGCCCACCCCATGGCCAACCCACGTCCCCCGTGCATCTGGACCGCGATGGGCAAGGAGCCCGGTCATGGAATCGAGCAACCGTTCGGCCCCGGCACCGACATATCCCGCCACGCCACACATCAGTCTCTCCAGCCTCTATACCAGCTCGCGATACAGCTCGAGGACCTGTTGCGCTGTCGCCTCCCAGGACAATTCCCGCGCGCGCGCCCGTCCGCGCCGCACCAGTTCCCCGCGCATCGTCGAGTCGCCAAGCAGGAGACGAATGGCGGCGGCGATCTCCTCCTCGGATTCGGGATCGACCAGCAGCGCCGCATCCCCCACGACTTCCGGTAAGGAGCTCCGGTCGGACGTAATCAAGGGGACGCCCGCGGCCAGGGCCTCCACGGCGGGGAACCCGAAGCCTTCGTACAGGCTCGGGTAAAGGGCGATCTCCGCGCCGTGCAGAATCAGGGGCAGATCGGCGTCAGGGACGGCGCCGGGCAGAAGCATACCGCGCGTCTCGCCTCCGAGGAGCGCCCGGATACTCGCCGCGTGTCCGACAACGACCAGCGGCAGTTCCGGCGCGGCCCGGCGGGCGGCCGCAATCGTACGCAGAAGATTCTTTCGCGGCTCCGGCGTCCCGACGAGAAACACGATGTAGGGACGAACCAACCCATACCGGGCTTCCACTGCCGACAGGTCGGCACCGGTCGAGACGAAGAAAGAACGCTCTACCCCCAGCAGGATGACGCGGATGCGCTCTTTCGGATACCCGAGGCAGTCGACAAGGTCGTCCCGCGTGCTCCGCGAGTCGGCAATCACGACATCCGCCCGCGCGAGCGCCGCCGGCAACTCTCGCCTGTGTCCCCATTCATTGAGGGGCTGATCGGAAAAGTACTCAGGATGTCGCAGGAATGCCACGTCGTGGACAGTGAGCACACGCTTCGCTGCGCGCACAGCGGGCAGAACGAAATGCGTGCCGTGAAAGATGTCAACCCGGCCGATGAGGGCCTCCACCGGCGGCCAACCCAGGCGGTCCCAGCACGCCTGCACCAGACGGCGTGGTACCCGAAGATTAAACCGACTCACATTCGCGCCGTCGGGACGCCAACGCGCCTCAGGCGTCCGGAAGTGGTTGCTGAACAGAATGAATTGATCCGAGGGCGCCGCGGTCGCCAGCGCCGAAACCAGGCTGCGAACGTAGCGTGCGATCCCGCCGTACGCGTGGCCTGCCTGATAGGCGTCGAGTCCGATCCTCATCCCCGGGCGCTCTCGATCCGGCGGTAGACGCCGATAAGGCGCTCCGCTGACGCTTTCCAGGTCAGCTGCTCCACCCGCGCGAACCCCTTGAGCACCAGTTCGTCACGAAGGCGCTCGTTGGTCAGCACCGTCGCGAGCCCTTCCGCGATACTGAGAGGGTCGTCGGGATCGATCAACACCGGACCCTTGCCTCCCGCGCTGGCGGCGCGTGCATTCCCGCCACGTGGTAGAGGTCCAGCCGACCCGTCAATCGTTCGAGCGTTGGCCAGTGAAGATGCTTCCACGTCCACTCGATCGCCCGGAAGGGCACGCGAATCTCTCGAACCGGAACGTCCCGAATGTCAAGCAAGGGCGCGCAGGCAGACCGGCGTCGCAAGCGGTCGATGCAGAAGAAGGAAAAGTCGCCCTCGCCATCCAGCGCCAGCAGTTCTCGATAGAGATGGAAGGTGGTCCGCCGGTCAGCACCCTGGCTATAAATGAGGGGCGCCGTGTCCAGGACCATCTTCACTAAGCCGCCTCAGCGATGTGGCGAGGGAGACTCACGAGGTCCTCTGCTCGGGAAACTCTCTAGGAATGGTCGTTCTAAAGAAGTTCATCGTTCGGTCCGCCGACAGTACTCGACAGGGCAGCGTTCTCAAAATATCCACCACGTCTTCGTACTTCATCGGATTGTCATATAGCGCGAACATGGCATCCAGCGTATCCAACTTTCCCCACTCAACCAGCTGCTCCTCGGATAGAGGAAGAACCCCACGATAGTCCCAGATTGGGAGTACATAGTCTAATAGTCCTTTGCTTCTTCCTGGCAAAAAAGGGGTAAGCCTCCAACGTGTACGCAACATTCGTTCCGCGTACCGTTCAAGAAACCTCGACAACGAGTCGAAGGTGAACAGCCGCTGGATTATCGGACGCAAGAGGTACTTGGCGTTCAGCTTCCCAAGCCGTCCCGGGGCGTAGATGTCAAAAGCGACCATGCCACCAGGGGCTACCCATCCGTGGATCAGCTCGATCGCCTTCGCCGGATCTGGCGTATGCTGGAGCACCCCCCTACAAAACACGAGATCGAATTTCAGTTTCATTCGTGGCATATGAAGCAAATCCGCTTGGGCTGCGACTAGACTTTCCGCCCCAAGCGCCCCATTTACGAAAATCGCCTCTGACAAGTCTATCGCAACGACCAAACCGCCGTAGCGAACCAAGTGCTCCGTAAATCTTCCCGCACCCGCCCCCACCTCTAGAATCGTCTTCCCCACAAGATATTCGAGCGGGTGACCTATCAATCGTTCGAGGTATTCTCTCGAGATCGAAGTACCATTGACCGAGTCAAGCTGAACGTCTCGAAACCTCGACCACTGCTTGCTGAAATTGTCCGCGTAATGTTGCGCACCAACGAATGAGGGAACCTCACAGTCTTTGCCCGTCAAGCGCCCCTTCACGACAAACACCGAATTCGGTTCGGAGGCAAATACGCCACGAAAGTGCCCAGGAACTTCCACTTATCGCTCCAAAACGATTTTGTACACTTGGATAATTAAATCTGCCTGAATCAGGGCTTCGAAAAGTTCCCAGACCCGCACGAAAGGTCAGACCCCAAACACCCGATAAGCAACGCCCTCTAGCACATAGAAGCCTGGCGGATAGGCTGTCGGATTGATGACCGGATCCCGCGCATAATGGCTCAATGCAAACTGCAAGGGATTGACTGGCAAGCTAGTGAGGAAATCCCACCAGAATAGACCGTTCGCGGCATGGCGCGACGAGTCCCTCTGATACCACAGCCCATCATTATTCCAATGTAGGGCCACGACGTATCCCCATACTGCGATACTCGCGATGATCTGCCAAACAAACGCTTTTCCTTCCTGCCATCTAAGCATTACTCGCACGGTTGCGCCCTTCCTACTTAGCAGGCCCAGACCCAGAGAAAAAAATAACATTTCGCTGCTGCCAGACCATACCCAACGAGGAGCCGCCAGCCGGGTTCAATAAACGCAGTCGCCCTGTCAAACGTTTCTGCGCGCGCTCCGACCGACCTCGTCGGACTCCTGTCCGTGTATCTGATAACCCCCTTCGCGGCGCATCCGTCACCCGATCAATGAGTCGCCGTCCTTCTTTCGGCCGACCCATATCAGTTTGCCCCACCCGAATGAAAGCCGATCCGCCTGGAAGTACTTCGCCAAGAGGCCTAGGATCTTTTGGGGGTGGCTGAGCCACTGTTCATATGTCTGCTGCTCGTAATGAATCATGGTCGCGAGCGCGTCGACCTTTTTCGACAGGCGTCTCGCAGCGCTATTCCGGCAGACCGCATGTACAAACGACAAGAACGGTGTCAACCACGGCTCCACAATGCCGAGCAGACCGCCGTCCTTCAATACGCGATTTATCTCCGAGAGCGTTTGCTCCAGATCGTCTGGAAGCCTCCGCAGATGGTGTAAGCCTCCGTGAATGACCACAACGTCCTTGGAGCGGCCCCTAAAGGGCAGCTGCCTGCAATCGCATATGCAAGATTTGCCCGGCCCTGTATATTCAGCTAGCAGCGAAGCGGACAGGTCGATGCCTTCAAGGTGGGTGAAACCAAGCCTGCTCAACGCGTGTAACCCGTTGCCTCGACCGCAAAACAGTTCGAGGATCACCGCATTGCGCGGCCACCGATCAGCCCCCATTTTTCTGAGGCGTTTGAGGAATTTGCTGATTTCTCGCTCCGGTGTTTCAAATCGCGAATATGCGGCTTCCCATGCCTCGTCGCAGCATGCCTCTGATCGAACGCCGCTGACCTGATGGCATGCGCGGCGTTCACCTTGTGCCGAGCCACTGCCGGTGCAAAACTGGGATTTCCTAGATTCGGCTTCTAGCATGAGACACAAATGCCTCCCCGTCTCAAGTCGAGTCGGGAGATAAAATGGAGCGACCGATCAAAAATCCAACTCGCCGGTCGAGGGTAGAGTCTCAAATCCTTCTTCCATACACCGATTGTCAAATCGAGCGTTTCGAATGCCTCGAACCACCTCTGTTGGGGCCAGTAGTTGTACGGAAGAGCGACGCCGTGGCGCGCGTTGCCAACTTGATCCATTAATCGCAACGTCGGGCTAGCGAACAGCCCATTGCAGGTGTGATCTTTGATAACAATAGCCCTGCGCGCTGTGCGCACAGCCTCACGAAGAAGCACCATAGGGTCCTCCGTGTGGTGAAGAACATCAACAAACATCACGACATCCAAGCTCCCATCGCCATACGGAATTACCTGCCCATCGAAACGATCCACGGCGATGTGAGTGTCGCTGCGCACCAAAACATCGACACCTTTTATTTCAACGTCGGGCCGTTTCTGCATAATCAAATGTGCGAGTAAGCCGTCGCCACAACCCACGTCCAACGCCTGCGCGTTCTCTGGGATAAGCTGCGCCAAATGATCGCCCAGCACGCGAACCCGCCGATTATGGACGTACCCCCCGTGAAGACGGTCCATCAGACTCATTTGCGACGCATCCCCAAGATGCTGATGAAGAAGCTCGACAGGAGGGTCTGAAATCCCAGCGCCGCCAGCGTCATGCCGGGGATGACCCATCGCATGGTTTCCGCGTAATTCAACGGCCCAAAATCCTTAAGACGCCATTGGTTAACTGACGCCAGTAGCAACGCCAACCCGATCAGCAATGCTCCCCCACCCGTCATCAGGCCCTTCTCGAGATTAACGAGTTCGAAGAGTCGCGTGAGGTGGCTGTCTTCGGGTAGGAGACCTTCGCTGATGGCGAAGGTTTTGGTGAATATCGCGAAGACAATGGACTGATAGCCTAGCAGAATGGCAAGACTCGCGAACAAGAGCGTGTGCGCGTCGAAGGCAAGCTTTCCGATCGTCACGCCAGGCATCCCCAGCCCATAGCCGACTAGACCCAAAAGAACGAGCACGACGCCGGGGTACAGGAACAGCCAGCGTGGGCTGCACATCAAGAAGAAGCGCAGCGTCCGCCAACCATCCCGGAAGGTTTTGAGATGGGGCGCGTGTGACTTACGGCCGTCGCAACTGAGAGTAATCGGGACCTCGGCGACTCTCGCACCGTACACGCCCGCCTTTATAATCATCTCCGTCGCAAACTCCATTCCCGTACAGCGCTGATCGAGGCCGTTATAGAATTCCTTCCTGAAGCCGCGCAGTCCACAGTACACATCATGGACCGGCGACCAGAACATATGTCGAGCCATCATGGAGAAGATGGGGTTACCTATCCAGCGATGGGAGAACGGCATGGCACCAGGCAATACCCGCCCCCCCCCTGAAGGCAGCCGACATCCCTGTACGAGATCAAACCCCTCACGCAGTTTTTCGACAAACTTAGGCATCTCCAGAAAATCGTAACTGTCATCCGCGTCACCGATAATGACGAACTTGCCGCCTGCGGCAGCAATGCCGCCCATGAGAGCATTCCCATATCCTTTGGCGTCGACGTGGACGATGCGCGCTCCCATGCGGCTGGCAATGGCCTGAGACCCGTCCGTGCTCCCATTGTCGGCGACAATGATTTCCCCTACGATGTCATTCTCACGCAATGCGCGCCGCGCTTTCGCAATGCAGACTTCGATCGTGTCAGCCTCATTGAGGCAGGGCATCACAATGGACACTTCGAGAGAAGAGGCCATAATTACCTCCTTGCCTTGAGCCATTGGCGCTACGTAAAGAGCGTTCACCAGAGCCCGAAGATCCAACCCTTCGCCAAATGCTTCAGGGGTTCCGAGAAGGCGCAGACAAGGAGGAGGAAGACCATCGTCCCGCCGACCAGCACTGAAGAAATTCTGCGGCCGACTCTCTGGTCAAGGGTGGCGAGCCCCATGGCGGCGAAGAGAGCTAAGAGAGGCTCCACCGGAAGGCGGTAGCGGGGACTCCCGTGAAAGAGAAGCGCCATCCCGAAGAAATAAAGGATGGGAAGCCAGGCGGGCCAGGTCGGAGGGGAGTTTTCTCGTGGCAAGCGGAGCGCCACATAGAAGAGAGACCAGATCGCAATGAACGCATACGCGGGGTTGAAGGCTCCGGAGAACGGGAGGATTTCCCAATCCAGAGGCGCCCAAAAGTAGAGAACCTTGAGGGCCTCCAGTTTCAACGCCTTCCCTGGAGAGGTATAGATCGAGTCCACCGCAGCCCGCACGAGCGCAGCGCTGGCCTCCGGCTCCCTGAGGTGCTCCGCCGCCGCAGTGACTTCGTCGCGACGAAGGAGGCCAAAGATTCCCTTCGGAGGATTATACGAGGCATAAAGCGCGATCCCACTCTGGGTTGTCACCGGGACGAAGGCCCCGTGGACTCGGTAATTTCGAAGGGTCCAGGGCGTCAGGACCAGGGCGAAGGTCACCAGCACGGCGAGGATCGCTCCCCAGGTGGCCTTTCGAAGCGCCGGGGCCGAGGGGACCCAACCCGATGCCGGCTCATGGACCCACCGAGTCCAAGCCGCCAGGACGATAAGAGGAACGGTATAGAGAAGAAGGATCCCCCTGGTAAGAGTCGCTGCGCCCAAGAGCACGCCAATTCCGATGCCTAGGGCGACGACGGCTTGAACGCGGCCCTCCCGCATGGCCCGAAGCCATTCGACCGTAACCGCCACCGCCGCGATCAGGAGAAAAGTAAAGAGCGTCTCGCTCAGGAGTCGCCCCGTGGCGGCTACCATCCCGAGATTCACGCTGAGTAGGAGGGCAGCCAGGAGACCCGGACCCCGCCCGAAAAGCCACCGGCCGATCAGATAGGTGAGGGCCACAGTCCCAACATCCAATGTTGCCTGAAGAAAACGGACCGCCTGCACCGCTCCCCCGCTGAGGGCGTAGCCTGCGGCGACGAACGCAGGGTAGAGGGGCGGTCGCAAAGAGGTGGGTTCCCCTCGGGGGCTGATGTACCCTCGACCGTCGATCAGAGAGCGCGCGAGGCGATCATAATCGACCTCGTCTCCAGTGAGCTCTGGCAACCAGAGGAGGAGGAGCAGAAAACGGAGGGCCGCTGCTAGGATCAGCACCGCGAGAAGATCATAACGACGCATAGAGCTCCTCCAGATGGACAAGCGCCTCGCCATCGCGGAGAACAGCGGATTGCCGAGCCAGCGGTGCAAAAACGGCATCGCCTCACCACCCGCCCTTCCAAAGCTGTCGGAAGGCGGGGCGGTAGCTAGAACGGGCACGAGCTCGCGCGCGAAAGTCACTGTCGCAAGGTCATCGAGCCGACTCATTACGCGACTTCAGAAAACACTCGAAAGGTTTCGCGGGCTGCCGTATCCCAGGAATAACGCCCTGCCCATGCCAAACGGGATGAAGCATCGCCTCTCTCTCGTGACTCCAGATCGACCAATGCTGAAGCGATCTCACCTTGATCGGCTGGATTCACATAAACCGCGTGGGGTCCTAGAACCTCCTGGAGCACCGGAATCCTCGAGGCAAGCACAGGCGCCCCGCAGGCCATGGCCTCAAGGGGAGGTAATCCAAACCCTTCGTACCAGGACAGATAGCAAACCACCCGCGCAGAGCCGTACAAAGCTGGCAAATCTTGGGGCTCGGCGTATCCAAGCCATCGTATCCAACCGAGCCCAATCCCCTTTGACGCCGCCGCGAGAATCCCGTCAGCACCGAGTCCCGGCATGCCGGCCAAGACGAGTCCCGTATCGGTCTTGCCACCTTGGCGTAAACGCATGAAAGCGCCTATGAGGTTCTGAATATTTTTGCGAGCTTCCAAAGCTCCGACGTAAAGATAATAAGGAGCGTCGAGACACAGACGTTGCCGCAGCGCGGCAGTTTCTCTTGGAGTGGGCACTCGAAATTCGGGCCCCGGGGCCTCATGTATCACTCTGACCTTGCCGGCATGTTGGGGCCAGCAATCCACGATCTCTTCGGCGGTAAACCGACTTACTGCGATGACGGCTCGAGCCTGATCCAGCACTCCCCCGAGCATTCGCCCTCGTTTTTCAGCCACTCCCGGCGGAAACCACCCGGGACACCGCTTAAACGATAGGTCATGAACCGTCGTAACCAGGGCCGCGAACTTCACGGGCGGGGGGAAGAAATCCGGTTCAAAGAAGACGTCCAGAGGGCCCGTGATCCACTCCATCGGCGGCCATCCAAAGCGCCAGGCCTGATCGAGAAGGCGACCCGGGATCGGACTCCACGTCCAAGCAGCACCGGCGGGAAGCTCGGGAAAGTAACGGAAGACGGACTCATTTCTCAACCGGCGGTATCCGGGGAAAAGGCGATACTCCCCGCAATCCATCCTCAACAGAGCTGCGACCAGATGCCGTGTGTACTGACTCCCGCCCCCCAGCCTCGTGGAACCCGCCAGACATCTGACGTCAATCCCGATCCTCATTTCCGCTCGCCAACAATGAATATTTCCCCGCCATCATAGTCCTCCAGCATGATCAGCCTCAGTAATAACAGGCGGGTCCTGTTCACGAGGGCTTTGTAGGGATGCCGCCAGCTTACGTATAATCGACTCGCACGATCGACGCCCCAAGCAACAACGTTCAGCCCCACATCGGCGAAAAGAGAACGCAAACCAGCCAAGGGGTAGGGACGTACATGGGTCATGTCTGACCAGAACGCACCCACGCCAGGAAGAAAATTGGGGTTTGGAGTGAGCACGATCAACCGTCCCCCGGAACGTAACCGATCAGCAGCCGCAGCGAGTAGTCGGTACACTTCCGAGCTTGGAAGGTGTTCGATCAAGTGACTGATGATAATTCCATCCCATTCACCGGCCTCGCCTCGTAGAAATTCCAAGGCAGTACCTTCTTCCACTTTCAATCCTTTGGAGCGACACACCCGCACCAAGACTGGATCGGCCTCCACGCCCATGCCCTGCCGACCGCTCTCACGCAGAAGCTCCAAAAACTCGCCCCGCCCACAGCCCAAGTCCAGGCCCCGCCCCCCCGGAGGCAGATACTCTAAGTAAGGTCTTCTGGCTGCGCGTACCTGGCTCTCGGCGGGAAAGTAATGCGGACGATATTCGTGCCCGTTCATAACTGCCGCTCGATTTGACGGTAGATAGTGACCAGGCGTTCTGCCGAAGCTCGCCAGTTCAATTCCCTCGCTCGAGCCAAACCCCTCGTCACTAACTCCCGACGAAGCGCATCATTTGCAAGTACTGTTGCAATACCGTCGGCAATGCTGCCGTCATCGTCGGGGTTAACGAGCAGTGCAGCGCCACCAACTGTCTCCGGGAGCGATGAGCGGTTGGACACAACAACCGCCGTCCCACACGCCATGGCCTCCAGGGGAGGAGAACACCACCCTTCGTAGAAACTTGGGAAGACACAACAGCTGGCCCCCGCATACAGATCCACCAAGTCCTCACTGTCCGGCTCTATCCAGCCAGGGAGATGAATTCGATCCTCAAGGCCATACTGCAGCAAAAACCCATGGGCATCATTCCACGCACTATCGGCGGCGCCCACTAGCCACAGGTGATATTGATCCACTCCTCTCGCATGGAGTTCACGGTATGCCCGCAGCAGACCCATCACATTCTTATGATGGCCGATCCATCCGACATACAGAATATAGGGATCCCCAATGCCGAAGCGGGTCTTCAGCCGCGCCGCAAGGGCGCTTCGATCCGTGCAAGGGCGAAACATGGGATCCACGCCATGCGTCACCACATGGATGCGCTGCGGATCGACTCCCAGGCACATGACCATGTCTTCTTTGGTGGCCGCGGACACTGTCAGGTAGTAATCAGCACGCCGCATCGCAGCCCGCAACACCCCACGTAAGCGCACCACCCGCTCCTTCGGGAACATTTCTGGAATCACCTCGGCGACGATGCCGCGAATGGTGACACACACCTTTGCTCGGCGCACCGGAGGCACATGGATGCCCGCGACATGATAGAGATCCACCCTCCCCATCAACGCCTCGAGGCTCGGCCAGTTGAGATAATTCCAAGCCCACTCGACCACCCTGAAGGGCAATCGGATTTCTCGAACTCGTATATCGCGCAATGCAAGAAGCTGCTCGTAAGAAGATCGACGGCGAAACCGGTCGATGCACAAAAAGCTAAAATCATCCTGCCGATCAAGAGTAAGCAACTCTCGATACAGGTGGAAGGTCGTGCGACGATCGGCCCCTTGGCTGTAAATCAACGGAACGGTGTCGAGAACGATGTTCATCCCGCTGTCGGCTCTTCCGTTGGCTTTTGGCAAAACAGAACGGCGGTAAAGCGATGATGCAGACGCTCTCCGCCAAGGGGATGGGTCGCGTACTTTGCGCCCCGATAGAGGTCAGCGAGACCGGGAAGCGGCGAGCGCCGCAGCAATTGTTCCGTCCAGGAAACGCCGGATGGAGCCTCACCCCGTATTCCCTGCGTCAGTCGGAGCCCGGTGGGTTTCAACAACCGTTCCTCCAGACTACCGAGGTCATAGGTCCTTGCAATCAGTTTGAGCTCCGAGCTGTCGTCATTGGCGTACAGCGGTTCCTTGCCCCAGTACTCGTAATAAAACTTCTGCCACGGAAAACTCATGTACACATATCCACCAGCCCGAAGCACCCGGCAGACTTCGCACAACGTCGCGGTATCACCAGTACCGGGTAGATGCTCCAAGGTAGAGATGCACGTTACCGCGTCAAATGAGCTATCCCGGAACGGTAGCTTCTCTCCCTCCGCAAGTGCCACGTTAATCCGGTAGCCGTTGCCCATCGCCCGGGCGAATTCCCGCTGGCGACGAACCACGTGGTAGGGATCCACGCAGGTGACCACATATCCACGCTCCGCCAAAATCGTCGGCATGAGCGAATCATTTGAGCCAACATCCAAAATCGACGCACCAGATGGCAACCCTTCCAAACTCTGCAGAATAAGCGAGTACTCGAAGTAGCGCTCCGGGCCCACATAAGGATCCATGCCGGCGGCTACACGCTTCAGCCTCTGCCTCAGGATATATATCGACAACGAAGACTTCCACATCACCCTACTCCCGCCTTCCAGGATCCAGCTGGGCACCGAAGCGGCGAATCCAGAGTTCCAGTACCAGGAGCGCATAGAGGTCTTCTCGACTGCGCTCGGCCAGCGGCCGCTGCCGTAACGCCGCTACCGCCTGCCGATCCATCAGGCCGTGTATTCGGGCATTGCCACCGACGCAAAGATCATCAAAGACAGGTAGGTAGTGATCCCTCAGCCAAGCATTGAGGGGCACGCCGAACCCCCGTTTGGGACGATTCAGAATCCCCCGAGGCAAGAGGGGGCTTGCCACGTCGCGTAGGAGTCGCTTGCCCTCCACCGGCCATGGGCTCACGAGCCACGCCGGAGGCAAGGACAGCGCAAACTCCACCAAGTGATGATCCAGCAACGGCACCCTAACCTCCAGCCCATGCGCCATGCTCATGCGATCGACCTTCGTGAGCATGTCGTCCGGCAGAGAGGTCGCAATATCGATCCACAGCGCACGATGCACCGGATGCCAGTGCGCGGCTTGCCGCATTGCTATCGCTGGGACCTCTCGCAGTCGCTGCTCGGCCTCGCCCTGCTGGGACGTCCCAAACAAGGCGGCTCGTTCCTCGGGTGTGCTGATCTGGCGTTCGGCCAGGAAGCGTTCGACGTCCGGTAGGGAGGCCAACTCCAGCATCGTCGGCAGTGCACTGCGCCGACCCGAACGCCAGGGGGGCAGACGCCGCAATACGCCTGCGATCTGTCGCGGCCAGGGAAGGGCCGCTTGCAAGGCGGCAACACGATACCGCCCCGTATAGCCGCCAAAGACCTCATCTCCGCCATCCCCCGAGAGCACGACTTTGGCCACCTCCCGCGCTGCCTGACAGATGGCGAAAGTCGGCAGGGCCGACGAATCCGCAAACGGCTCATCCATAGAGGCGACCGCCTGAGACAAAAGCGCGACAGGATCGAGCTTGAGCGCCACCTCGTGATGCTGCGTGCCCAGATGTGAGGCCACGGCCCTGGCAATAGGCGCTTCATTGAGGTCCGAATCGGGAAAGGATACGCAGAACGTTTCCATTTTGGCGTGGCGCTGGGCCATGGCGACGACGGTGGAGGAATCCACACCGCCAGACAGGAAGGCCGCCACCGGGACGTCTGAGACCAAATGCGCCTGCACACTGGCATCCAGCCGCTGCCCCAAGGCTCCGGCAGCTTCCGCACGGCGCGACGGCACGTGCACGGACTGAGGCGTCCAATAGATGTGCCGCCGCAGCTGGCCGTTTGCCCACACTGCCCGTTCCGCGGGCAAAAGTTTCTGCACCCCTCGAAGGATGCTCAACGGCGCCGGAACATAAGATAGGGCCATGTAGGCATACACGGCCTGGGGATCTATTTCGGCTGCCAGGCCCTGACCGCGCGCCAGCGCTATCAGCTCAGAGGCGAAATGCAGTCCCTCCCCCTGTTGGGCCACATACAAGGGCTTGATGCCAAACCGATCGCGTGCCAGCAGCAATCTCCGTCGGGGGGCATCCCATAACGCCAACGCGAACATACCCTCAAGGTGTTGCAAGCAATCGTCCCCGTACTCTTCGTAGAGATGTAGGACCACCTCCGAATCCGAATGACTGTGGAAGGAGTGCCCGCGTGCTTGAAGATCGGCACGAAGGCGGCGATAGTTGTAAATTTCACCATTGGCCACCAGGTGCAGGCTGCCATCCTCGTTCGTCATAGGCTGCTGCCCGGTCTTGCTCAAATCAATGATGGCCAGGCGCGCATGACCGAGGGCGATCCCATCGGCGACATAGGTGCCGGTCCCGTCAGGTCCGCGGTGGCGAAGCGCCGAGCACATGCGCTCCACTGAGGCCCTGAGGGAGACCGCGAGACGACCGGGCGAGACGACGCCGGCAATGCCACACATGCTAGGAAGTCTCCTTCAGGCGCTTGCCGATGAAGTCCGCGGTCTCGGCCGCGGCCTGTCGCCAGGTGCGATGTTGCCTCACGTAGTTGAGGCCGGCCTCCGCCAACCGGGCGCGCTTCTCCACGTTCTCAAATAAATCCACGAAGGCTCTTGCCATCGCATTCGGGTCTTCCGGAGGAACCACATACGCCTTGTCGGCCAGCAAGGAGGCGCTGGGAGTATGGGGAAAGTCCGTGACCACCACAGGCAAGCCCGCGGCCATGTAATCCCAGAGCTTGGCGGCAACGGCACCATTTCGCCGCATGATGTTGGTCGCCGTAAGAGGCACCACGCCGATATCCGCGGCCTGAAAATAAAACCGAATCTCTTCATAAGGACGAAAACCTGGCATGATCACACGCCCGGTGGCCCCCGATGAGTCAAGAGATCGCCGGATCGCCTCCCACTGATGCCCATGACCCACCAGTAGGAGCCGAGCCGTTTCAAAGCCTTCAGCCACCAATTGAGCAAAGGCGCTCACCAGCGTGGTTAGATCATGATGAGGATGGAAACTGCCAGCGAAAAGGATGATCTTCCCATCCAGAGGCAAGCCGAGATCCGTGCGGACACGCGGTCTGTCGCCCGGCGTAAAATGCACAGTGTTGGTACCTAATTCCTGAACATGTACCCGCTGCCTCGGGATGCCATAGTCCATAACGATCTTCTCGCCATTGCCCACGGTGCTCGCCAAGATTCCGACCGCAGCCGTGAATAATTTTCGCTGACTCCGCTCGGCAGCCCGCAACTCCCTTCGGGAAGCCCCAAGGAGCCGTAAATCATCAAGGGCCCAACCATTCACTTCGACGAACAACGGCAAACGCAACCATCCCACTAGGCCGGGCAGGAAAGGATGTCGCGCCATTTCCCGCACATAGAGCAGATCAAAGCGCCGACGGCGATGAAGCCGCCACAACCGCCAGGCACTTTCCACGAAAAACGCCCACTGCCTCCGCCGATCAAAGCCCCACCAGCGAACCCACACATGACGGACTCCCTGCCACGCCTGCATCCGCAACGGGCGTGGCAATATCAACGTCACGTCATGACCAAGCCCAGCCAGCCCCTCAGCGATCTCACGGGTATGAACCAGACACGCGTTCGCCACGTCAATTTCGATCAAGGCAAGGTACGCGATCCGCATGGCTAAAAAGGCGCGCTTTCCATCAGACCGACTGCGCTACTTTTGTGCCACAATCCACGTTACAATCGGCCAGCGTTCGTCGTTAAGCATCGCGAGCTTGTGAAGGGGATGCCAGCGCGCCTCCGGGACCCCCTCATGCCGGAGACCAAGTGACGCAACCAGCCACACATATGGATTCCCCCAACCACCCACATCGACGATTCTTGAAAACTTCCGACAAAGAAACTTTAAAGCATCGGGAGAGAATCTCCAAAAATCACCAGGCTCTCGATGTAATGGATTCACAAAACATGTCGTATGTACCGCCAGTCCCCCGGGCTGTATCACGCGCCAGGTTTCATCGATCGCCCCCTGAGGATCGCCTTCAACGTGTTCCAAGACCTGGTCACTCACAACGTGATCAAACTCATCATCGGGGAACGGAAGACGGAGGATATTGAAATCAGGATAATTGACCTCCGTTATCTGAGAATCGTGAAGATCGAAAAACGCACAGAGGCTTAACGATCCACTAATAGACAGGATTCTCCCGGATGCGCGCTCGAGCTTGACGACTTCCGCGAGGCGCCGATACATGTAGTAACGGGTAATATGAGCACCGCGGGGTAACCGCCTCATCGAAAGAATGATGGCATTTCGTATGGCCGCTTTAATGACACGACCCACAATCATCGTGACACCGGCGTGCCGGGCATCGGGATATCGCGAACAATGGAATCCCAACGGTGACTTCTGACGACAGAGAGAGCGGGCCCTTTGTTCATCAGATTCACCCTCATCACGCGCAGAACTCGCCTAAGGGCGGGGCCATGGTGAGATTCCCTCGGACTGCGGCCCATATCTTGCGGATCAACTTGGCGTGACGTACCCCGAGATAGGTCATCCACATAGCGCCCCAGAGGACTATGCAGAGAACAACCGAAATTTCGCCATCCGGACAAAAACGCCAAGCCGCGGCAGCGAGTGACAGCGTCACCGCCAGCGGCTCCCATGAACTGCGAAGCATCCGGCCCAGGATAGGGGCCACCTGATGGGCGCCATACACATGTCCCGCCAGGCTGAGGCTATACGTAACCACTAGACAACTCGCCGCGCCCACCAACCCCCAGCGCGTGGTCAGCGGGACAATCAGCACCCCAAAACAGACCACCTCGAGGAGCTTGATCCGCGGGAGATACATCGTCTTCCCTGCCGCCAACATGAAACTGCCGCAGGCGGCAGCCAGGGCGCGCAGCGTCTGCGCCACCGCCAACACAGCGAAGGCCATCGCCGCCGGCACCCATTGGGGTCCAAGCAAGAGCGCCACCAGTTTCCCGGCGAACACGACCATGACCGCGCCAACAGGGAGCAATAAGAACAAGAGGACGCACCACACTTCATCGAACACCTCCACCAACCGACGACCTTCAGCCACAATCCGCGCGTAGGCGGGAAATACCACTTTGCCCAACATCTCACTGAGGCCCCGCGTAAGCATCTCCGAAATGCCGAACACCACTTGATACTGCCCTAAATCGTGGACGCCGCGAAGCTTGCCAACCGCGATGTCGTCCCCGCGCGTGACGACATACGTCAACAACCCGCTGACATACAAATGACGCCCAACCTTCGCGTACACCCTTAAGGCCGCGCGATCCATCGCCCAGCGAGGTCGGTAGTCGTGCAGAAACCACACAACGATCATGGCGACTGCCTGCCCAAGCAACAGGCCAAGGAGCAGCGCCCAGGCGTTGTCCAACAACAGGGCCAGCACGATCGCGAACACGGTGCCCGATATATCGCGGCTTGCATCGAGCAGCATCCGACGACGGTAGCGAAGCTCCCGCAATAACAACGCCGCAGGCACTGCCGGCACACACACCAGCAAGAAACTCACGGCTCCAACCCGCAACAAGTATTCCGCACCAGGACGACCAAAGGCTGCCGCGATCCATGGCGCGATTCCTTGCAACAGCAGGAACAAGCAGATTCCGCGGATCAGCATGAGGTTCCACGCTGTGTGGACGAATCTCACCGGCAAGTCGCTTCGTTGGATAAGGGCACTGTCCACGCCGAACTCCGTCAGCATCAAACCCGCAAACAGCGTCAGCGTCACTAAGCCGACCAGCCCAAAGTCCTCTGGCGTCAACAGACGGGCCAACACGAGAGTGCGCACCATGGCAACCCCCTGTTGACTGACAAACCCGAATCCGACCCAGAGGCCGCCACGAATGACCGTGTGGTGAAACGGAGTGTTCCCGCCGGGGACGGCTACCATCCGCTTCCCTTATATTGGAACAAATAGATCCGGTAATAGGGGAATCTCCGCAACACGGGGAGTCTGCCAAGCCACCGGTTGATCGACTCGCGATACAAGAGATTCATGACATGCTCAATCCAAGCCCAGCGCCCCTGCCACATGGGGAGGAGAAATCCCACGCCGCCCCCGCGCACCACAGTAAAACCACTTCGCTGCATCCGGGCTTCCAGGCTTTTCCACGTCTCGAACATGTGCGGAAATCCTTGGACCGGCACGGCCGAGAATTCTCGAATATGTTCTTTCGGGTCGCAGTAAATAGGCTGCCGCGTAACACGCATCTGCCACAAACTTCGCAGAGTCACGGATGGTATGGTCAGCACCAGGTATCCATTCGGTCGGAGACAGCGCCCAAATTCTTTCAAGGCCGCATCCATCTCTGCGACGTGCTCGAGGGTCTCCACGCTCGCGATCCCATTTAAGCTTCCGTTGGTCAGCGGCAGAGACTCGACTGATCCTTGTATGAGAGCGACGTATGGATCGCTACGAGCGCGCCGCAGACGCTGGCAATCCATGTCCAGGCCGAGAAGGCTTTTTCGCTTCCCGAGCAGCTCCCCCAACTGACCTTCGCCACAGGCCGCATCCAGCCACAAATCTCCGGGGAGCTCGTTGATCCATTCCGCCACCTCCTCCAGCAACACGGCTGGCCAAGGCCAAATCCGGCGCGTCGCCGGACTGTAGCGCGTCTGGTCGAGGCCTAGCGTGGGGGACGGCGCGTGGGAGTCAGGCCCCATGCTTTCCTCCAATCAGGTACACACCCCCTCCGGCCTCCCCAGAAAATCCTCGCAACAAACGTCCCCGCCCCACTTCTTCGCGCACCCATGCCGGCACCTCAGCGCCCCACCGCTCCGCCTGTATCCTGGCTCTCTCAGGATGCCACACCAGGAGATAATCCTGTGCCCATGGCCCATCTGTCCGCTTCGTCCAATAGAAAGGGCGCTCGACTTCTCCCCGGCCTTTCCAAGTCGCGATGCGAGCTCTCGGCCTCCGGGGCTGGCTGAGTGGCTTGGAGCTGAGGAATCATCATGACCGAGCGCCGCCCGCCGCTCCGCTCCTGCCGTGGGCACCGTTCCCCGGCTGGAGCATGGGCAGCACGGTCACGATCCCCGCGAAGAACCAGAAGGGCTCCATGATCCGGACGATGATGAAGGTGTTGGACCCGAGGGCGTGGGTGAGAAGGCCCACTGTACTGGCCAAGAAGCCAAGAGCGAGGCCGCGATCCCTGGGTTCCTTGAGAGCGCGGAACGCGGCGAGGCTGCTCCGCAGGACCGCCCAGACAAGCCAGAGAAACGCGGCGAGGCCCAGCATGCCAGTCTCCACCAGAATCCGCGGATATTGCGCGTCCATGAACATGAAGCCCGTGACGCCGTACCCGACGATCGGCCGTTTCATCCAGCCCTCGAAGGCCTGCTGGAAGCTGATGAGCCGTTCAGAAGTTGAGGGGTCAAAAGCCACACGCCCCAGTCTGACCGTGGGCTGGCCTGCCTCAGGCTCGAAGGTATAGAGGACGCGCTTCACGACAGGGGTGGGGAAGAGATAGGCGACCATGGGCGAACCCACAAGGAGGAGGACCAGCAGCCCCGCCATCAATCGGCGGCGGCTTGACAGGAGGGCGAGGACTGCCACGAGCGGCAAAACGCCCAGATACGACGCGCGGGAGAGCGTGTAGAGGAAAGGCAGGGCCATCAGCGCCAGCAGGCCGAGGCTCCACGCCCGGGTCCGCGCGCGCGGCGACTCGACGAAGAGACCGGCCCCGAGGCCCAGCATGAGAAGCAGGTAGCCGCCGAAGGTGTTCGGCTCCCCCACCTCGCCCTCGAAGGGGGCCGAGACCCGCTGGCCGGACGGAATCTGGGCGATTCCGATCAGGCTGGCCACGGCGGCCGTGAGGAACGCGACGCGGATGAGGCGCCAGGCCTGGGATCGGTCCTGCACGGTGTTGACGACCATGTAGTAGATGACGAAGTACTCGGTGTACTTGAGTACGTAGAAGAATCCCGCGGCGGTCTTCACCGTTCCGGTCAGGTATCCCACGAGCGTCGCCAGAAGCTGCGTCGCGATGTAGGCCACGATCGGGCGGTTCAACGGCGTCTTCAGCACCACGCCGAGTTCCTTGTTGACCGCCGTCTTCGCCATCCAACTGAGGGCGATGACGATCAGCAGGAGGTCTTCGGCCCGGAGCACGACCGCCCGCGCCTCGGCCAGCGCGCCGCGCCCTCCGACCGCGAACTCGGGAGAGAGAAGCATGGAGAGCAATGCCAGGTAGA
>ERZ1292640.563-Hain-H43-02um-R1-563-length-30369-cov-7_pt1 | contig 30369 bp, 27 predicted proteins | sample MGYA00564404_ERZ1292640 | MGnify/ENA primary metagenome ERZ1292640 (study PRJEB36523, sample SAMEA6512636) | groundwater metagenome | collected 2019-01-08 | study: AquaDiva: Metagenomics assemblies of 32 groundwater samples | reverse complement strand
CCGGTAATTCCCACAATAGGAATACGCCCGCTATCCTGGTCTGGAAACAGATGGTCGACAATCGCTTTTCCAACGGGCCGCGGGGTGCCAACCGCTGGCTTGATGTGCATTAACAGGCTTGGGCCGGCGTTCACTTCAACAATGGCGCCGCCTTGTTCACTCAGAGGGCGAGAGATATCGTTGACCACCAGATCAATGCCCGCAATATCCAGACCGATGATGCGGGCAGCCAGTGATGCGATGGATGCCGTGCTGGGGTGAACTTCATCCGTAACATCGAATGCATGATTACCGTTACGCTGGATCAGAACCTTGGTGCCCGCAGGAACAATCGAATCACTATGATAGCCCTGATGGACAATTTCCATTTGTGCCGCGCTATCCAGGCGAATCAGATTCAGCGGATGGTCTTCTGTCGTCCCGCGCCGTGGATCAGAATTGATCTGGGATTCAATTAATTCAGTAACGGTTGAAATACCGTCCCCAATGATGGATACCGAATCACCGCGTGTCGCAGCGATAAGCTTTCCGCCCACAATCAACAGGCGATGCTCGGTACCCGTAATATACCGTTCAACTAATACGTCCGTACCTTCTCTGAGCGCAATGTGGTACGCCGATTGAATTTCTTCCCGGCGGGTTAATTCAATAAAAACTCCCCGTCCATGGTTCCCGTCACAAGGCTTTATGACAACCGGCATGCCGATATCATTAGCGGCCTCCCAGGCATCCTCGGCACTCTCAACGATACGTCCTTCTGGAACAGGAACACCGCAAGACTGCAACAAAGACTTCGTCAAATCCTTATCACGGGAAATACTTTCTGCGATAGCGGGAGTACGATCTGTTTCTGCTGTCCAGATATGGCGGCAACGAGCGCCATATCCCAGTTGCACAAGGTTCCCCTTGGCAAGAAGCCGGATGGCCGGAATATTGCGAGCTACAGCAGCATCCACGATGCATGCGGTAGAAGGTCCAAGCCAGAGCGAATCCACCAAGTCACGAAGATGGCTGATAGCGCCATCCACATCGTAAGATGGACGGGGAGATTGCTGAAAATTCATGGCTGCCAGCACCAGCTCTCGAGCCGAGTATAAAGCTGCTCGCGTAATTTCCGCGTGCCAGGCACTTAATGCCACTTTGTATACACCACGTACCGAAGTTTCACGTGCTCGGCCAAAACCACCACGCATGCCGGCCAGATTCTGCAGTTCCAATGTAACATGTTCAAGAATATGACAAGGCCAAGTGCCTTCCTTTACTCGACGTAAGAAACCACCCCGTTCTTCATAACTGCAACGGTGTTCAATCAGTGACGGAAGCCATTCTGACAGGCGCTCATAAAAACCGGGGATCGTATCGGAAGGAAAATCCTCAAGTTGACCGATATCAACAGTTGCTTCAAGAGCAGGATAATAAGTCCAGATATTAGGCCCATTCAAATGTTTAATCTCAATAAACTTAATATCTTTTGTACTAGCGCAGTCTAAACTCGAGCAATTCGACATAAATTTGAATCAGGAAGAAGAAAGCGTATTAACGCTGCTCAAACCAATTGGTTTACAAAAAACAAAACATTTTTTTGACAGCATATTATCGCGGAATGAATGTCCACTTCCCTGAATGGCATCAAGATATGCCAAAGTAGTGGTGTAATAGTGCTGAAAACGGTTTAAATGGAGAGGACTATAAGGTGTAGTGCAAATTTGAATGAATCATTCATGCAATTTCTACTACAAATTAGAATATTCCTTATCAAGAATTTTGCTTCCTTTCCATTTTCTGCTTCCACTTGATTGTTCCGAACGTACCTAAATATGCACCTATAAAAGCAGCAGCTATATAGATTTTGTTCTCTACATAACTAGTCACCGTAAATGCGGTAACCAGAATAATCATGGCTGACCAGAATGCAGCGGCATGTGCTTTTCTTTCTTCCACATCGATGAAATAGAGTGTCCAGCACACATCTGCGACTGCCATTGCTATCATGATTAACAAAAACGTAACAATTGAAAATTCCATATAGCCACCTTAAAAAAAGCAGTGCGCCGAATCCAGGAGTCCGACAGACTCCTAGCGACCTGTAAACGGTTATGATTTGTTCAGATTGACTTGCCTGTTTCCTTGCTTTCGATGATCCGCCTAAGCCATTTTTCTCCAATGAAGGTCTTGACCATGCTTTCGCCTCTTGTTTTTTCTCTGATAATCAATGCAAACCAGAGGGTAAGTTGTTAATCACCAGCAATGTTGATGGTGACGGTAATAAATAGGGATAGTTGGTTTTGGATAAATGTCATTCACAAATCCGATGACCTTCCCTTGATAACGGGTCTGGCCGCGAATCGATAAGTGCCCGTTACTCTCCGTGATTTCCAGGCTTCCTCCGAGCGAATTCGTGATGAGCGGCAGCTTCATCCCGAAGACCTTGGTTGCGACGTATGCGCTTGCTGCGCTTCCTGTTCCGCAGCTTTGAGTGACGTCTTCAACACCCACTTCATACGTGCACACCGAGATACCTCCCTGGTTGCGCCAGATGAAATCGACATTAACACCTTCCGGATAACCGACGAGTTCACACAGAGATTTTTCTTCGCGTAAGGATCTGCCAAATATCCTTGCGGTCTCCACATCAAGTTCCGAACCGATGACCACCACATGCGGAACACCGGTAAAGACGAAATGGAGCTGCTGGGTAATCTGCCGGTAGTCTCGTGCTTCACCCAAATTTACTTCGGTAAGGTCATCGATCACGCGTACCTCTTTCCTGCCGTCGCCGGTGACGATTGAAAACATATCGCTGGAAATGTGAGTGTCGCGCAAGTAGCGCGTCGCACAGCGCAGACCGTTGCCGCACATGGTCTCTTCAGTGCCGTCGCTATCAAAAATCTTCATCGTGGGCACTCCATGCAACCGGTCAACGTAGAGAATGCCATCGGTCTCGTGCTGCGTCGCCAGCGCGTTTGAAATGAGCGATCGATCAAACCCAGCCAGAGGCGTTTTCATTTCATCCACTACGAGAAAAGAATTACCGCATCCATCCATCTTTGTCGCTTTGATTCTCATGGTTGTGTATGCCTTATGAATGTATTGTTATGCAATAGCAAGTAACATAAAGAGATTTCTGTATCTGACTATGGTTTATACCCCATCCGTCTTGTGAGATGCGCCTGGGCCACTCCTGGGATAAATTCGTCTTGCACAATGCCGGTCAGGGCAAAACCATTTCGAAGATAAAACCTTAAGCTTTCATTAGCATCGGCATCGGTCACGACATTGAGGATTTTTCCTCCCTGCTGTTCGATCTCGGCGAAAATGCTGTCCAGCATAAGAGAACCGTATCCTTTGCTGCGATGTTGTTTGTCAACTGCAAGCGTAAGCAGGTGGTAAGTATCAACCGTTCTTCTGGCAACCGCATAACCGACCGGATCTCCATTGTCTATGGCACAAACGCCGAAACTCTTACCATGCGTGACGTCTTCCAGCTCGTCATGAATTGACGATTGGTACATAGAACCGATATCTTGTAGCGCAATCTTTACAAGACCAGGAAACAATTCTTTCGAGATGGGCACAATCATAATGTTTTGTCCTCTCCTGCCTGTTCTCCCAGCAGCGTATACGTCCGGTCACGATAGGTAATCGCGCCTGCTTTTGTTGCCTTATTGATGGCAAGGTTCGCCAATTCCTCAAGTAATTCAGTCTTTCCTGTGAATTGTGCTGGATACAGCGAAGAGAGCCGTTGCACAGCAGCGTTGACGATCAGCGCAATCATGCCATCATGTGCGATGTTTGCGTGACGGCACATGTTGGTGAGATCAGCTTCGGTTGGATGAACGCCAGGAATCACGTTGGCTTCAAGGAAATAGAGTTGGCCATCCCGTTCGCGAAAATCCATGCGGTTATAGTCGCGTACTTCAAGCGCTTCATGCGCTTTGATGGCGAGCTTCGCGAAGCTTTTCGTCTTTTCAGTCCAGGCAAGATGTGAGATATACGGATTCTCAATGTCTTTTACGTGTGGATCGCGCACCAGCGGCTGTCCTGGAATCTTTGCGAAGTCGATCTCCAAGATCGGCAGCACATAGCTTCCGATAATGCCAATTGTATATTCATTGCCGGGCAAGAATTCTTCAACGAGTGCCGGTTGATTGAACTGCATATAGATTGTTTCTACGGCATCATTAAGTTCCAACAAATCGTGCACTTTGCTTTTTTGGTTGATACCGATACTGGTTCCTTCACTGTAGGGTTTGACCATTAGGGGAAAAGACAAATCCTCAAGCCGCCCTCCCGGTACCATAAGCTGGAATCGCGCAGTCGGTACGCCGTCATATGCGACAATCCTTTTTGCCGTTGCTTTATCCATCTTGTTGATGAAGGTTTTGGGACTGCTGCCGGTATAAGGAATGTGCAAGTGTTCACAAAAGAATGGAACAATGGCCTCACGCAATTCTTTTTCATCGAGACCTTCTGCGTTATTGAAGACTAAATCGATATGATTCTTGCGCCTTTCGAGTTGATGATAAATATCAGAACCCACATCAATCAATCCCACATTCGCACCAGTGAGTTCCAGCGCTGCTATCACCGCTTCGATAGTAGCCGGGCTTTCGAATTCACCATAGCGTTCGTCTTCCATGCCCGGCTTTCTTACATTACAGGTATAAGCAATATTGAGTTTTTTCATAGCGACGGAAATGTATAAGAAAAATTAGCGCCCTTTTTTATCAAGTAAAATATCTATAATCAAGGATTTAATTTCAATAAACTTACATCTTTGACACTATGGCAATCTAAATTTGAGCCATTCGACATAAATTTGAATCAGGAAGAAGAAAGCGTATTAACGCTGCTCAAATCAATCGGTTTACAAAAAACCAAAATAATTCTTAAGCAGATTAAAGGAAGTGATCCAGCAACTTACGGCTATGACGATCAAGTGCCAGACGATCGCGAATGAGAAGATGAGTACCATGACTATCGGTAATCATTAATGATGATACTGTTAAACGGCGGATATCCTCCTCACCTTTGAGAATAAAGGTGGCATCACCGCGATCCGTTTCAACTTGCCAGGTACTCGGTGTGACAAAACCCGAAACCTTGAGCAAACGCTTTATCTCTGGTATAAATTCCCGATTGGCAAGCTCCGATTCAATCAGTGCTCGATACTCTTGCGGCAAATCAGCTAATTGATCTATCCATGCCAATTCATGACCATGCGAATCAATCAGGGCAATGCCCTGATCCGGATCTGTAATCGGAAATGACCGTACCGGCACCACACCTTCCTGCATCAAACCCGATGGCTCAGTAAAAACCAATCGGCCAAAAGTATTCCGGCTTAACTGATAATCAACCATCCCACTCATTCACGTTCTCCTGCTACAGAATGTTCCACAACAGAAACAAATGATTCGTCCTCAGTATCCACATTGCGTGCTTGCGCTTGATACAGACGATAGTAATAGCCTTCGCGCGCCATCAACTCGGCATGATTTCCCATCTCAACGATCCTGCCTCGATCAAGAACGATTAACCGATTGGCCTCACGCAAAGTGGATAAGCGATGTGCGATGGCGATCGTTGTACGACCGCGTACCAGATTGTCCAATGCTTTCTGAATGTCTTTTTCAGTGGTCGTATCCACCGAAGAGGTCGCTTCATCCAGTATCAGAATGCGTGGATCAATCAATAGTGCACGGGCAATCGAGATGCGTTGGCGCTCACCACCCGATAGAGCCTGTCCGCGTTCACCCGCCAGCGAATCATAACCATGGGGCAGACGCAGAATAAATTCATGCGCATGCGCAGCACGAGCGGCTGATATAATCTCCGCCCGTGTTGCATCCGGCTTGCCGTAGGCAATGTTCTCGGCGATGGTCCCATAAAACAGAAAAGGCTCCTGCAGCACCAGCCCAATATGCTTGCGATACTCAGCAATCGGCAACGAACGTATATCATGCCCGTCGATCAGAATGATTCCTTCGGTGACATCGTAGAAACGGCAGATCAGATTCACCAAGGTGCTTTTCCCTGAACCGCTGTGGCCAACCAGGCCAATCATTTCACCTGGCTTGATGACCAGATTGATGTCGCGCGTAATACTGCGCGTTCCATACCGGAAACCAACATTGCGCAATTCAATCTGACCCTGAACTGTCGATAAATGCACTGGATGAGCTGATTCCGGAACGCTGGAAACATGATCGAGAATATCAAAAATACGTTTGGTTCCAGCGGCTGCTTTTTGCGTGATGGAAACAATACGGCTCATCGAATCGAGCCGAATGTAGAAACGGCCAATATAGGCAAGAAAGGCCGTCAGCACGCCGACCGTAATTTCATCTTCGGATATCTGCCAAATACCGAATATCCACACAACCAGTAAACCGATTTCAGTCAGCAGTGTGACTGTGGGTGTAAATAATGACCAGATCCTGTTGACGCGATCATTAATCTGCAAATTCCGCTGGTTTGCGGCATGAAAACGTGCCGCCTCCCGCTTCTCTTGCGCAAATGCCTTAACCACCCGGATGCCCGGGATAGTATCCGCAAGCACATTGTTTACCTCCGCCCAGATACGATCAACTTTCTCAAAACCAATGCGCAATCGGTCACGAACCAGATGAATCAACCATGCGATGATCGGCAAAGGCAAGAGAGTCACAAGCGCCAGCCAGGGGTTGATTGAAATCAAAATCACGGCGGTCATACCAATCATGATGACATCGGTGGCGAAATCAAGTAAATGTAATGAAATAAAAATATTAATACGATCGGTCTCAGCGCCAATACGCGCCATTAAATCACCAGTCCGTTTACCCCCAAAATATTCCTGGGAAAGATTCAGAAGATGTTCGTAGGTTGCCGTGCGCAAATCTGCACCAATACGTTCCGAAACCAGTGCTAGCATATATGTTCGAGCCCAACCCAGAACCCAGGCAAGAATCGCAGCGCCTAACAGACCGGAAAGATACAATGTCACTAAATCAGTATCGATCGGCTGACCATTTTGGTAAGGTATCAACACATTATCCATTAATGGCATGGTCAAATAGGGTGGCACCAGCGTTGCGGCCGTACTGCATAATGTCAACAAAAAACCGGTGATCAAGCGCCCTTTATAGGGCTTTGCAAAGCGCCACAAACGTAGCAACGTCCAAGTGGAAGGAGGTGTACGGATTTGCTTGTCACAGACCGGACATTCTTCTTGATCAGAAGATAAAAGAGTGGCACAGTTTGGACATTGAACTTGAGTATGGGTTGATAAGGACAGCTTACCGGTAAGATGATAACCAAGCTGTTGCATAAAGCACTCAATCAATCGGCTCACCGCGATGTCATTGCCTAACCGGTAACGCCAGTATGCAAGACGTGCTTTGGAATCAAACAGTTCAAGGCAACCAACGCCCGCATAATCTCGTTGTGTCAGCAGCAATCCTTGCTGATAGCGCCACTCTTGCCAAATTTCATCGCCCGCCATTTTAGCCATCAAACGATGATTGGTCACAACCACAATGCCTTGAGCAAAATGCAGGCGTGTATTGAGATCAATTTCAAGCCAGGCGAGCACATTCTCTTCATCAATTAGTTGTGACGAAAATCCGTCAACCCAGATTGGGGGTAAATTATTGAGCGACAAATGAATGAATTGCTGCATTTAATAAGCTGCAAGTAGATGTAGAATTGGAATGTTTCCTGAAAAAAGAAAAGAAGTGAGTGTAGTCAATCTACAAAAGGACTGGCTACAGGCTTTGCTTGCAGAGATAGTTTTTCAAAGGCCTGTTAAGTCCCTCTTTCCGGCAGTTGCTCATATTCATACCATCGTTGCTTGATCTCTTCGCGTTTCTGAACAGGCAACTGTTCCAGCTTCTTATATCTTTCGCGCGCCTGCTTGCGTTGTTCAGAAGACAATGAATTCCAGCTTTGCATTTGCGATTGAATACGCTGTTGCTCCAGAAGATTCATTTTGGGATAGCGTTTTGCAATACCCAGCCATTTTTTCTTTCTTGCCGATTCCATAGCGCCCCAACTCTCAGTCAATGGCTCAAGAATCCTCTGTTGTTGAGGCTTTAATTCTTTCCATAGAGGCTTACTGGTTTCAGATAAAGCATCCAGGGAAAATAGGAAAAACAGCCCGAATATAATAACTAATCGGAATTTAGCCATTCATCAAACTCATTATCAATATAAGCATCTATCGGCAAATCATCGGCCAGTATCCTAGTATCAATCGCTGCATATTTGTCATTATCCAGAAATTGCCAATAAACTGTACTCGCAAAAACAAACAATATCACCAGCAGCAACAGCAACCTTCCAGCATTAAAGTGCCCATCATGCCCACCCAAAATGGAAGTATTACTGCCTGAATCCATTACCTTCAATGTAGGTTGATAATTTTCCAGGGCTGCCCGGCGGGCAGATTGCAGTCGGTACAAGGTGCTTTGTTTAACATTTTCATCCGCACTGCAGTCTAATAATTTGGCAACCTCTTTTCCCAACTCCTGTTCATTCATAATTTAACTCCCTTTTCTCTGAGTATTATAGCCAAGGCATGAACTGCTCGCGAACAATGCGTTTTTACACTTCCCTCAGAACAATTCATAATCACCGCAGTCTCCGCTAAACTCATCTCTTCCCAGTAACGCAGCAAGAAGGCCTCGCGTTGACGTGCCGGAAGAGTCTCTATAGATCTTTCTATCAAATCAACAAGCTGCGATCTCTCAAGTTGTTTATCGGGATCTTGACCAAAATTGGATTCCTGTTTAATCTGTAAAGTTTCGAGAATATTGAAATCTTCTTGATCCTTATTCTGATCGTTGGATGCAAACGCTGAAAATAGCGTTGTCCATAATGAACGGATCTTCTGCCGCCGATAGTAATCGCGAATGGTATTCTGCAGGATGCGCTGAAACAAAAGCGGCAACTCTTCAACGGGTTTCGAGGCATATTTTACCGTGAGCTTCATCATGGAATCCTGAACGATATCCAATGCCGCATGATCATCATGAACTGCAAACATGGCCTGTTTATAAGCGCGCCTTTCCGTTTCAGCCAGAAAATCTGAGAGTTCTTGTCGAGTAGCCAGAGCAATCAACCTTTAAGGTCTAAATTAAACGATTATTTAAAAAATCAGAATATCCAAAATCTTTTGTAAAATACAAAAAAATATCGCACTGGCTACACAAGCAATACTCAGTCTTTCAACAAAAATACATGAGGTAGTGTTAACCTCTTCCTTATCAAGGTAGATTCTACAATTACATTTCATATCCTTTAGGTAATGATCTTAAGAACTATTCTACTCATCTTTTGCCAAAACAAGGTAAGCTTCTTAACGTCAAACAATCTCTACAAAAAACAATGAGCTGTTTTTATGCAACGCATCGTCAACTGCCCTCAATGTGGTAAAAAAGTAGTTTGGGAAACAACCCATCATTTTCGTCCATTTTGTTCTGGGCGTTTTAAAACCAACGACTTATCCCAGTGGGCTCAAGAATCTTATCGGATCCCGGAATCAGAGAAAAATCTGGAAGACAAAGATCAGGACTGAGTTTATATAATGGATGAGTCGATCTATGAGAAGAATCGCTTATTACAGCGCAGACTTGATAGTCTGCTCAAACAAGCACGAGCCAATGAGAAGAAACAGGAATTATACGAAACCTTTGGTTTTGAAGTCATCGGTGCCAATACGCCCAAACAATTACGCGATTTATTGTTGTCCCAAATCATCACGCGCTTTCAACTCCATAATGTTGTTTTATGCCTGATTGATCATCATAAAGATACCGAACGTTTATTTTTTGATCATGATGATGAAGCTCGTTTGAATTTTGAGAACAAATTGCTGATTCTTGATACTCTCAAAGATGCGAAAATGATCGAATCTTTAATCAGCTATCCGATGCTGGGCTCTGAAGTATTTAAAAAATACCCCCGGATGATATCCAGTTTAAAATCCAGCGATCAAATTAAAAGCGCTGCATTCTTACCACTCCTACGCAGTGATCGAATCATCGGTGCATTATTGTTGTTAAGCCAGGACAGTAGCCGCTACCAGCAAGGGGTAGGAACACTTTTCTTACAAAAATTATCGGCCATGATCGCTGTTGCAATTGAAAACTGCCTCAATCAGCAAAGAATTAAGGAAATCAGTTATCAAGATGTTTTAACACAGGCTTATAACCGTCGCTATTTCGACCTGCGCTTCAAAGATGAAATTGCCAGATCCATCCGCTGGGATGATGATCTCATTTGTATGTTTCTTGATGTTGATCATTTCAAGAAAGTCAATGATACCTATGGGCATCAAACAGGTGATCTGGTGCTAAAGCGTATGGCCGCTTTGATTAAAGAACAGGTTAGAGCCTGTGATATTGTGGCTCGCTATGGAGGTGAAGAATTCGTTGTCGCGCTGCCTACAACGACACCGCCAGTCGCTTATGAAATAGCGGAGCGTCTACGCCAGGCGATTTGTTTAACCCCTCTGAGTTTTCATGACAAACAATTTAAAGTATCTATTTCAATCGGCATGGCCAATCTGCGAAGCCTGTCAATCGCCCAATCACACGATATCGAATTGATCTGCACAACTCTACTGGATAGAGCGGACAAAGCCTTATACACCGCCAAAGCAGGCGGTAGAAATCAGGTGGCGGTTTATACTAATTCGGCGACTCAGTGGATTGGATAATCCGCTCATCACAGTTACCTTTATTTAAATACTTTGCCGTATTCCCGCTTTGATACAGAACCGGAACAATTATACGCTACCACGCATCATCGCTATTCCATGTGCGCCCATTTCCTGCGCTATCGGCAAATCTTCCCGGCGCAATCCGCCCAAAGCATAAACCGGCAATGAATAATCACGAATCAGTGAGGCCAATTTTCTCCAGCCCAATGGGGATAGCTCAGGATGGCTTAACGTGGGCTGAACCGGGCCCAGCACGACAAAATCAAGTCCCAGTTGCTCGGCCATAAAAAGTTCTTCTAAATTATGGCAAGATGCGCCACACCAGCCATATCCCAGATCAGGGCGGCATGACAATGCCATGAGCTGTGATGATGTGAAATGCACCCCATCGGCACCGATCTCCCGCGCAAGCGTTGCATCGCTGTTTATTAATACTCTTGCCTGATAAGTCCGCGCAAGTGAAAGCACCTGCTTTGAGAATTCCCGCAACAAATCCTTGGTCATCTGTTTCTCACGGATTTGCAATAGTTTCAGGCCATTCTGCAGCGCCTGTTCAATCTGTTTCAATGCAGGTTCGATACCCATCTCGGTTGCCCGCGTTATGGCATAGACCGGCGGCAACAAAAGCGCCTGCAAAACAGGTCCATTGGCAGGCAGGACAGGCGACACTTCAACTTGATGTGGCCATTGCCAGGACAACCCCTGGTTTTCCCTGGGTATTAGCCTGCCTTCCCATTCCACCACTCGAAAAAAATGTAACCGCACCGTTGCATGTGCATAGGTAAAAACGCGCGTCATCCAGGGATAGGTACGGCGGACCTGAATCCCCAATTCCTCCTGCAACTCCCGATCCAATGCATGCAACAACGATTCGTTTTCTTCAACTTTGCCGCCCGGAAATTCCCAGTAGCCGGAATATATTTTCCCATCGGGTCTGCGCGTCAGCAAAAATTGCCCATCCGGCCGCATAATGACGGCAGCGGCAACTTCAACGATTGAGGTTGATCCAGTGATAGAAGAAATGGATGAATGACTCACTGATTATTAATACCACCCGCAGATTTCCGCCTGCCAGCAAGATCACGCGCAAACTGCCAGGCAACACGCCCACTGCGGGAACCACGCTCCAGCGCCCACTGCAAAGCTTCCATGCGCGCCAAGGCAGTCATTTCACCGATACCCCAATAAGCCAGCCAGTAACGCACAATTTCCAGATACTGTTCCTGGTCGAAAGGATAAAACGACACCCATAAACCAAAACGCTCCGACAAGGAAATCTTTTCTTCAATCGCTTCGCTGGGGTGTACTTCCTCACCCATGTGCTTCGTATCAAGATTATCGCGCATAAACTCCGGCACCATATGACGCCGGTTGGAAGTGGCATAGATCACAACATTATCCGAGACGGTGGCGATTGATCCATCCAGCACCACTTTGAGTGCTTTATAACCCGGCTCATCCGTTTCAAAAGACAAGTCATCACAAAATAAAATAAAACGCTCTGAGCGCTGATAAATCTTTTCGACAATATCATGCAGATCAACGAGATGATGCTTCTCCACTTCTATCAGGCGCAATCCATCGCCGGCATATTTATTCAGCAACGCTTTGATCAGCGAAGACTTGCCGGTGCCACGCGCGCCCGTCAACAGCACATTATTGGCAGAAAATCCCTGCACAAACTGATGCGTGTTCCGGTCAATCCGCTGCTTTTGCTCGTCAATCCCACACAATGCATCCAGTGTAATCCGATGAGGATGCGTAACCGGCTGTATATGCCCGGCACTGCCTTGCTTGCGCCAACGGAAGGCAATCGCCATTTTCCAGTCAGGGTCTGGCTGCGCAGGCGGCAAAAACTTTTCCAGATGATCCAACAATCTATCCGCCCGCTCACACAATTTGTCCCAATCATTCATGGAGTGTCGGCTCAACTGCGGTAACTCGCATTAATCTTGACATAGTCATAGGAAAAATCGCAGGTCCATACGGTAGTCGTTGCCGTACCGCGATTCAGCACAACGCGCACGGTAATCTCGGACCGATTCATCACGCGCTGCCCGTCCTCTTCGCGATAATGAGGCGCTCTGCCGCCCCGTTCAGCAACCAGCACATCATCCAAATACAGTTGGATGCCGTTCACATCCAGATCATCAATCCCGGCATAGCCGATCGCCGCCAGAATACGTCCCAGATTGGGATCGGAGGCGAAGAAAGCGGTTTTGACCAGCGGCGAATGAGCAATGGCATAAGCCACCTGGGCACATTCATCCGCATTCTTGCCCGCATCCACCTGCACCGTAATAAACTTAGTGGCTCCTTCGCCATCGCGCACAATCATTTTGGCCAGCTCGGCAGCAACGGCGGTAATGGCTGCCTGCAATTGGCCAAATTCTGCACTTGCCTGATGAACAATCTCCCTATGACCTGCTTTCCCGGTAGCCAGCACGATGAAGGCATCATTGGTGGAAGTATCGCCATCCACCGTGATGCGGTTAAATGAATGATCCGCCGCATACTGCACCATTGCCTGTAACAGAGGCTGACTGATCGCCGCATCCGTGGCGACATAGCCAAGCATGGTCGCCATATTCGGGTGAATCATGCCGGAACCTTTGGCAATTCCGGTAACCGTCACCGTTTTTCCATCAATCTGCACCTGCCGGGATGCCGCCTTCGGCACGATATCCGTCGTCATGATCGCCTGCGCTGCCGCAAACCAGTTATCCACCTTGCTATTGGCTACTGCAGCGGGTAATCCGGCAACAATCCTGTCCACCGGCAACGGCTCCATAATCACGCCGGTGGAAAAAGGCAAAACCTGCTGTGCAGCACAACCCAGTAATTCGGCCAATGCAGCGCAGGTCGCCTGCGCATGCTGTATTCCCGCCTCCCCCGTACCGGCATTGGCATTGCCGGTATTCACCACCAAAGCGCGGATGGAGGGTTGCGTCAGATGTTGCTGCGCAACAATTACCGGCGCAGCACAAAACCGGTTCCGGGTAAAAACACCGGCAACTTGGGTGCCTGCATCCAGCAGCATCACCAGTAAATCCTTGCGATTGGCTTTTTTAATACCGGCTTCGGCAATGCCAAGCGTTACGCCATCGACGGATAATAATTGTTCGGGAAGTAAAGGAGGAATATTAACGGGCATGGTAAATAATCAGTGCTCTTAAAATGACGCTATGCTACCGCATCTTTGTCAGGATTTTCTAAAAATTCTCATGCTGAACTTGATTTGAACTTGATCTCACCCATATTGGCAAGCACTTATGAATTTTCATTGCCAGCACGCATAGCATCGCTTGAGATCAGGCCGCCCATGGTGTCCTGGATTACTCTGGGTATTTAACAACGAGGTTGATTTAGTTTGATTAAGATCAATATTTAACCCAACCATAACCGATACTCTATGAATCGCCGTAACAAAAAACAAATCATTAACTAATATTTAAAGGTTTTATATGAGAATTACACATTTTTTTGCAGTATCAGCAATTTTGGCTTTAGTAGCCTGCGGTGGTAAACCAACAGCTCCAGAAACTCCTGATCCTGAGGCTTATGGCAAAACCATTCAGCCTTTTCATCAAATACCTGCCGGTGACCAAGAAGGCGGCGGTAAAGCTAGATCTACTGAAGATAAATCGAATTACTAGCAATTAACAGTGTTCTATAGTCAGAAATCACAAGCAAATCTGGACTATGGAACACTGTTGTTTTCTGTTGTTATTCACCCCTCCGCATTCATAGGCGGATCAAATTAGCAGATCCGGTTCTTTTATTCGCGCCATCCATTAGATTTTCCAGTTTGCATATCACCGCCCTGCTCGTATTTTGTTGCTGGAAGTATCTTACATCACGCTCATAATCTGCTTCATAATAGCCCTATAAAAACAACAGGAAGCCATTATGAAAAAACTTTTTTCCATCCTGCCAGCGGTAATCTTCATTTTTACCGTAACCTCCTGTGCCACAACACCTTCTGGCCATATTGGCGATGATAGAATTCATGTCACGATCCTTCATTTTAATGATATCTACGAAATCACACCGGTCAGTGGCGGCAAAGAAGGCGGGATTGCGCGGGTCGCGACATTGCGCAAACAGTTGTTAGCAAATAACCCAAATACCATCACCACGCTGGGCGGGGATCTTTTCAGCCCTTCTGCGATTGGCACCGCTCAATATGAGGGAGACCGGCTGGCCGGACGGCAAATGGTGGATGTGTTGAATCACTTTGGGCTTGACTATGCCACCTTTGGTAATCATGAATTTGATATCAAGGAAAATCAATTCAATCAACGCATGAAGGAAGCGGAATTTACCTGGGTGTCCAGCAATGTATTTGCTGCTAATGGCCATCCATACAAAGGTGTGCATCAGAATCTTGTCATTCCGGTTACCGATCAGAAAAGTGGAAAAACTTTCAGAATGGGTATATTCGGGTTAACGCTTGCAGCCAATAAGCCCAACTATGTGAGCTATTCCGACTCACTGACAACTGCCGGCAATCAAGTCAAGCAACTTGCCGAACGTTCCGATTTTATCATTGCCCTGACTCATCAAGCCATTGATGATGACATCCAGTTGCTGCAAACCTACCCACAAGTTGGATTGCTGCTGGGCGGGCATGAGCATGTTAACTTCCAGAACTGGCGCGGCAATTTCACGCCTTTGCTTAAGGCGGATGCCAATGTGCGTTCAGTCTATGTGGTGGATCTTTACTACGATCCTCAAACAGGAAAAACAGAAATCAAACCTGTTTTTGTACCCATCAACGATAGCCTGGCGGAGGATCCTGCCGTCAAAGCCGTGGTTGATCAATGGATGAATATTGCATTCGATGCCTTCCGGCAACAGGGTTTTGAACCCGAAGAGGTAGTTACGACAACCACAGAAGCGCTCGACGGGCTGGAATCCAATGTGCGCAGCAGGCAGACCAATCTGACTCAATTGATTGCCCGGAGTATGTTACAGCCTTATCCTGAGGCTGAACTCTCCATCTACAACAGCGGTTCGATTCGCATCGATGATGTCTTGCCTGCCGGCGACATTACCGTCTACGACATCATCCGCGTGCTGCCGTTTGGCGGCAATGTTCAGCTAGCCGCCATTAAAGGTGATTTGCTCTTAAAATTGCTGGATCAGGGGCAAGTCCGAATCGGTTCGGGTAGCTATCTACAATCTGCCAACACACAATATATTAATAAATCCTGGTACATCAACAACACGCTCATTGATCTCAACAAAACCTACAAACTGGCTATCAATGATTATCTGACTTCCGGAAAAGAACAAGGCCTGAATTATTTCGCTCCCAATAGTAATCGGAGAGACTTTGTTCTGATTGACAAGGGAGAGAAACACGATATACGCCGGCTGGTCATTGATCAGTTGAAAAATAATTAATCTGAATTTCAGAGAATTCTGCATGGAATGAACCCCCCAATAACGCATGCTCATGGAAAAATAAACCTTTTTCACGTATAATTTCGTCTTCAAAAGCCGGGACATTTAAAGCTTGTTGACCCTGTTTCCATATCTTGTCAGTATCCAAGGAGTTCTTTGTGTCACAACGTCCGCACGCCATCCTCGTACTTGCCGATGGGACTGTTTTTAATGGCGTATCTATTGGCGTTGAAGGCGTAAGAACAGGCGAAGTCGCTTTTAATACGGCAATGACCGGTTATCAGGAAATATTAACCGACCCTTCTTACTGTCAACAAATCATCACTCTGACTTATCCGCATATTGGCAATACCGGTACAAACCTGGAAGATTTTGAATCAGGTAACATTAACAAAGTTTATGCTGCCGGCCTGGTAATACGTGATCTTCCCCTGGTTGCCAGCAGTCACCGTAAAACCCAGACTTTATCTGAGTTTCTTAAAAACCAGAAGGTTGTGGCCATTGCTGAAATTGATACGCGCAAACTCACCCGTATCTTACGGGAAAAAGGCGCGCAATCCGGCTGCATTATGGCAGGGGAAATTGATGAAGATACCGCATTACAAGCCGCCAGAAATTTTCCTGGCTTGGCGGGCATGGATCTTGCCAAAGTTGTGAGTTGCCCGCAATCGTACACCTGGACTGAAGGCGAGTGGTCACTCGAATCAGGTTATTTGAATCGGGAAAACCCTAAATATCATGTCGCCGCATTTGATTTTGGAATCAAACGCACGATTTTGCGCAAACTGGCGCAACGCGGCTGCAAAGTAACGGTATTTCCTGCACAAACTCCGGCTGACGAAATTCTGGCCGCTCAACCTGACGGTGTATTTCTTTCCAATGGGCCCGGTGACCCGGAACCCTGTGATTACGCAATCTCCGCTACCCGGAAATTATTGGAAAAGAACATCCCGATATTTGGGATTTGCCTCGGCCATCAGTTATTGGGTTTGGCCAGCGGCGCACGTACCATCAAGATGAAGTTCGGCCATCATGGCGCCAATCATCCCGTGCAAGACGTTGACAGCGGCAAAGTGATCATCACCAGTCAAAACCATGGTTTTGCGGTTGATACTGAGACGTTGCCAGATAATGCACGCATCACGCATGTGTCGCTGTTTGATGGCAGTCTGCAGGGATTTGAGTTACTGGATAGGCCTGCGTTCTGCTTTCAGGGTCACCCGGAAGCCAGTCCAGGCCCGCATGAGGCTGATTACTTGTTTGATCACTTTATTAAAATGATGCAGCGTTATAAAAATTAATTCATACAACCACTAAACAGAAGCTAAATTATTACGTAATTTTTTCCGGTTAAAAAGCATGCCCAAACGTACCGACATTAAATCCATTCTCATCATCGGCGCTGGTCCTATTATTATCGGCCAGGCTTGTGAGTTTGATTATTCCGGCGTGCAAGCTTGCAAAGCCTTGCGTGAAGAGGGCTACCGCATCATTCTGGTGAACTCCAATCCCGCCACCATCATGACCGACCCGGAAATGGCCGATGCAACCTATATCGAGCCCATTACCTGGACTATGGTCGAAAAGATCATCGCTATTGAACGGCCTGAAGCGCTGCTGCCCACAATGGGCGGGCAGACGGCGCTGAACTGTGCATTGGATCTGGTCAAACATGGTGTATTGGAAAAATACGGTGTTGAGCTTATTGGCGCATCACGTGAAGCCATCGACATGGCAGAAGATCGCGAAAAATTCAAACAGGCCATGACCCGTATCGGCTTAAACTCGGCGCGCTCTGCCGTTGCACATAGCATGGAAGAAGCATTACAAGTCCAGGCAATGGTAGGTTACCCAGTCATTATCCGCCCATCTTTTACAATGGGCGGAAGTGGCGGCGGCATTGCCTACAACCGTGAGGAATTTCTGGGTATCTGTGAACGCGGACTGGAAACCTCGCCCACCAAGGAATTATTGATTGAAGAATCCGTCATTGGCTGGAAAGAATTTGAAATGGAAGTGGTGCGGGATAAGCAGGACAACTGCATTATTATCTGCGCCATTGAAAATGTTGATCCCATGGGTGTTCATACAGGCGACTCAATTACAGTAGCTCCTGCACAAACATTGACTGACAAGGAATATCAACTGATGCGCAACGCATCCATCGCGGTATTGCGTGAAGTCGGCGTGGAAACAGGTGGTTCCAATGTTCAGTTCGCCATTAATCCTGAGAACGGCCGTATGCTGGTAATTGAAATGAATCCACGGGTATCCCGTTCTTCCGCATTAGCCTCAAAAGCAACCGGCTTCCCTATTGCCAAGATCGCCGCCAAACTCGCTGTAGGTTATACCCTCAATGAACTGGGCAATGACATTACCGGCGGCGTAACACCCGCATCCTTTGAACCCGCCATTGATTATGTCGTTACCAAGATTCCACGTTTTGCTTTCGAAAAATTTCCGCAAGCCAATGATCGCCTGACGACACAAATGAAATCGGTCGGCGAAGTCATGGCTATCGGCCGCACTTTTCAGGAATCCTTACAGAAAGCTTTGCGTGGCCTGGAAACCGGCGTTGATGGATTGGATGAAAAGACAGACAATCTGGAGATCATCAGTACCGAGCTGGCCAATCCTGGTCCGGAACGCCTCTGGTATATCGCGGATGCATTCCGTTGCAAACTGTCGATTGAGGAAGTTCACCAGTTGACTCATATCGATGTCTGGTTCCTGGCGCAAATTGAAGATCTGGTCAAGCAAGAACAGGCATTGACTCACAAAAGACTGGAAACCATTGATAAACAAACGTTACGTAAATTGAAACGCAGCGGTTTTTCGGATCGGCGCCTGGCAAAGCTGCTCAACACAGAACAAACCGCCGTGCGTATATATCGGCACAAGTTTGACTTACGGCCCGTCTACAAGCGCGTAGACACCTGTGCCGCTGAATTCGCTACCAGTACCGCATATATGTACTCCACTTACGAAGAGGAATGCGAATCCCGCCCCACGGATAAAAAGAAAATCATGGTGCTGGGAGGCGGACCCAATCGCATCGGTCAAGGTATTGAGTTTGATTATTGTTGTGTCCACGCGGCACTGGCCTTGCGTGAAGATGGTTTTGAAACCATTATGATTAACTGTAATCCGGAAACTGTTTCAACCGACTATGACACATCGGATCGTTTGTATTTCGAGCCGTTGACACTGGAAGATGTGCTCGAAATAGTCTCTGTGGAAAAACCTCATGGGGTGATCGTACAATATGGCGGACAAACGCCTCTCAAGCTTGCGCGCGACCTGGAAGCCAATGGTGTGCCGATTATTGGCACCAGCCCGGATATGATTGATTGCGCGGAAGACCGTGAGCGCTTCCAGAAAATGCTGCAACAACTGGGTTTAAGACAACCGCCTAATCGCACTGCACGTAATCCAGAGGCTGCTCTGGCTGCTGCTGAAGAAATCGGCTACCCGCTGGTAGTACGTCCGAGCTATGTGCTGGGCGGTCGTGCCATGGAAATCGTTCATGAGCAGGCCGATCTGGAACGCTATATGCGGGAAGCCGTTAAAGTTTCCAATGACTCACCGGTATTGCTGGATCATTTTCTGACCAACGCAACCGAAGTGGATGTCGATGCCATCTATGACGGCGAAACCGTTCTGATCGGCGGCATTATGGAGCATATTGAACAGGCGGGCGTGCATTCCGGCGATTCCGCCTGTTCTCTGCCAACCTTTAACTTATCACCTGAAATACTGGATGAGTTACGCCGCCAGACGGCTGAAATGGCGCGTGCATTGCATGTTGTGGGACTCATGAATGTACAGTTTGCCATTCAGGACAACATCGTCTATGTACTCGAAGTTAATCCCAGAGCGTCACGTACTGTACCTTTCATATCCAAGGCAACCGGCCTCCAGTTAGCCAAAATTTCAGCCCGTTGCATGACGGGCAGAAGCTTGATTGATCAGGGAGTTACTCAAGAAGTGATCCCTGAATATTATTCGGTCAAAGAAGCGGTATTCCCCTTTATTAAACTTTCCGGTGTTGATACGATACTGGGGCCTGAAATGAAATCCACCGGTGAAGTGATGGGCATGGGCGTTACCTTTGCTGAAGCTTTTGTCAAATCCCAGTTGGCAACCGATGTTCGCTTGCCTACCTCCGGTAAGATTTTTATCAGCGTGCGGCAATCTGACAAACCACATGCCATTGAAATTGCACGCAGCCTTGCAGAACTTGGCTTCACCCTTTATGCTACGCGGGGTACTGCGGCGGTGATGACAGAAGCTGGCATAGAAGTCATTCTCATTAACAAGGTAGCAGAAGGTCGTCCACATATTGTGGATATGATTAAAAATGGTGAAATCAGTCTAATTATCAATACCGTGAAGAATCAACGCAGTGCAATACGTGACTCTTATTCGATTCGTCATGCCGCACTTCAGGCAAGAGTGACTTACTACACGACTTTAGCAGGCGCGCGTGCTGCCTGTATGGGTATAACCAATAGACGGGAACTGCAAGCTTACAATCTGCAGAAATTACATGTACAGCTTAAGGTATAAAGCATGAGTAATAAGAAATCAGTTCTCTTTAACTATGAAGAAAGAAATGGGACGAAAATGAAAGGCAAGAAATCACGATGAGTACAATTCCATTGACGGTGGCAGGGGCCGAAGCGTTGCGTAAGGAATTACATGAAATGAAAACGGTACAGCGCCCTGCGGTCATTGCAGCGATTGCTGAAGCCCGTTCGCATGGCGATCTCTCTGAAAACGCCGAATATGATGCCGCAAAGGAAAGACAGGGATTTATTGAAGGACGCATTGCTGAGCTGGAAAGCAAGCTCTCCAGCGCACAGATCATCAATCCGGCGCTCATCAACGCGGATGGTGCTTGTGTGTTCGGCGCTACGGTCGAACTGGAGGATCTGCAAAGTGGTGAAACCGTCACTTATCAAATCGTAGGTGACGATGAAGCCAACATCAAGAATGGAAAAATTTCTATCAGTTCTCCCATTTCACGTGCCTTGATTGGGAAATATGCTGGAGACGTTGCCGAAGTTCAGGCACCCAGTGGCATACGCGAGTATGAAATACTTGATGTCAAGTACATTTAAGCGCCTGTAAGCAATTCAATTCTGGAAACTACGTTTAGTGCGGGATGGTTCACGTTTCTTTTTACCGGGTGCATGAGCAGATTCCTTATCTTCAGGTTTAGGCCGGTAAATAATAAAAATTTTACCAATATGCTGTACAGGCGCGGCATCCAGTTGTTGACATATTTCCTCAAAAAGCGCATTTCTGGCAATTCGATCATCAATCTGAGCTTTGACCTTAATTAATTCATGACTTAATAGTCCACGATTCAGTTCTTCAATGACACTGGCCGACAGTCCGGTTTTTCCGATCATCACAACCGGATTAAGCGTATGTGCCCGTGCTTTAAGTTCGCGTTGATGTGCAATAGTGAGTGTTAACATAAATTCTCTTCAAACATATCATTCTACTTGATGAAACAAGCCAAAACCAGTAAAGCCTGGATGAGAGAGCATGTCAATGACTTTTTTGTCAAACAAGCCAGGAAGGATGGCTATCGCTCGCGTGCTGCATATAAATTACTTGAGATCGCTGAGCATGATCGCCTACTGAAGCCGGGCATGGTTGTTGTCGATTTAGGGGCCACACCCGGCAGTTGGTCTCAAGTGGTCAGCAGTAAAGTAGGCGCCAAAGGTAAAGTGATTGCCTTAGATATTCTGGAGATGTTGCCACTACCCGGTGTTGAGTTTATTCAGGATGACTTTAGAGAAGAAAGCGCTGTTCTTGAATTGAAAAAACGCTTAGGTGCACGTCAACCGGATCTTGTGATTTCAGACATGGCGCCCAATATAAGCGGTATCGTAGTCAGCGATCAGGCCAAAAGTATGCACTTAGCCGAGTTGGCACTGGCATTCTCAATGGAACATCTGAACTATGATGGAAGTTTTCTGGTCAAAGTCTTTCAAGGTCTGGATTTTGATCAGTTTCTACGTGAAATGAGAACTGGATTCAAGAAAGTGATGATACGTAAACCAAAAGCCTCGCGTGACCGTAGTAATGAATTATATTTATTGGGAATCGGAAAAAAATAACGGATATTCACAAGATTTTAGTTTTAAAGTAAATTGTATATGACACGCACCATTCTGTTGTATATTATAAAATAGAGCTAGAATAATTAATTAAGGATTTTAAGGTGCAAACCAAGGAGCTATTTTGAATAATCTAATTAAAAATATGGCCATTTGGCTAGTGATTGCACTTGTGTTGATGACCGTATTCAATCAATTCAGCGTACGTCAACCGGCGCAAGTACCGATGGAATATTCCCAATTCATCACTGAATTGAATCAGGGTAGAATTGCCAAAGTTATCATTGAAGGACGAACACTAAAAGGCACAAAGTCGGACGGCAGACGTTTCACAACCTATGCGCCGTCTGATCCCTGGATGGTCAGTGACTTGCTGAAAGCAGGCGTTATTGTTGAAGCCAAGCCGGAAGAAGAACCCTCCATGATGATGAGTATTTTCATTTCCTGGTTCCCCATGTTACTGCTGATTGGCGTATGGATATTTTTTATGCGTCAAATGCAAGGAGGCGGACGTAATGGCGGCGCGTTTTCATTTGGCAAAAGTAAAGCGCGGATGCTTGATAAATCTGCCAATACAGTAACTTTTGGCGATGTTGCAGGCTGTGAGGAAGCTAAAGAAGAGGTTGCAGAATTAGTTGAATTCCTGCGTGACCCAACCAAATTCCAGAAACTGGGCGGCCGCATTCCACGAGGCGTCCTGATGGTTGGCAGCCCTGGAACGGGAAAAACGTTGCTTGCTCGCGCAATTGCAGGCGAAGCGGGAGTACCTTTCTTTAGTATTTCCGGCTCTGATTTTGTCGAGATGTTTGTGGGTGTCGGCGCATCCCGAGTTCGTGACATGTTCGAACAAGCCAAGAAGCATGCGCCTTGTATCATCTTCATTGATGAAATTGATGCGGTAGGCCGTCAAAGGGGTGCCGGCCTGGGTGGCGGAAATGATGAACGCGAGCAAACACTTAACCAGTTACTGGTGGAAATGGATGGTTTTGAAGGCGCCATGGGCGTTATTGTGATCGCTGCCACCAACCGCCCTGATGTACTGGATCCTGCTTTGCTGCGTCCCGGCCGTTTTGACCGTCAGGTAACCGTGCCACTCCCCGATATACGCGGACGTGAACAAATTCTCCATGTGCATATGCGCAAAGTACCTCTTTCACCGGATGTGAAAGCAGATATTCTGGCACGTGGCACACCGGGTATGTCAGGTGCAGATTTGGCAAATCTGGTCAATGAAGCCGCACTGTTTGCAGCACGCAGTAACAAGCGTTTAGTAGACATGGAAGATTTTGAACGTGCGAAAGATAAGATTTTCATGGGCGCGGAACGACGCTCAATGGTAATGCCGGAGCATGAGCGCCGGAATACGGCCTATCATGAATCGGGACATGCTGTGGTAGCTCAATTACTGCCAAAAACCGATCCGGTGCACAAAGTGACCATCATTCCACGAGGCCGTGCTTTGGGTGTGACCATGCAACTGCCCACAGAGGATCGTTTCAGTATGGAACGCGAAGAGATACTGCAAAGAATCTCGGTGATGTTTGGCGGGCGTATTGCCGAAGAAGTTTTTATGAAACAAATGACTACAGGCGCATCCAATGACTTTGAACGTGCAACGGATCTGGCACGGCAAATGGTCACCCAGTGGGGCATGTCTGATAAGCTTGGTCCAATGGTTTATGGTGAAAATGAAGGCGAAGTCTTTCTTGGCCGCTCAGTGACCACGCATAAAAACATGAGCGAAGCAACCATGCAAAAAGTCGATGCAGAAGTTCGCCGTATTGTTGACGAGCAATATGCGATTGCGCGCAAATTGATTGAGGCCAATAAAGATAAAATTGAAGCCATGACACAGGCCTTACTGGAATGGGAAACGATTGATAGCGACCAGATCAAAGATATCATGGAAGGTCGCCCGCCACGTCCGCCCAAACCGCCGCAGTCAGTGTCTCCAACCACAAGTGGTGAATCACCATCAGTGGAATCGGAAGAAGACGAAGAACCCAAGTCAGCGCCACAAGAAATAGCAAAAGAAGCTGATTAATCATTAATAACCTGAATAACGGGATACGATCATAAAGTCGTATCCCGTTTTCACTTCGGCGTATCCTTTATCTTATCGTGCCTTCATTACCGCAGAACCCTGTCTTCTCAACCAATCGCCCTCTGATTATGGGTGTTGTCAATGTAACGCCCGATTCCTTTTCGGATGGCGGGCTTTATCAATCAGCCCGGCAAGCCATCACTCACGCCATGAATCTGATTGATGAGGGAGCCGACATACTGGATATCGGCGGAGAATCAACGCGCCCAGGCAGTCAACCGGTCAGCATTGATGAAGAATTAGATCGCGTCATTCCTGTGCTGGAAGCACTTGTTAACACCCATATCCCCGTTTCCATTGACACTTCCAAGCCTGAAGTCATGAGGCATGCCATAGAAGCAGGTGCTTTCATGATTAACGATGTCAATGCACTGCGCAGCCCTGGAGCATTGGAAGCGGTCGCTCAAAATAATCATGTAAAAATCTGTCTGATGCACATGCAAGGGGCGCCCCGAAATATGCAGGAAAATCCTCAATACAAAAATATCGTCTCTGAAGTAAAAGATTTCCTGCAACAACGCATCTACGCCGCAGAATCTGCAGGCATCTCGCAAGACCGGCTGGTTATTGACCCAGGCTTTGGTTTTGGCAAAACACTGCAACATAATCTTGAATTACTCAACCAACTGGATGAATTCACCACGCTTGGGGTTCCGGTATTGGCAGGTTTATCACGTAAATCCATGCTCGGAACCATCACAGGAAATAACGTTCATCACCGTATTCATGAAAGTATTGCCGCAGCCTTGCTCGCAGTGGTTAAAGGTGCCAAAATTGTACGTGTACATGATGTCAAGGCAAGCAAAGAAGCGCTGGCTATCTATAATGCAATGAAACATTACAATCTATGAAAATCAGCTTAATAAGCTTATCGCAGGTATCGTTTTTTCCGGCATCGATCAATAACTGTTCAAATTGACTAAAAAATATTTTGGTACTGATGGAATACGAGGGCGGGTAGGCCAAGATCCTATTACACCCCAATTCATCATGCATCTGGGCTATTCAGCAGGTAAAGTTCTGGCGGCTACTGACTGGCATCTGATGGAAGGGAAACGTCCAACAGTACTCATCGGCAAAGACACCCGCGTATCAGGTTATATGCTGGAATCTGCGCTGGAAGCGGGATTGTGCGCTGCCGGCGTGGATGTGCTCCTGTCCGGCCCTATGCCAACGCCTGCTATTGCTTACCTCATCCGCGCACTGCGGCTGCAAGCGGGTATTGTCATCTCAGCCTCACATAATCTATTTGAAGACAATGGCGTCAAGTTTTTCTCTGCTACGGGCAGCAAACTGCCTGACGAGATGGAGCACAAAATTGAGGCCGAGTTAAATACCCCTATTGAGACCAAACCTTCAGCACAGCTAGGAAAAGTGCAACGCATTGATGATGCAGCCGGCCGCTATATCGAATTCTGCAAAAGCACGTTTCCCTATCATCTTGATTTACGTGGGCTACGTATCGTTGTCGACTGCGCGCATGGCGCCACTTATCACATTGCGGGCCATGTCATGCATGAATTAGGCGCTGATGTCATCACCATCGGAGTACAGCCCAATGGGCTGAACATCAATCTTGAATGTGGCACCACTCATTGCTCGACCCTGCAGAAAGCCGTTAAACAGCATCATGCCGACTTGGGCATCGCACTGGACGGTGATGGTGACCGTGTCATGATGGTGGACAAAAAAGGCAGGCTTTACGACGGCGATCAGCTCATCTATATCATTGCCAAACATCGTCAGCAGAAAAAAATGCTAGCCGGCGGCGTGGTTGGCACGCTGATGACCAATCTTGCGATAGAAAACAATCTCAAGAAATTAAATATCCCCTTTCTTCGCGCCAATGTGGGCGATCGTTACGTGTTGGAGTCACTGCAAGAAAAAGGGTGGCATCTGGGAGGTGAAAATTCAGGTCATATCATTTGCAGTGATAAACATACAACGGGTGACGGCATTATTTCCGCTTTGCAGGTACTGTACGCGTTACGCGACACAAAAAAAACACTGGCCGAGTTCATGCGCGGTATCTCACTCTACCCCCAACGGCTAATCAATGTAAAAATCCCCAAGTCATTTAATTTTAGTACGCATAAAGCTATCAAAGCTATGCAGGAAGAAGCCAAGACTGATCTGAACGGCAAAGGGCGTGTTCTTATTCGCGCATCGGGCACGGAGCCTCTTATCCGCGTGATGGTTGAAGGTGAATCAAAACATAAGATTAATTACTGGGCTGAACGGATAGCTGAAACTGTGCAAACTGCCAGCCATCCATAAAAGATTCATTCAGATTTTAGTCTTATAACGATCACCTTCATCATATTCACCCAGAAAATTAACTGTCATAATCCTGTAACAATTTTGAAATAGTATAGGGCATGAATTTGCAAGAAATTTTCATCCCTTTTTATTTGTCATTGGAGAGAACATAAATGTTGAACTCATTTAACTTCAGAGTACTCACTGTCGCAATTCTTCTGAGTGCATCAGTAACTGCTGGGACGGTCAACGCCAGTCCCATCATTAAAATTGATGGCTCCAGCACGGTCTTCCCCATTACAGAAGCTGTGGCGGAAGATTTCCAGATAGCCAAGCGTGGCGCAATCCGTGTCACAGTGGGTATCTCGGGTACAGGTGGCGGCTTCAAGAAATTCTGCCGGAATGAAATTGATATCGTCAATGCTTCCCGTCCCATTACGCACCTGGAAATGGAAGCCTGCAAGAAAGAAGGCGTACAATACATTGAAATGCCGATTGCTTTTGATGCTCTAACTGTCGTTGTCAATCCCAAAAATACCTGGAGTAAAACCATCACAGTTGCTGAACTGAAGAAAATCTGGGAGCCGGATGCTCAAGGTAAAATTAATAACTGGAATCAAATAAACCCTGCATGGCCTGACAAAAGAATCAAACTCTACGGCCCAGGCGCAGATTCCGGCACCTTCGAATACTTCACTGAAGCGATTGTGGGTAAAGCCAAATCAAGCCGTGGCGATTTTACCGCATCAGAAGATGACAACGTTCTGGTACAAGGTGTGGCTAGCGACATTTACGCATTAGGCTTCTTCGGCTTTGCCTATTACATTGAGAACAGGAATAAAATCAATGCGGTAGCGATTGATAGCGGTGAAGGAGGAGTGCTTCCATCCGCGGCAACGGTAGAAAATACCAGCTATAAGCCGCTGTCACGCCCGATATTTATCTACGTAAACGCCAAATCAACTGAGAAGCCTGAAGTTCATGAATTTGTTAATTTTTATATGAACAATGCGCCGGAGCTGGTGACTGAGGTCAAATATTTCCCGCTTTCCAAAGAAGTTTACGATCTGAATATCGAGCACTTGAACAAGAAAAAAGTGGGTACTGTATTTAAAGGCTCGGGAATCAACATAAAACTGGAAGAAATACTTAAATTGGAATCCAGTTTATAGGCTTAAGCGATTAAATGGCTTTTCTACATTCAGTCTTGTGTAGAAAATAGTCACGGCATCCCCAAGGAAGTGCTGATTAACGCATAAGCCGTCATTTGGCTTAGAATGAATCAGCACTTCCTTTATTATCTGGAATAAAGATCAAATGGATTTCCTGCCGGTTTTCTTAAACGTCAAAAACAAAGCCTGCCTGGTCGTTGGCGGCGGTGAAGTCGCTACACGCAAGGTTATGCTTTTACTCCAGGCTGGCGCGCAGGTCTCCGTAGTATCGCCCAAATTGGATATCGTTTTGAATGAATATCTCGCGCGCGGCAAGATCAAGCACTGCGCTGAGTATTTTCAACCCGGGCATCTGCAAAATAGAGTGCTCGTCATTGCCGCGACGAATGATCGCACTACAAACCAACAAATCTCCGAAGCCGCCCAACAGCGGCAAATTCCGGTCAATGTAGTGGATAATCCGGACTTATGCACCTTCATCCTGCCTTCCATCGTTGATCGGTCGCCCTTGCTGATCGCCGTATCCAGCGGCGGGCAATCCCCGGTTCTGGCCAGATTGCTGCGCGCCCAGCTGGAAGCCATGATACCGGCCGCCTATGCACGCTTGGCGGCGATCGCGGGAAAATTCCGTCAGCACGTCAGGCAGCATTTCACGCACCCGGAAAAACGACGTATTTTCTGGGAAAAAGCTCTGCAAGGCCGGCTTACGGAAATGGTGCTAGCCGGGAAGGATCAAGCGGCGCAGGCCTACCTGTTGCAATCCTTGCAGCAGGAAAAAGACGAACCGCCGCAAGGCGAGGTTTATCTGGTCGGCGCCGGGCCGGGCAATCCTGATTTACTCACTTTCCGCGCCATGCGCCTGATGCAGCAAGCCGACGTAGTCGTTTATGACCGCCTGGTTTCACCGGCGATTCTGGATATGGTGCGCCGCGATGCTACGCGCATTTATGCCGGCAAGGAACGCAACCGTCACACGCTGGAGCAGGAATCGATCAATCAACTGCTGGTGCGTCTGGCTCAAGAAGGCAAACGGGTGCTGCGGCTCAAAGGCGGCGATCCTTTCATTTTCGGCCGTGGCGGTGAAGAAATTGAAACGCTGGCTGCGCACAATATTCCCTTCCAGGTAGTGCCCGGCATCACCGCCGCTTCGGGGGTGGCCTCCTATGCGGGCATTCCACTCACGCACCGGGATTATGCGCAATCCTGTATTTTTGTTACCGGCCATCTCAAAAATAACAGCATTGATCTGGACTGGCCATCACTGGCACGACCCAACCAGACCATCGTGATTTATATGGGATTGCTCGGATTGCCTGTTTTATGCCAGCAACTGATCGCCCACGGCCTGCCGGATACCACGCCTGCCGCAATCATTCAACAGGGCACGACTCAGAAACAAAAAACCGTCGTTGGAACCCTGCAAACACTGCCCGGCCTAACCGCAGCCGCTAACCTGACCCCGCCGACGCTGATCATCGTCGGCGAAGTCGTCAAGCTGCACCAAACTCTTGCGTGGTTCCAACCGTCTGAAGAAACATCCCGGGCGGATATCATTCCGCTGAACCCGGAAACCTAGAAAATGCTAATCTTCAGATCAAGGATATATTTGTGGCGTTAAAACCAACCATTTATAAATTAAAGATCGCGCTGACCGACCTCGATCGCAATTATTACGATGCGCTCAACCTGACCATCGCCCGGCATCCATCCGAAACGCTTGAACGCATGATGGCACGTATGCTTGCGTTCTGCATCAATGCGCAGGAATCCCTAGTCTTTACCAAAGGGCTGAGCGCCGCCGAAGAACCCGACTTGTGGGTGCATACCCTGGATGGCCGGATGGCTTTATGGATCGATGTCGGAGAACCCGCCCCTGACCGAATCAAGAAAGCCACCCGGCTCGCACAAACCGTCAAAGTGTATAGCTTTAATTCCAAATCGGATGTCTGGTGGAAACAAGAACAGGAAAAATTGAACAAACTGACCGCATCCATTTTCCAGTTCCAATGGAAAAACATCCAGGCACTGGCAAAGCTGGCGCAAAGAACGATGGATATATCCATCACCATCACTGGGGATTCTGCTTATGTGGCCACTGAATCAGGTGAATGTGAGGTAACTTGGGTACCTTTAAGGGTTTGTTGATTCTCTAGATATCAACCTCGATTCGTAGGCCTAGATTACGGCCACGGGAATCCATTAAATGTTCGCTGAACAACGGTGCAACTATCAGGACTTTCACCTTCTTTCTGCATCTGAGCGTGATAACGCACGCCTTCCATGAAAATCGGAAGATATATCTTTTGATCTACAGATCCGGGAAGAAATGTTCTGTCCATCCATTTTCCCACACCCACACGATACATCGAATCTTCAATGTCGTTCCCACAGGCAATTGCCCTGCCTAGGATAGTCGCATAAGTTGTCAGTTTATCAATATCCTCCGAAGAAGCCGCAATAGCAGAGTGAGATCCGATAATAAGAATCACCCCGATTACTATAAACCGAATTTGTTTATATATTCTCCGGTATCCAACTAAAGTTCAACTGATCCATGATACACACAGTGGCTTATGCGTCACAACT
>ERZ1292640.562-Hain-H43-02um-R1-562-length-30377-cov-6_pt1 | contig 30377 bp, 35 predicted proteins | sample MGYA00564404_ERZ1292640 | MGnify/ENA primary metagenome ERZ1292640 (study PRJEB36523, sample SAMEA6512636) | groundwater metagenome | collected 2019-01-08 | study: AquaDiva: Metagenomics assemblies of 32 groundwater samples | reverse complement strand
ATAATAGCTAACTTATATTATATGATAGTTTTAGTGATAGAAACATCTTGTGATGAAACATAAGCTGCTATAGTCAAAAATGGCAGGCATGTTTTATCTAATATTGTCGCCTCAAGCATAAGGCAGCATAAAAAATACCATGGGATAATACCGGAAATCGCCTCAAGGGCTCATATAGAATCCATTTCAGCCGTGGTTGAAGAAGCATTGCACGCGGCATCAAAAGAAATTAGCGATATAGATCTGATATGCGTCACCAATGAACCGGGACTGATTGGCTCTCTTTTAGTCGGAGTTTCCTTTGCCAAGGCATTGTCTTTCGCGCTGCAAAAACCGATACTTGAAGTCAACCACCTGCATGCTCATTTGTACGCGAATCTTTTGACGGCTGCCACATTACATCGGCCGGCAACCCTCCGCAGCCCTGCCATATACGGTTCGTTGGAGGGCGCGGGAGGGCAGCCATCGTTGCTAAAACCTCCTTTTATCGGGCTGGTTGTTTCAGGCGGACATACCAGCTTATTTCTCGTAAATAGAAAATTCAGTTTTAAACTTTTGGGTTCGACTACAGATGACGCTGCGGGAGAGGCATTTGATAAAGTAGCCAAAATACTTAATGCCGGTTATCCCGGAGGGCCGGTTATAGAAAAAATGGCCAAAAAAGGCAATAGCCAAAAAATAAGATTTTCATGTAAAGGCCATAACGGGCTGAATTTTTCTTTTAGCGGAATAAAGACGGCAGTGTTATACAAAGCCAGAGAAGATTTGCAGGGTAAAGGGGTAAGGGTAAAGGGTAAAGAAAAAAGAATAAAAATACAAAATGATATAGCAACAGCATTTCAAAAAGCCGTTGTTGATGTATTAATAGAAAAATCCCTTCTGGCATGCCGGATGCATAAAATTAAAACTTTAGTTGTCGGGGGTGGGGTAGCGGCGAATAATTACTTACGTAAGCGCCTTACTGACGAAGGAAAACTAAATAAAATAAAAGCTTATTTCCCGGAATTAAAACTTAGCTTAGATAATGCCGCAATGGTCGCTGGGCTGGGGTATCAACTTTATAATAAAGCTTCTTAAGCATGAAAAATTAAAAATGGAGGGGCAAATGTTAAGCAATCTTGTCATTGTCGAAAGATTAATCTTTTCAGTATTACTCAGCGGTTTAATCGGATTAGAACGCCAATTGCACCGCCGGGCAGCGGGTTTACGCACGCACATTTTGGTTTGCATAGGCTCAACATTGATTATGTTGACATCAATGTATATTTTTGATATATATAAAGGCATAACTTCGATTGATCCTTCAAGAATAGCGGCGGGAGTTATAACAGGCATAGGTTTTCTGGGCGCGGGAACGATTATCCGCTATGGCGAAGAGGTCAGAGGTTTGACTACCGCGGCAAGCCTGTGGGTGGTAGCAGGCGTAGGTTTAGCTGTCGGATGCGGTTTTTATGTGGCCGCGTTTGCCACAACAATACTTGTCTTACTGGTTCTATTATTATTACGGCAGATTGAAGGCAATGTTTTAGGCAAAACCTGATAAATAACCTTATGCGTTAGAGGGAGGCTCATATGTCTTTCAGAGATAGAAATAGAGAAGACGGAAAAATCCTTGAAGTTGATGCCGCGATGTCCGGAAGCCTAGTATTCAGAGATCCCGTAAACTTAAGAATAAACGGCAGATTTGAAGGAAACCTCGAGACAAAAGGAAGCCTGTTAATCGGCCCGACAGCAAACGTGCACGCGCATATAATCGGTGACGTGATTGTAATCGCGGGTAAAGTCAAAGGCGAAATTCTGGCAAAACAAAAACTTACTATAGTTTCAACCGCGACAGTCGAAGGCCAAATACGCACGTCAAAATTAGTTACCGAAGAGGGCGCGGTTATTGAAGGCACCTGCCATATGTTAAGCGATTTTTTGAATACCGAAGAACTGGCGAAATACCTTGAAGTCGAGGTGTCTTCAGTGATCGAATGGGCCGGGTCCGGCAAGGTCCCTTGCGTCAAAGAACAAGACAATTGGAAATTTGAACGCAAAGCGATAGATGAATGGGTAGCATTAGGCAAAGTCAAGTGAAATCCGCCCTAAGAGCAGATTTCACTTGATCCAGAGCCCCGACGAATAGGCGGGGCGAAGGATCTTATACACCAAAAACTATGGTTGAAAAATTATTGACAATACGTGAAGTAGCATTATTGTTAGATATAAACGAAAAAGAAGTAGTCGAATTATCGGAAAAAGGCGTAATTCCGGCATATAAAGTCGGCGGGGTTTACCTGCGTTTTAAAAAAGAGCAAATAGAACAGTATAAATCAAGCCACGGACAGGCCAAACACGCGCTGCCTAAAGACGATTATACCGCTACCGAACGGTTAAGAGACTTTTTTTATTTTTACGACTTTTATATTTTTTCCTTTATCCTTGTTGTAATCCTGCTTTTTATTATTTTAAAAGGTTAAATGCCTGCCAAGGGATACTGTAACCTGGGATTCGCCAGGGTTGACACAGACAGAAAAAAAAGAAAGGGATTTCCGGAAGTCATATACGCTCCCGGAAAAACCTTAACTCACTTAAGGAGCATCTCGAAAGAAATAATCCGCCACAGAAACGACCTGATTATTACCAGGATAGACGAGAAAAATTACGGATATTTAAAAGAAGGCATCCCCGGATTAAAATATAGCCCCTTGGCAAAGATCGCCTACCTAAAGCAAACAAAAAAAACGCAAGGAAACGGATTTATCCTTGTTGTCACCGGCGGCACATCCGATATACCGGTAGCTGAAGAAGCGGCATTAACTTCAGAGATAATGGGCTGTAAAGTAAAACGGCTATTTGACGTCGGAGTAGCAGGCGTTCACAGGGTCATTGACAAGAAACACCTTCTAAAGAAAGCTAAGGTTATTATTGTAATAGCCGGAATGGAAGGGGCATTAGCCAGTATTGTCAGCGGCATGGCTTCTTCCGTAGTTATAGCCGTACCGACAAGTATCGGTTACGGGGCAAGCTTTAAAGGCGTCGCGGCGCTTCTGACTATGTTAAACAGCTGTTCGCCGGGCGTAGCTGTGGTTAATATTGATAACGGCTTTGGCGCCGGTTATTTAGCGGCAATGATTTACCGAAGTAAAAACGAGTAAAAGGTGTTAGGTTATAGGTCAAAGGTGATAAAATAAAAAAATGAAAAAAATTACATTAAAACAAGCTGTCGCCTTCCACGGCCACTTGGGGCCGTATTTAGTCCTTGGTCTGTTAATGGGCGAATACGCATTAGCGAAACTTAATGCAAAAAGGCATTTTGGGATGACAGCCAAAGCCATAGGCGCAAATAAGAGGCCAAAGTCCTGCCTCATTGACGGATTACAGCTATCTTGCGGCTGTACCTACGGCAAAGGCAACATCAACAAATATAACGGCCGTGATATCAAAGTAATCTTTACCAACAAAAAAACAGAAAAGAGTATTTCCATGACTTTAAAAGATAATTTAATAAATGAACTTAAATCGGCAAACACACATCCTTTGGCGGAAAAATTAGCAAAAAGCATTTATTATAAAAAACCGGAAAACTTGTTTAATTTTTAAAGAGAGGGCATACAAATGGCTCTATCAGGCTTAGACATATATAAACTTTTACCCAAAACTAACTGCCGCGACTGCGGTTTTCCTACTTGTTTGGCGTTTGCTTTAGCTTTGGCAAAAAGGACTGTTTCTTTGGAAAAATGCATACATGTAACCGAAGAGGCTAAAAAAGCCCTTGACGCAAGCGCGCTTCCTCCGATAAGGCTGGTGCGTATCGGCCCGGAAAACGCCAAGCATGATGCCGGAAACGAAACCGTGATGTTTCGCCATGAGGAAAAATTCCATCATCCAACTTTAATCGGCTTTATCATCCCTGATAATCTGGATGATAACGAAATTAAAAAACGCCTTAACTCTATAAACGCGCTCGAGTTTGAGCGTATCGGCCAATTATTAAAACCACAGCTTATAGCGGTTAAGCAAACAAAAGACGCCGGCCGTTTTGTTCAAACTGTAAAACTAATTTTACAGAATTGCCCGGAGTTAGGAATTGTACTTATGTCTATAGATGCGCAGGCATTAAAAGAAGCTTTACTCATATTAACGGGCAAAAGCCCTGTGATATATGCCGCCGACAGCCAAAACATATCTCAGCTGGCTGCTTTGGCAAAAGAACACGGCGCTTCGTTAACAGTTAAAGCTTCGACTCTTGATGAATTAAGCCAATTAACTAAAAAAGCGAATGAAACGGGTTTAAATGATATTATTATAGACGTAGATACTAAAAACAATAAAGCGCGGGCTATTTTCTCGCTTACACAAATCCGCAGGCAGGCTTTGAAGAAAGCCAACCGTTCATTAGGCTATCCTACTATAACGGTATTAAATAATACTGACCAGTATGATGAAATTATTGAAGCCGGTGATTATATCGCTAAATATACAGGCATAATCTTGCTGAATAGCTGCCAGCCTTACGCCGCTTTAGCTTTATTAACCTTGCGCCAGAACATTTATACAGACCCGCAGAAGCCTTTACAAATAGAACCGAAACTTTACCAGATCGGAAACACCGACGAGAAATCTCCGGTATTAATAACCACTAATTTTTCCCTAACCTACTATACTGTCTTAGGAGAGGTGGAAGCAAGTAAAAAACCTTCCAATATAATCAGCGTTGATACGGAAGGAATGTCTGTACTAACCGCCTGGGCCGCGGAAAAGTTTACCCCCGATAAAATAACAGAAAGCTTGAAAAAATGCGGCATAGAAGAAAAGGTCAGCCATCGCAATCTTATTATTCCCGGTTATGTAGCGGTCTTAAGCGGAGAATTAGAAGAGGCTAGTGGATGGAAAATTATCGTAGGGCCAAAAGAAGCTGCCGGACTGCCAGCGTTCTTGAAAAACCTTTCATAAAAAATGAAAAATAAATTCAACATATTGTTCTTGCCTGACAATAAGCCTATTCAAATAGAGGAAGGTAAAACTATACTTTCTGCCGCTATTTCTGCCGGAATACATATTAATTCCAGCTGTGGCGGAGACGGCGTATGCGGAAGATGCAAAATAATCTTGAAAAAAGGCAAAGCGGAAAGCCTGCCGACAGGCAAAGTAACACTTGATGAAAAGAAAAAAGGTTACTATCTTGCCTGCATAACCGTGGCTAAAAGCGGCTTAGAAGTAGAAATACCCAAAGAATCCCGTCTTGATTCGGTAACTTTGAAAGAAGAAGACACCTACATACTAAACCACAAAGAAATATTCACGGAAATCACCGAAGAAACAGTGGAAACCCCGTTAGATAAAAAAACCATCTTTACCCATTCACCATTAGCCACAAAATTGTATCTTTCTCTGCCTAAACCTACCGCGGAAGATAAAATTAGCGACCTGGAACGGCTGTATAAAGCAGTGCGCGGTGTCGAATATATCCCTATTTTACAGACAGGTTTAAAAAATATACGCAAGCTTGGCGAATTTTTGCGTTCCAACAACTGGAATGTAACCGTAACCCTGGGCAAACGCGACGGCACCGCGGAAATTGTTTTGATAGAACCAAACGATACTTCAGCCAAAAATTACGGTTTTGCCTTCGATATCGGCACAACTACCATTTCAGGCCAGCTGATTGATTTAAATTCCAAAAAAGTTTTGGGCACTAGGACTGCGTATAATAAACAGGCGAGTTTTGGTTCGGATATCATTACCCGTATTATCTTTGCCCAGGAAGAAACCGGTTTGCATAAACTTCATACGGCAGTAGCTGAAGAAATGAACTTAATAGCCGCTAGCCTTCTTAAAGAAAATAATATCGATATTCAAGACGTTACTTGTTGCCTTTGCGCGGGAAATACTACGATGATCCATCTTTTGTTAAGAATTGATCCGGCTTTTATCCGCAGGGACCCTTATATTCCCACGGCAAACTTCATTCCGGTAATAAGAGCGGCTGAAGCCGGAATAAAAATAAATCCCAGAGGGCTATTAGCTTGTGTCCCCGGGATTTCAAGCTACGTTGGCGGCGACATAACCGCCGGAGTCCTTGCCTGCGCAATGGATAAAAGCGAAAAATTAAGCCTGTTGATTGACATCGGGACAAACGGAGAGATAGTTTTAGGAAATAAGGAATGGTTAATATCCGCCGCCGCCTCTGCCGGACCCGCGTTTGAAGGAAGCGGAGTAGCTTGCGGGATGCGCGCTTCTTCAGGAGCTATCCAGCGCATTAAAATAAAGCCAAAATCTTTTGATGTTGTATATGAAACAATTCATAACGCGCAAGCTCGCGGCATATGCGGTTCAGGTTATATTGACGCCATAGCGGAAATGTTAAGATGCGCCATCATAGACAGGAGCGGAAAAATTGACGCGGCGCTTTCTCATAAACGAATACGCCAAGGTGAATACGGCCGGGAATTTGTAATAGTTTATAAAGAAGATGTAGGAACATCGGCCGATATCGTAATCAATGAAATGGATATTGAAAATATAAAAAGGGCGAAAGCTGCCATTTATGCTGCTTGTTCAATGCTAGTCAGCCATATGGGTTTTTCTTTCGCGGATTTAGAACAAATATTTATAGGCGGCGGTTTCGGCACCTACATGAACATGGCCAACTCGATTTTTATCGGGCTTTTACCTGGACTACCAAAAGAAAAGTTTACTTTTATCGGCAATAGCTCCCTATCCGGAGCGCGGCAGATTTTGTTATCGTATGGCGCTTTCCTAAACGCGCAAGATATAGCCAAAAAAATATCTTATTTTGAATTATCAGCGGAATCTAAATACATGGACGAATATATGGCGGCATTATTTTTTCCGCATACCGACTTGGCCAGATTCCCCTCACAAAAAGGGGCCTGACCCCTTTTTAATCTCATGAGCTATACAATCGCAATCGCCGGTAAAGGCGGCACGGGGAAAACAACAATTGCCGCGCTTTTAATCAGCCAGCTGGCAAAAGAAAAAAAAGGAAAGATATTAGGTATTGATGCCGACCCCAACAGTAACCTGGCGGAAAGTTTAGGTTTAAAAATAAAAGAGGACATAGGCAGTATTGTGGATTCCATTGCCAAAAATCCCCAGCAAATACCCGCCGGAATGAGCAAGGATGCCTTTATAGATTTTCGATTACAAACAAATATCCTTGAAAGCAATGGCTTTGATCTATTGACAATGGGCAGGCCCGAAGGCCCGGGTTGCTACTGTTACGTAAACAACCTTTTACGCGGCTTGATCAAGAAATTATCCGATAGCTACGATTATGTGGTCATTGATAATGAAGCCGGTTTTGAACACCTGTCACGTCGGACTATGCGCAAGGCAGACGCGTTATTGGTGGTTTCTGATACGTCACAAGCAGCAATAAGAGCGGCGGAAAGAATTAAAAATCTAATTATTGAGTTGGATATTCAGGCCAAGAAAAAATTTTTAGTTTTAAACCGCTTCACAAAAGGCTTTGACCTGGATAAGGCAAAAAAAGCAGGCCTTGAAATCGCCGGAACCTTATCGGAAGACAAAGAAATCTTAAACCTGAACCAACAGGGAAGATCAGTATCTTTGCTGGACGAAAATACAGCATCATTGCAAGAAATAAAAAAAATTATTTCTAAAATTCTCTGACAGGCCATTTCTAACCTACGCGGTTGGAAATGGTTTTATTAAAGGAGGCGGACATTGGAATTACTTAAAGATAAATGGCCGAATGTAGTAAATACCCTGACTATCGGCGCCACAAAAGAAGAAGGCGGGACAAGGTCGGCAGTTGTAAAATGCGCAGGGGAAGAAGGCCTGCCGTTTTTGTTTGAAGAAGGAAAAATTCCTAACAAGCCGGTTATCGCGATGGAAATATTTGACATCGCTCCTGATGACTGGCCGGATACGCTGGCTAACGCCTACGGAAGTATTTTAAACAGCCCCGTAGATTGGGCGATAAAATGTGAAAAAGAATTTAAAGCGGATTTGTTGTGCTTACGTTTAGTTGGCGCGCATCCGGACACAAAGAATAAATCCGCGGATGAAATAGCTAAACTAGTAAAAACAATCTTGCAGTCAGTCGGTATACCGCTTATTATTGTCGGATGCGGAGAGGCCGAAACAGATAATAAAATCCTTCCCGTTTGCGCGCAAGCCGCCAAAGGCGAAAGGCTTTTAATCGGAGAGGCTGCTCAAGACAATTACAAAACAATAGCGGCTTCCTGCCTGGCAGACGGCCATTCGCTGATCGCGCAATCACCTATTGATATAAATATCGCTAAACAATTGAATATACTTATTACTGATATGGGCCTGCCTCCCGAACGCATTGCCATAAATCCCACTGTTGGGGCATTAGGATACGGTTTGGAATATGCCTACTCAATTATGGAGCGCGCGCGTTTAGCCGCTTTATCAGGCGACAAAATGCTGGCCATGCCTTTTATTTGCTTTGTGGGAAATGAGGCATGGAGGGCGAAAGAGGCTAAAGCAACAATGGGAGAATTCCCGGCGTGGGGAAGCCAATTAGAACGCGGCATACTCTGGGAGGCGCTTACTGCCGAGGCCTTTATCCAGGCAGGCGCGGATATCCTTGTTATGCGCCATCCCAAAGCCGCGCAAATTATACGGAAACATATAGAGGAGCTGATGAAATAACTATGTTTATTATCGGCGAATTAATAAACGGTATGTACAAAGATATCGCGAAGGCTATAGCTTCAAAAGATAAAAACATTATTCAGCAAAAAGCAATGGCCCAAATCAAGGCCGGCGCGGATGCCTTAGACGTCAATTGCGGCCCGGCATCATCAGACCCTGTCCATGATATTCAGTGGCTGGTAAGCTCAATTCAAGAAGTAACAGATAAAACTCTTTGCATTGATTCCAGCAAGCCGAAAGTGATAGAAGCAGGATTAAAAGCCGCTAAAAACAAAACAATCATAAATTCGACCACTGCCGACGAGGATAAGCTTAATATATTGATACCGCTGGCTAAACAATATAAGGCGAAAATCATCGGCTTGACTATCAGTAAAAAAGGTATTCCCCAAAACAAAGACCAACGCCTCGAATTAGCCGCGCTAATACTTGGCTTTGCTCAGGAACAAGGCTTATCGCCGGATGATATCTTTCTTGACCCGATAGTTATGCCGGTAAATGTGGCTCAAGCCCAGATGCGCGATATTTTAGATTCGATAAAAGAGTTCAAAATTATTTCCGAGCCTGCACCTAAAACCGTGGTTGGTTTAAGCAATGTTTCACAAGGGGCCAGCCAGCGCGGCCTAATCAACCGCACCTTTTTAGTTATGGCAGCGGCAAACGGGCTGGACGCGGCAATACTTGACCCTCTCGACAACGACTTAATGGATGCCGCGATTACCTCGGATTTGGTCTTAAACAAACAGATATATTGCGACTCATATTTAAACGCGTACAGGAAAAAATGATTAAACATTTATGTAGGGGCGGCACAGTGTGCCGCCCCTACCCGAGGATTATGCTAAAACCAATAAAACTAATTGTTTTTTTTATTCTGTTAAGCCTGCCTGTATTGCGCTGTCCAGCTCAAACTGAAAATACCCTCGCCGAAGAAGACGGCCGCTATCAGTTGGTTTTGACGACAGGCAGGGCCGCGGTAAATACCCGAGCTCCGGCTTTGGTGTTAGATAAGATGCTAGGCATTGTTTGGACTTGTAAAAACATACAAGATGAAAAGCCTGTTTGGATTAAAAATATTCTGACGCAAAATACAGAGCAGTCCTCAAGAAAAAAATACACAGCCAGAATCTTACAGATAGACTACAACGTCACTGCGGACGCTTCGACACCGCCCGGTTTTCGCGGCTATAAGATTCCGGCGATTGTCATAGATATTGATGAAGGCAACGTGTGGACCTGCCCGAATTTGATCGGAGACAAAATAATCTGGATCTCCAAAGATTTAAAGGAAGTCCCCGCCGCGAAACAGGAAAACGACATACCCAAACTAAATTAAAATTTACCTTGTCAATAAAGGCCTATTTATAGTATATTAATTAGGCTATTGCCTTGTTTGGCGGGATAGCTCAGCCCGGTAGAGCAGACGGCTCATACCCGTTATGTCGCTGGTTCAACTCCAGTTCCCGCCACCATTTAACTAGAAAACGCCACAAAATATGTTGAAAAAAATCCTAATTATCGCGTTATTTGTGCCGCTGCTGCAAGGCTGTACAGTGCATAAATTCCAAAAATCTAAAAGTCTAGACGGTGGGTATGCTGTCGCGAGGTTTGGTTATGTCATACCTGAATATACGGCCGACCTGAATAAAAAAGCGCCTAAAGATTTAAAATTAGCCAAAGAAAGATATTTAAGAAGAAAATGGATTGTGGAAAATTATTATATTCAAATGGGCAAAATCGACACTTATTTTCGCAGGTTTGTCGGGCGTTATCCACCATTGATTTCCAGTTTAGCAGGCAATGTCTTTAAAACACCATTTAATATTGTCTCCGAATACAGATATGACCACAATGAAGCATACCGCCAAAGAATAGATAAGGCAGACGCCATGCAGAAAGCAAAAGAAGACGCCAGAAATAAAATGATTATGGAAAAACTCTATGAATTTATACGACAAGACCTGCAAAAAGAAACACAAAATCCTCGCTAAAATATCCTCGACAATAAAACATTATAACCTGATTGCCAAAGGCGACAAAATACTTATCGGCGTTTCAGGGGGGCCTGACTCTGTATGCCTGCTATATATCCTGAATTCGCTAAAGAAAGATTTAGGCATTAGCTTGCATATCGCGCATCTTAACCACCTGTTAAGAGGCAAAGAATCAGACAAAGACTCCGAATTTGTTTTAGAATTAGCTCATCGCTTAGGCACCCCGGCCACATTAAAAGCTGTTAATGTCAAGAAACTGGCCGACAAAAGTTCTTTGGAAGAGGCCGCGCGGACAGAACGCCTGCATTTTTTATTTGAAACAGCCAAAAAGATAAAAGCTGATAAAATCGCCCTTGGCCACAATAAAGACGATCAAAGCGAAACCATCCTTATGCGGCTTTTAAGAGGAAGCGGGACGCTAGGATTAAGCGGAATTTTACCCAAACGCAAAATCGAAGGATGGACAGTTATCCGCCCGTTAATTGAAACAGAGCGTAAAACAATTGAAGGTTTTTTAACCTCAAACAAAATACCATACAGAAAAGATTCAAGTAATTTAAAAACAATTTATTTTAGAAACCGCCTTAGGCATAAGTTACTGCCGTTATTGGCGCAATATAACCCAAATATAAAAGAAATCCTATCAAACACAGCGCAGAGTTTAGCGCTGGATTATGATTATCTATTATCGCAAAGTTTGAAAGCATACAGAGATGCAGCTGTTCCAACCAAAGTTAATCCATCCCAACATCGTCATTGCGAGGAGCCCGCGCCTTTACATCAGGCGACGAAGCAATCTCGTTTTTCCGCCTTCGTTCTTACGAACTACGGCGGATCCGCCGAAGTGCCGAAGCACGTAGGCGGAAAAAACGAAAAGCAGTTCTTTGTAGGGACAGCACACTGTGCTGTCCCTACAGTTCGCTATGCAAGCTGTATTAAGCTTAAAAAAGAAAAACTATTAATTCTTCATCCGGCTCTACAAAATATGGTTTTGCGGCTTGCCTTTGAGGCCTTAAAAGGCGATACCCGCCAGCTAAACTTTCAACACAACAAAGAAATACTTGATTTGATTCACAATCGGCCGTTTAATTCTATTGTAGATTTGCCTTCCGGGATTTCCGCTTGCCTTAAAAAAAAGCATCTTTTTATATATAAACGGTAACTATATAAAAGACTTGATTTTATTCGGTTTTACCCTTATAATTCAACAAGTATAAAAATTAACAGTATAAACAGAGGTGTATTGTGAATGGAAAGTTCCCTAATTCTTTGGGTAAGATAGACAAAAATAAAATGAAACGGCCGAATTTAATGTGGCTGATCATCATATTAGCCGTGATGTACCTTTTTAATTTCGGCAGCACCATAAGCACTCCGCGCAAAGAAATTAAATACGGCGATTTTTACCGCCTCTTAAAAGCAAATCCATCCACCGGAAACATATTAAATGTCGTCAAGAAAGAAAACCTTTTAGAAGGCCATTTAAAAGATAAAAGCCTTTTTTATGTACTCATACCCGCCGAAGACAAAGATATTGTAGCTATGGTAAGAGACAACATCCCCCAATTTGAAATCAGCACCCAGCCTCTATGGCTATCGTTAATATTCTCTTTAGGCCCTGTACTGCTTTTAATTGTTTTTTGGTGGCTTATGGCCGCCCGAGGAGAACAATTAGGCAATAGAATAATGGGCTTTGGCAAGATAAAGCCGAAAATACAAGAAGAAAATAAAAACCATAAAATTACTTTTGAAGATGTTGCCGGAGTCGATGAGGCAAGAGAAGAATTGCAAGAAGTTATTGAGTTTTTAAAAGACCCCAAAAGATTTCAAAAGTTAGGCGGCAAGATACCCAAAGGTGTTTTGCTTGTAGGGCCACCGGGATGCGGGAAGACATTAGTAGCAAAGGCAGTTGCGTCGGAAGCCGGCGTGCCTTTCTTTTCTATAAGCGGCTCGGATTTTGTCGAGATGTTTGTAGGCGTTGGGGCATCGCGCGTGCGCGACTTGTTTGAACAGGGCCGCAAAGCTGCCAAGGTTTCGGGAAAAGGCGCGATAATTTTCATAGACGAAATCGACGCGGTCGGAAGGTTACGCTTTGCCGGCATAGGCGGAGGCCATGACGAACGCGAACAGACTTTAAACCAACTGCTTGTTGAAATGGATGGTTTTGACACTCAAGAAGGCCTGATATTAGTCGCCGCGACTAACAGGCCAGATACACTTGATCCGGCGCTTTTACGCCCTGGAAGATTTGACAGGCATATTGTTATAAATCTACCCGATATTACCGGCAGAGAAGCAATTCTTAAAGTGCACACGCGCAAGATAAAACTTTCTACGAATATTAACCTAAAAAGCATCGCCCAGCAAACCTCCGGTTTTTCAGGCGCTGACATTGCTAACCTTTGCAACGAAGCCGCGCTATTAGCCGCGCGTAAAAACAAAGAATCAGTTGAACAGGCGGAATTAGAAGCCGCGATTGAACGCGTTATGATGGGGCCAGAGAAAAAAAGCCACGTAATATCAAAACAGGAAAAAGAAATAACAGCCGTTCATGAATCAGGACACGCCTTATTATCGCTTATTGTTGAAGGCGTTGACCCTTTAAGAAAAGTATCCATTATCCCCAGGGGTTTAGCCGGAGGTTATACCCTAACGCCTCCGACCGAAGACAAGCATTACTATACGAAACGCCAGCTGATGGGAAGATTAACAGTTGCCCTGGGAGGCAGGGCTGCCGAAGAAATTAATCTGGGCGAAGTTACAACTGGGGCAGAAAGCGATTTGGAACATGTAACCCAGATGGCTCGAAGGATGGTCTGCGACTTCGGAATGAGCGAACGGCTCGGGAATATAACCTTAGGCCGCAGCCATGGGCCTTTATTTTTAGGCAGGGATATCGTCGAAGAAAGGAACTACTCCGAAGCGACAGCGAAACTTATCGATGAGGAAATCAAACATATTGTCGATGAATGTTACCTGCGCGCCAAAGAATTGATTAAAAACAATATCGATAAATTAAAACTTCTATCGAATACATTATCAGAAAAAGAGGTTTTAAACGGTGAAGAAGTAAAACGCTTACTTGGATTAGTAGATAAAGCCACTGCATAGATCCCCGCATATTTATCATGGATATAACCATTCTTTCCGCGCGCAGCCAGCCTGAAATCAAGCACTTAATGCGTAACATCGGAGTTGACTCCCGCGGCATCGGGATTATGGCGCCCAAAGCAGTTTCTTATTTAATTAAAATCAATAAACTCGATAATATCGCCGCCAATATCCTCAAACAAGAAACTCTATCTTTAGGCGCTGATACTGCCGTTTCAAAAGATACATTGACCGGAAAGATAAAACACACTGATTGCCTATTAATCGCTAATTCATTACAATTAGGGCGGCTCTGCGATAAACTTAAACTCCAACCATATGGATTAAGCGAAATAGCGGAAAATATAAAATCCGCTATTTCTAATTATGAAACGATTGGGTTCATTTTAGAAACAAAGGGTTATAAATTAAACCTCACCGCGCGCACCCATATAATGGGCATTTTAAACATTACCCCGGACTCATTCAGCGGCGACGGATTGTATAAACAGTACTCCGTAAATGAAATCATAGATTTCGCTAAAGAAATGGCTGAAGACGGCGCGGATATCCTCGATATAGGAGGAGAATCGAGCAGGCCCGGGGCAAAAACAGTAAGCCTAAAGGAAGAATTAAAACGGGCCATACCTGTAATCAGGGCCGTAAGCAAAAAAGTAAAAATCCCCATATCTATCGATACTTACAAATCAGAAGTAGCCCGTCAAGCGCTGGATAACGGGGCGCAAATAGTGAATGATATCACTGCCCTTTCGGGAAGCCGCGATATGGTAAAAGTTATAAAAAAATATAATTGCCCGGTTATTCTTATGCATACGCGGGGTGCTCCTGACAATACGCGAAATAACCCGCGATATAAAGATGTTACCGCTGAAATAATTTCTTATTTAAAAAACAGGATAGATTTTTCTATTTTAAACGGCATAAATCCTAATAAAATAGTAATCGACCCCGGAATCGGTTTTGGAAAAACAGTAGAACACAACTTAACAATAATAAAGAACCTGCGGGAATTTAAAACCCTTGGCAGGCCGTTACTTATCGGCACTTCAAGAAAATCTTTTATAGGAAAAATACTTGGCAGCCCGCCTAAAGCACGGCTAAACGGCACACTGGCAAGTGTCTGCATGTCAGCAATGAACGGAGCTAATATTGTCCGAGTCCATGATGTTAAAGAAACCAAAGAAGCGCTAAAGATAATAGACAAGGTGAGAAAATGTTAAACCTGCTTTCATACTGGAAACCAATCGTAGAAATAATTATTTTATGGTTTGTTTATTACCGGATAATGCTTTTCTTTCAAGGCACGCGCGCGATACAGGTTTTACGCGGAATAATCATACTTGTATTCGCGTTTTTTATTTTTCAGGTTTTACATCTGGAAACACTTGACTGGCTGCTTACACACTTATTCGGAATATCGATTATCGGAATTCTTATACTATTTCAGCCGGAAATCCGCCACGGCCTTGCCAGGCTGGGCCAAAGGAAGCTTTTTAAAACAGTACTGCACGAAGAAGAGATAGAACTTTTACTTGGGGAAGTAATTAAAGCTACGGAAACCCTCAGCAAAAACAAAACAGGCGCGTTAATCGTTTTTGAAAAAGAAGACCATCTAAAAAGCTTTATCGAAAGCGGCATAAAGATAGACAGTAAAATCAGTTCCGAGCTTATAGAGACGGTATTTTCTACCAACACGCCCTTGCACGACGGAGGGATAGTCATCGAACAGGATAGGATAGTCGCGGCAGGATGTTTTTTCCCCTTGACAGACAAACCGGATTTAAGCCGGGTTCTAGGTACGCGCCACCGCGCGGCAATAGGCCTGACCGAACAAACCGATGCTGTTGTATTAATCGTTTCCGAGGAAACAGGATCGATTTCAGTATGCTCCAGCGGCAAATTATTGCGCGATATATCATTAGATGAACTTTTTTTGAATTTGAAAAATAATTATAAAACAAAAAAAGATAAGAGGCGCGTATGAAATTCTGGCTTTTTAAAAATTTCTGGTTAAAGCTTCTATCGGCATTACTCGCGGTCCTGACCTGGCTTTATGTCAGGGGAGAAATCGCGAGGATGGTTTTAAGGTTCTAATATGCCTAAGTTAGGGGTAAACGTTGACCACATCGCCACTTTAAGGCAGGCGCGCAGAGGTGTTTTCCCTGACCCTGTCCGCGCGGCGCTTATTTGCGAAGAAGCAGGATGCAATTCTATTGTCGCGCACTTACGCGAAGACCGCCGCCACATAAACGATGATGATGTCAAAAGGCTAAAAAAATGCGTAAAAACAAGGTTTAATTTAGAAATGTCCGTATCGCCGGAAATAGTCGATATTGCCTGTAAGCTAAAGCCTCATCAGGTGACATTAGTCCCTGAAAAAAGGCGGGAATTAACTACCGAAGGCGGCCTAGACGTAATCACGCGTCAAATACGTTTAAAAAAAGCGATAAAAAAACTATCCGCAAGCGGAATCGAAGTCAGCCTTTTTATCGATCCTGACAAGAAACAAATATCTGCTTCAGTTGATAGTGGAGCAAAGATAATTGAAATACATACAGGCCGTTACGCGGACGCAAGATCAAATACACAGCGCGATAAATATTACAAACAAATCGTAACCGCTGTTGATTTTGCCGGAAAACTTGGATTAATAGTAAACGCTGGCCATGGTTTAGGTTATGATAACACAAGAAAAATAGCCGAAATAGAAGGGATTTATGAACTGAATATCGGCTATTCTATAATTTGCCGCAGTGTTTTCTTAGGGCTTAAACAAGCGGTAAAGGAGATGCTTTGCCTAACAAAATAATAGCAGGAATCGGAATCGATATTGTTGAGATTCCCCGCCTTAAAAAGGCGATTGAACGCTGGCAGGAATCATTTTTGAAGCGGATTTTTACCGATAATGAAATAAAATATTCCAAGGCCAGGAAATTTTCTTATCAGCATTTAGCCGCCCGTTTTGCCGCGAAAGAAGCAGTTTTAAAAGCCATAGGCGACGCGTCTATTCAAAGGATAGAATGGCGCAATGTTGAAGTTTTAAACGACGAATTCGGCAAACCCACTATCCATTTATCCGGCGAGGCCCTAAAAATAAAAGAACAGAAAGATATATCGGAAATTATTATCAGCATGTCCCACACCCACAGCTACGCGGTTGCCAACGCGATACTGATTAAAAACGATAAATAACCCTTGTTACCAAAATTAACCGTCATTGCGAGGAACCCTCGCTTGGCATATCAGTGACGAAGCAATCTCTCTTTAAAAAACGGGATCGCTTCGTCACCAGTGTAAAACGGTAGCTCCTCGCAATGACAAATAAAAATATTCTTACACATAGAAAAAAAGATTCAAACAAAGGCGATTACGGCCATGTTTTTGTCCTGGCTGGCTCTGTTGGCTTTACCGGCGCGGCTGTTTTAACTGCTAGCGCGGCAATGCGCACTGGCGCGGGATTAGCGACTATCGGAATACCGAAAAGTTTATATGCGATAGTGGCAAAAAGAATTCTTCAGGTAATGGCTAAGCCTTTACCTGAAACAAAAGATAAAACTCTAAACATTAATGCGTATAAAGAAATCTTTGCGTTCAGCAAAAAGGCCGATGCCTTAGCAATCGGCCCAGGGCTTTCCCAAAATCCTTCAACCCAAAAACTTATCCGTAAGATTGTTTCTAAAATCAAACTTCCCATGGTCATAGACGCCGATGGCCTAAACGCGCTTTGCGGCCATTTAGATATTTTAACACCTAACACCCAACACCTAACACCTATACTAACTCCTCATCCCGGTGAATTCAGCCGTTTAACTGGCAAACCTGTCAGCTATATCCAAAAACACAGAGAAACTCTTGCAAAATCCTTTGCCAGCGATTATAATGTTATACTGATCTTGAAGGGCAATAAAACAGTAGTAGCCGAGCCTGGCGGAAAAATATACGTTAACAAAACCGGTAATCCAGGAATGGCAACAGCCGGCTCTGGAGATGTTTTAACAGGAATGGTTGCCGCGTTATTAGGCCAAGGGCTTTCTGCATTCGAAGCAGCCAAATTAGGTGTTTACTTACACGGCCTGGCAGGCGACTTAGCGGCAAAAGAAAGAACCCAGGCCGGGCTGATAGCTTCGGATATAATTGAAAAAATACCGGAAGCGATAAAGAAATTATAAACCTCTTAGGTAATAAGTTTTGCCGGCGTAGCTCAGTTGGTAGAGCAATTGTTTTGTAAACAAAAGGTCGGGGGTTCAATTCCCTTCGCCGGCTCCATTACACCAGCATTATATAAAATGATAGACAAAAGACAAATAGAGACCCTTTACAGAAACAAGAAATACACAATAGAAGAAACAGCTAACAAATTAAATGTTTCCTTCTGGACGTTATATAATTCCATATGGAGTAGTTCACATTAGATATAATGACAAAAAACTTTTAAACACTTTATCGAATTGGATAAATGAATACGTAATTTTGAAATAAATCGGGCAGGTACCCAAGCGGCCAAAGGGGGCAGACTGTCAAAAGCAGCGTCCCATCGAAAGACGGGATGGAAAAGTAGGTGAATTCAGGGAACCCCTTAATAGAAAACATTAAGGGCAATCCTGAGCCAAGCCCCGCCTTATAAGCGGGGAAGGTGCAGAGACTAAGCGCCTACTACCTAAAGCATATATGCCAAGGTAATGAGATAGTCCAAGCCTCAAGGTAACTTGAGGGCTCTTGAAATCTGCTGCACTAGTGCTTCAGAGGTTCGAATCCTCTCTTGCCCATTTTATTTCACAGTTCACAGCATAATCTGTCAACTGTGAACTGTTATCTGTGAACTAACTTGCGGGAGTAGTTCAGTGGCAGAACAATAGCTTTTCACGCCTTTCTTAATCTTTTTGCCGGGCGTGACCCCGCTTCATCAGTTTGTTAGCCGTAGCGGGGTCAACTACTAAATAGTTCGCGGGAGTAGTTCAGTGGCAGAACAATAGCTTTCCAAGCTATTTATGGGGGTTCGATTCCCCTCTCCCGCTGAAATATAAAAAAAATGTAGGGACAGCACACGGTGCTGTCCCTACACGCTTTATCACTTATGAAATCCCTCACCGAACACCTTTGGTTTGAAACTCCGACAAAACGCGCCTATATAAATATAACTCCGCAAATAGAAGAATTAGTCAGAAAAAGCAAGATTAAAGATGGCTTATGCCTGGTCAACGCCATGCATATAACAGCCAGCGTTTTTATTAACGACGATGAGGAAGGGCTAAAAGCGGATTTTGATAAGTGGCTGGAAAGGTTAGCGCCGCATGAACCGGTTTCAGCGTATAAGCATAATTTAAGCGGCGAAGATAACGGCGATGCCCATCTAAAAAGGACAATAATAGGAAGGGAAGTGGTAGTGGCAATTACCGGCGGAAAACTTGATTTCGGGCCGTGGGAACAAATATTTTACGGAGAATTTGACGGCATGCGCAGGAAACGCGTGCTGGTAAAAATAATCGGAGAATAAATGCCAGAACAATTTCTAAAACCGGTTCACATCGAAGCCTTTGACCTTGACGACGCCTGGTTTCAATGCCTTTGCGCGATTATCGAAAAAGGCCACATTTATACCATTGACCGCGGCAGTTACCAAGGCCAGCGCCGGCTTGAATTTGACTTTGTCACTATCCGGGTAAAAAAACCATCACACCAAATTATACCTGTGATACCGGAAGGAATGTCTATACCCTCGCCGACTGATATGAATTATATCCAAGGATACCTTAGTTATCTGCTCACCGGGACAAAAACCGGGACCGAAGACTACACCTACGGCGAAAGGCTGGTTGACGCGAAGGTAAGGCTCAAGAATAAAGAAACATCCCTTATGCAAGAGATGCCCTTAGAAGTAAATCAAATCGAAGAAGTTATCAAGATGTATAAAACTCAAGGCCACGGCACAAACCAAGCCACGATGGAAATCGGTATGCCTTCGGACATAAAACTGACAGACCCTCCTTGTTTGCGGATTATAGATACCCGCATCCGTTATGGAAAACTTCATTTCATTTTGTATTTTCGTTCCTGGGACCTTTGGGGAGGCTTTCCTTCAAATCTGGGAGGATTACAGTTAGTCAAGCAGTATATGGCAGAAGAAATAGGGGTAGTAGATGGTGAGATTATCGCCGCAAGCAAGGGCCTGCATCTTTATGAATACTCATGGGAATTAGCCCAGTTACGCACGAAAAAAACCATAAAAACTCAAAACTAATTTTTTGACAAAATACTTTTTATCCCTCCAATAACCCGTTCTAAATCCCTCTCGTTAAGAAAAACACTTGTAGATAAAGTTATCGCCCTGCCAGCTAAAGATTTTCCTGCGGGGCAATCACTTTTCGAAAAATACCCTTTTAAATATTCATATTCATTGATTGCTGATCCATAGATTTCTGATACTCCAAGCCCTAAAACCTGCAATTTTTCAAATGATTCCTTCTTTTTTACAGGTTCGTCAAAAATAACTGTTAAAAACGGCCAAGAAGATCTGCTATCCGGCAGTTCTTTAATAATACTTATGCCCTGTAAATCTTTAAGTTTTTCGATATAAAATTGAGCTTTTTGCCGTTGTTTTTCTATTTCGCTTTCAAGTCGCAAAAGCTGATTGACGCCGATTTTCCGGCGGGTTTTAGAAACGCTATGAATAGGAAAGTCAACGGTAAAATATTCGATATTGGCGCGATGGCTCTGGCCTAAAATATTCCAAAAAAACTTAGGCAACCCGAAAACAAACCAAAAAAGCAGAGGCCGGTAAAAAATCCAATATCCGAAAATCTCAAATGTTTTCAACAATTCTTGAGGCATATTATTCTTTTGCAAGCGCGCAATAACCCTATCGGCAACCTCCGAGAATTCCTTTCTATTAGAAACAAACATCCCGCCTTCATAAATTGTTAAGCCTTTGCCCCGGCAAAAACTAAAAAAAGAAAAATCGCCGAATGTCCCGGTTTTTTTGCCTTGATATGACGCGCCCAAACTCTGCGCGCAATCCTCTATAACCAATATCCCGCTTTCTTTAGCTATTGTGCCTATCTGCTTGCAATCCAGAGGAAGGCCTCCTAAATGTGCCACAACAATAGCCGCTATATCTTTATTCTGCGCGCATATTTTTTGCAGTTCTTGAGCGTTATAATTAAAGTCATCGCCTTTAATATCGCATATCCGCGTCTTAAGGCCAGCGCGCTGAATAGCCAAAGGGACCAACGGACAGATATAAGAAGGGATTATTATAGTTTTTTTATTTGATATTTCCTTAAGCGTTTCCAGGATCAAATAGAAGGCGGATGTGCCCGAACAAGTTGTCTTCGCGTAATCACAACCTAAATACTTTTTAAAATCCCCTTCAAAATCTAAGCTGTCCTTCTTAAACAAGGACAAAATATCTTTAAAATATAGCGGGAATCCGGCTGTGGGAGGTATTTCTTTTAAAAAACTCATAATTTTTATTTTTTTGTTAGTATTTTTAATATATTATGTTAAAATATTGCCTTAAGCAAGCCTTATTTAAAGCCTGTTAAGATATAAACCAGCATAAGCCTCTTTTAAAGAATGTCTAAAAAAAGATTGACCTTAACCATATTATTGTTTCTGGTATTATCGGATATCCTGGAAACATTTATCCAGTTTTGCTTCAAAAAAACCGCCCTAACCGAAAGCGGCTTTACATTTACCAGAGTAGTTGATCTTATAGGATTCTTGCATGGGATGTTATCTTCGCCGTTTTTATGGATAGGCTTATTTTCTGTATTCATTGTTTTTGTCATCTGGTCTACAATTTTATCAAAGATAGATTTAAGCGTAGCTGTGCCTATCGCCAGTTTCAGTTACATCCTGGTGCCGCTAATATCCATTATATTTTTTCACGAGAAGATAATATTTTTAAGATGGTTAGGAATCGCTTTTATTCTTACAGGCGTTATCTTTGTTTCAATGACCTCCGAAAAAAAAGAAGAGAGAACGGTTTAAATGCAGATAGCGGAAATTTATATAATCTTATTAATAGTCATTACTAGTATTTGCGATACAATAAGCCAGCTTTTTTTAAAGAACTCAATCAATTCTTTAGGGGCTTTTTCAACCCGCTACCTAAAGAACATAATCAACTTTATTATTAAATTGATTATTACCCCATGGGTATGGGTTGGGTTATTATTCAGCACGCTGTCATTAATTATCTGGCTTTTTGTCTTGTCTAAAGCAGACCTTAACTTTGCTTTTTCCGTGGATAGCATGCATTACATTTTCATCGCTATCGCCTCACGGATTGTCTTAAAAGAAAGGGTAGGATTAAAGCGCTGGATTGGGACTGTATTTATTGTTTTAGGCATAACCTTGGTTGCTTTAAGCGGAGCCTAATAACACTTCAAGCATCTTAAGGTTTGTGTTTTCGTTTATTTGGGTAACAGAAGCTTCGTCGATTCCATTGGCTGTAAAATCTTTCGGATGATCCGAATTATAGCAGAATTTTTTCCATAAACCACTAATATCGGCTTTCGAATAATCCCCCGTAATATCCATTCCGATAACATTAGCCGAACCTAGTATCACCTTAAGCATTCTTAACAACTCATCTAAAGACATAAAGCCTTCTTCCCAGTTAGTAACCGCGTAAGCTTTCTTAAGGCAATCCTTATCTATAGAAATATAAACATCCTTTACCGGCAGGCGATTAATAATCCGGCGCATAACGCCCTCCAAAGGCTCTCCTTGCAGTTGTGACCAGTAAATATAATTTCTTTCTAATTTTATAGATATATTATCGGGCGGCCTCTTTAAAAAAACACGGCTGGGTTTGCGCGAATACGGATAAATCTGAAGACGGTTGTTTTTTAATAAGGCGAAGTCAGCGCTTAAAAGTGATTTGCCGGAAATATCATCGGATGAAACACCAATAAGCACTGCTGAAAGGATATTGCTATTTTTTCTCATTACCTCGCTGACCCACGCTCCACAGGCAAAACGAGGAGGAAAAGCATCCCAATCCGGATGAAAATCAAAGACAATCAACGACAATGGCTGTTGATATTGGCTTAAAAGAATACTTGTTATATGGTGAAAATCTCCGGAACCGATAAAATTTAGGAAAACCTTTGGCAGGGCCGTAAGTTGCTCTTGAATTTGGGTTTTAACATTCTTATCGGCCCAAAGGCGCGCCTTTGGGCCGATTTGGCTTAAATCAACAACTTGAGGATTATAAAACGAGGTGAGTCTCTTTTGAACTGTTATACTATTATCGAAATTTAAAATTCGGATTTGTTTCAATTTTTGTTATTAACAGCCTTACAAAGCGCTTCTTCAAAAAGTTCACAAGATAAATCTATCTCTTTTTCGGTAATATAGAAAGAGGGAGCGATGGTAAACACGTTTTTGTAATAGCCGCCAACATCCAAAATCAACCCGCGTTTTTTACCCTGCGCGCCTAAATTACCTTCCATGCCAATGTCAACAATAGCATCAGTAAGCTCTTTGTTTGGCGTATAGCCGTCCTTTTGGCATATCTCAATCCTTAAGGCAAGCCCAAGGCCGTCAACATCGCCGATCTGCGGGTATTTTTTCTGAAGTTTCCTTAAACGGGAAATAAAATACTGGCCTTTTTTAGGGATTTCAAAAGAAAAATTGGACTCGGCAATTAAGTTCATAACCTCTAACCCTACAGCCGTGCCTAAAGAATTTGAAGAAAAAGTAGCGTGGGTTGAACCTGGAGGGAAAACACTAGGCGAAATAAGTTTTTCTCTTGCCCAAACTCCGGAAAGAGGGTTAAGGCCATTAGTCAGGGCTTTGCCGAAAACGATTATATCGGGAGTAACCGCGAAATGCTCTATAGACCATAATTTTCCTGTCCTGTAAAAACCCATCTGGATTTCATCATCAACCAGAAGTATGCCATATCTATCCAAAATATCTTTTAAGCCCGAAAAATAATCCTGTGGAGGTATTATATATCCGCCGGTTCCTTGAAGCGGCTCAAGATAGAAAGCGGCAAACTCGCACTTATTGGTTTTTTTATTCACAACTGAATAATATTCTGTTTCAAAAAGCCGCTCAAATTGTTTCAAACAATACAAATCGCAGAAATCGCGTTTTTTATCATATGGGCAGCGGAAACAGTAGGGAAATGGCACATAATAAGCCCTGTCGCCGAAATGGCCGTAGTGCTCACGGTAACGAAAGCTTGAGGTGATCGCGGAAGCAGCCAGAGTCCTGCCGTGGTAACCGCCCATAAAAGCAAATACTAAATTTCTTCCTGAATGCTTACGCACCAATTTCAAAGAATCTTCAATCGCGGAAGCACCGCCGACATTAAAATGCACCCGGCCTTTTTCTTCAAATGTCCTCTCGACATTCTGGGCTAACTTCGCGGCCAGGCGTATCTTTTCTTCATGAAGGTATTGACAGGCGAGCTGAGGAAGGGTATCTATCTGATGTTTTAGGACAGTATTTAACCTTTTGTTTTTGTATCCGAAGTTTGCCGCGGAATACCACATCTGCAAATCCAGATACTCCGTGCCTTCTTTATCATATATATAAATACCCTCCGAACGGTTGAATATTTTCGGCTTATCTATATAATGGACAGTATCGCCCCATGAGCAATATTTCGCTTCTAATTCCATAAGCTCGTCATGAGTCACGGGTTTTTCTTCTGTAACTGTATTTTTAACCTGTTTTTTATTCATTGTCATCTCTTTCCTCATAAGATATCTTTTAAAAAAGCGTGGACATCTTTAAGCCCTTTATAAGGAATCGGTGCTTTTTTATTCTCTTTATAATACCTCAACAAACTGTCTTTTGCAAAAACAATATTCGCGTATTTTGAAGGGCAGACATCTGACCGGCCATCTCCTATATATATCGTCATCCTGTTGCCGGCGGCGTTTTTGAAAAGATTGCTTTTCTTACAATGAGCGCAACTGCGGCATTTTTTATCCGTATGCGGAAAGGAAGGGATAAGCTTATCTCCGGAAAAACTTATTTTATTGGAGAAAACCAGCGTATTTTTTATGCCGTTATTCACCAAGATTTTCTTTAAAATATAATCGAAATTGTCGCTTAAGATTAACCACTTGATATTCTTCCCGTTTAAAAAGCTGATAAGCGGCTTAAAATAAGAGTCTATCTCTATATCCTGTAGATATTCATCTAAACTATCTTTAGTTATACGGACGCCTTTAATCTGGCCATAAAGGCACTGCCTTGAACCGATTTCGCCTTTTTTCCATTGTTCTTCCAATTCCATCCATTTTTCATCCTTGGAGAATTTCTGGATAATATCGTCCAAAACATCAAAGGTAGTGATGGTATTATCAAAATCAAAGAAAACTGTCTGTTTTTTCATTGTTTTATATATTAGCACAAAATTATAAAAATCAAACAGTTTTTAGAATAACCGTTTGACAGATGGGGATTTATGAATTAAAATTATATGTCTAATATGCGTAATATACAAATAAGCAATATAACGGTATTGGGTGACGGAGGATGGGGTACAACTTTAGCCATACTCTTAGCCAAAAAAGGTAAAAGTGTTACCTTGTGGGGGGCGTTTGAGGATAACATACTCAATATAGCTAAACACAGGGTAAACCGTAAGTTTTTACCCGGGATTAAATTTCCCAAAAGTATCAGGCTTACTTCAGACATCAAGTTAGCTTTAAACCGCGCTGATTTGATTATATTAGCCGCGCCTTCGCAGTTTCTTCGCGCTGTCTTAAAAAAGGTTCAGGCTTGCGGGTATCAAAAACTTGCTGTTTTCTTAAGCGTTGTGAAAGGAATAGAGACAGAAACACTGATGCGCATGTCCGAGGTCATCCGCGACGAACTAGGAGCCGTTAAACTAGCTGTGCTATCAGGCCCCACAATAGCCCATGAAGTTGCCCGCGGCATACCTACTACAGCTGTAATTAGTTCGAAAGATCCGAGTTTAGCAGTATCCTTACAGCACCTTTTTATGACAGATAGGTTCAGGATTTACACCAACTCCGATATGATCGGGATTGAAATAGGAGGAAGCTTAAAGAATATTATCGCGATAGCCTGCGGGATCTCTGACGGCTTGGGTTTTGGGACAAACACTAAAGCAGCCATATTATCCAGAGGATTAGTTGAAATAAGCAGGCTGGGAATCGCAATGGGAGCCAAGAAAGATACCTTTAGCGGCCTTACGGGGCTGGGAGACTTAGTTACGACTTGTGTAAGCCCGTATAGCCGGAACAGATTTGTAGGCGAGCAAATCGGTAAAAAGAAAACGCTTAAAGAAATCTTATCAAAAATGGATATGATAGCAGAGGGGGTAACGACTGTTAAATCAGCTTACAAGTTAACTAAAAAATATAACATTTCAATGCCCATTACCGAACAGGTTTACGATGTCCTTTATAAAAACAAAAATCCGCTTAAGGCCGTCCACAGCCTGATGGCCAGGGAGAAGAAAAACGAATGAAGAAAAAACGAATGATTAGCCTATGCGTAATAGCTATTCTATTGTTTTCTCTTTCCGGATGCGCGTTATTAGCTATGCCTTTCAATATGGCTTCAGGAGCGGCAAGCGCGATTGGCAACATTCTAGGAGCCGCTGTAAATTTAGTTGAAAAGTTGCCCAAACCTCCGCCATGGGTGTTTTTGTAAAAAAGTTTAACAACAAATCCTGACGGTTTAAAAATCTTGTTTTTGTTCGAAAATATGGTATAGTAAATATCAAAGAGGTGTGAATATGGCAAAATTAAATTTTCAGAAAGTTACTTTAACTGTGACATTTTATAGAGAGGCAAATAAGTTTATTGCTTATAGTCCGGCGTTGGATCTTTCTACTTGCGGCGACACTCAAGAACAGGCTAAAAAACGGTTTGAAGAAATAATACAAATCTTTCTTGAAGAAACCGGTAAAATGGGCACTATCGAAGATGTTCTTTTGGAATGCGGCTGGAAAAAAGTTGGCCGTCCTCAAAGATGTTGGCAGCCGCCAGTATTTATTGGCCAGACCCAGAAAGAAATACGCTTACCATGTCCCGCTTAACCCCAGTAGATTACAGAAAATTTGCTAAATTTTTACTATATATTGGGTGTGTATTTGTCAGACAAAAAGGTGACCATCGAATATATCGAAAAGCCAATCTAAAACGCCCCATTGTTATCCCTGCCGTTAAGGACATTCCCATCTTTATTATTCTGAATAACCTACGTGTCTTGGGGATAAGTAAAGAAGAATATCTATCAATCGTTACCAATTTGTAAGCATTGCGCATCGTTAATACTTGCTCCCCGCTTGATTGCCGCAAGGCTTCGGGCGGGGTTATTTATTTTATGGAATCTTTCATCACTGGCCAAGCCAAATAACTGACATAGAACATTCCAGTCCATAATAGAATATTTTCGCGCGATACGGATAAGGGAATTACAAAAGAAATACAGCCTCATATGTATTAATTTTCCTTAAGAATATGCATTATTTTAACCCTGATTTTTTTAATATGTTCTTTGCCCCCAAGCAGTTAAATAAACTCTCTTGCGGTATGCCTTCGCTAATTCCTTCTTCAACTTTTACGAAGGCTACCGCGATAAATCCGATGCAAAAATAACCCAAAACCCCCTACCCGCATAAAACAGGCTAAACAGGGTAAAATGAGCAGATAAAGAATAGTAGTTTATCTTGAGGAAAAAGAGTTTGAATGATAAAATACAGCTAAGTTATCATAACTTTCGGCTGGCCGATGGCTGCGCTATAGACGGCATTAGTAGATGTTAAAGTAAAGAGTAATCTGTAATATCAAAAAAGGAGGATCCGATGGATCATCTCGAAGCACTTAACATAGCCCTGGGCAAGGAAAAAGAGGCAGTTGAGATTTATAAGCAATTTTCAATTAAACACATCGCGATAAGGGATTTATTTGAATTCCTAATGACTGAAGAGCAAAAACACGTCAGATTGATAGAAAAGAAAATATCGGAATTGTATAAATAACATACATCAAGATCTTGTTTTTACGGTTTTAGACATTTCACTACAAAATCATAACTTATTTTTATAAAAGATGAATTAATAAACGAAAATGAAAATTCGGGAAAGCGGAATGCCTGAGCGTGAAATGTGGGAGAAGTTCTTTAATCCCGTCGAGATTCTGACCACGCTCGGTATAAATAGTCAAACAGGTGATGTGGCGGAGTTTGGCTGCGGCTACGGCACCTTTACGATTCCAGCCGCGAAAGTAATCAAAGGGAAAATATATGCGCTGGATCTTGAGCTCGATATGATCCGATTTACTGATGGAAAAGCTAAAAAGAACGGGTTGACCGATGTGAAAACAGTCCTGCGTGATTTCATGGTAGAGGGTTCTGGTCTTTTGGATGGAAGCGTGGACTATGTAATGCTTTTTAATATTCTTCACCTTGAAAAGCCAATGATCCTTATTAACGAGGCAAAGCGGATTTTAAGGGAAGGCGGTAAGCTTGGGATTATCCATTGGAATTACGATCCGAAGACGCCGCGCGGGCCTTCGATGGATATCCGGCCAAAACCGGAAGATTGTATAAAATGGGCGGAAAGCGCAGGGTTCAGCGGATCCGTGCAGTACGACTTAAAGCCATATCATTACGGCATCGTTTTAACGAAATATGTACGAGATCATCAAAGAGAGCGATAAAGTAGTCACCTTTTAGAAAATCAGCGCGTTTAGATCCCTATGGCTCTCAAGTGGTGTAGCCATAGGGTTTTTTGTTACGGGTCATTGGAAGCCGGTGTCGGGTGGGAGTCGGACGAGGCGCAGGGAGTCAGTGATTATGGTCAAAAAAATCGATGTCAATGTCAATTCAACGGGGGTCTTGGACATCTATGGTCAGAACGACTCAAACAATCGTTCATAGACGGTAGACAGGCGTTATTAGGGGCGTTCAGCGTGCGTCCGGGATGGTCAAAAAGGGAGTTTTTGAGTGACATGAAGTGACATACCGGTGTGTCACAAAAAGTATATAGTTTTTGTGACAAAGCGACTTCATGCACGCCGTAACAACATTTATATTGACTCTAATCCGGATCATGGTAAAATGTCCACTAATTGGAAATGTCCATTAAATAGTGGACATTTAGGAGTAGTGGACATTTAATGATGCCTTGGCTAACAGACAGCCAAGTAATGGATTGTACGAAGGAGTTGCTACGATGAAAATACTTTTAGGAGATAAGGCGAACATAATCATCCGCGCCATGCTATCTCAACCCGACAAAAAATGGGTCGCTAGAGATTTTGAGAAAGAGTTTGGCGTTGGGCGCGCGCGCGCGGCAAAAGTACTATCAGAATTGCGCGCCAAGGGGTTTGTTGGAGGTGTCCGGTCTGGCAGGCTCGCGCATAGTATATTACAAAACAAAGAAGAACTTCTTGAGGAGTGGCTAAAAGTCTACAAGTTCGAGCTTAATAAGGCCCATCTTTATTACTCAACTCGTGAGGATATGCTTCCGCGGCTGAAAGAATATTTTGCTGGTAAAAAGAATCCCAATAAATACGCCCTGACGCTTCATACCGGAGCAAATCTGATCACCGGCTACGTGAATACGCAGACGATATATTGTTATTTACCTGTAGAGAATTTTAAGAGCGCTTCATTGGATCTGCGGCAGGCCCTCGATCTGAAAGAATTAAAAACGGGCGGTAATTTCTATTTAATAAACCCGTATTATAGGAGCGCCACATTTTTCAATACTCAGATAATAAAAGGGTATAACGTTGTTTCAGATCTCCAGCTTTATTTGGATCTCTACCATTTCCCGCAGAGAGGCCGGGATCACGCCGAGTATTTACTCAAAACATTAAAAGAGGAAGGAAAACCAATTGCTTAAAGAATTTCCTGGAGAAAAACTCCTGATCAAAGTCATAGATGATTTGGCTGATTTTTTGCCGTATCTTGTTCTTGTCGGCGGCTGGGTGCCGTATATCTATGCCAGATACATGTGGAAAGACGTCCCGAATATGGCAGTGACTACTGGAGATATCGATTTCGGCGTCGGTGATCACGACTTTAGCGGCAAAGACACTGTAGCTTCCCGCGTTTTACGGTTGGGGTACGGAGAACGCCACGTTTCAATGGATCGGCCGTATCCATTCGTTCCGATCGTAAAAGATATGGTTGATGGATCGAGAGCCGAGGTCGAATTTATCACCGATCCCAAAGTCTCCCGGAAAGTCATCAATAAGATAGTGGGCCAAGAGATCAAGATCAATGAAATCCAGCATTTCAGCTTGTTGCTCGATTCTGTCATGCCGGTAAAAATGAACGGCAAAAGCATCCAGGTACCGACAGAATCGATGTTTGTTTTCCATAAACTATTGACGTTTGTGGATCGGGAAAATAAAGCGAAATTAAGAAAGGATTTGTACTACGTCTATTATATGCTGAGATTCAGTCCAACAAAGGCACAACTTTGTGACGATGTGGTCGGCCTTATCCAGAAACGTAAAGAAGGAAAACAGGTCAAAGAGAATCTCAAAGAGTATTTTGGCAGTGTTGATTCAAAAGGGCCTTTATTTGTCGAGCAGGAAAACGGCCCGGACGCTTATGTCGCGAATGTAAGAGAAGATGCGTTTGAAAAATTTAGCGGCATCCGGC
>ERZ1292640.561-Hain-H43-02um-R1-561-length-30407-cov-22_pt1 | contig 30407 bp, 32 predicted proteins | sample MGYA00564404_ERZ1292640 | MGnify/ENA primary metagenome ERZ1292640 (study PRJEB36523, sample SAMEA6512636) | groundwater metagenome | collected 2019-01-08 | study: AquaDiva: Metagenomics assemblies of 32 groundwater samples | reverse complement strand
CGCCCGCGCCAGCAGGAATGGACTGCCGGAGAAGGTGCGCTCGCGCCCGAGTTCGAATGGCACGAGCTGGAAGAGCCCGGGCGCCGCCCGGGCCACGACGCCGCGGTCGACCATCTGTCGCGCGAGGCTCCGGGCCGACACCGCCGAGAGGCCCGTGATCCTGCGCACATCGGCGATCCGGAACAGCGCCCGCCCCTGCTCATGAAGCCGCACGACCAGCCCGGCCGACCGTGGCCCAAGCGTTTTTGTAGCATCATGTGGTCTATGCATCTAGTGCTATTCCCCCCCTCTACCCCGCGTCCCGGGAATCTTAAAATCTAAAGCACGTCCCCTGCGGTAATGGGCGCCGAAGGCGCGGGCCAGATGCGCCACCTCCGCGCCCTCATGGAATCGCACCCGTCCCGCGAGCGCAGGCCCGACCAGTCCCTGCTCGCCTCCCCCGCCGGCTCCGGCCTCGACCACACCCGGGCGATCCTGTCCGCCGACGGCCGCTGGGCGATGGTCTACGTCCCGACCGGCCGGCCGGTCACGGTCCGGCTGGACAAGCTGTCCGGCCCGTCCGTCAAGGCTTCCTGGCATGACCCCCGGACGGGCGGCGTGGAGTCCGCCGGCCGGCGCGCGAACCGCGGCGAAGCGGAGTTCGACCCGCCCGGCTCCCCCGGACCGGGGAACGACTGGGTCCTGGTCCTGGACTCGGTCCCGCGCCGCGAATGATGCCTGACGTCACCGCCCCGCGAATCTGAAAATCTTCAAGCGCGTCCCCACCGGCCTTCACGGAACGGTGATACGATAGGGCCATGAACGAACTGATCGTGGCCGATCCGGGCATCTGCGGGGGAGAACCGTGCGTCAAGGGCACCCGCATCCCGGTCAAGGTGGTCCTGAGCCATCTGGCGGCGGGGGAAACTTCCACCGAAGTGATCGCCAACTTCCCCGCCCTCAAGGATGCCGACATTCGAGCCTGCCTCGAGTTCGCGTCCTATCTCGCAGCCGAACGGGTGGCGTGAAGCCGCCGATCCTCCTCGATGAGAATGTCAGCCTTGCCCTCGCTCCTTGTGGGGTGTCCGGGTGCGGGAAGAAGGGACCGAATCCACTTCCTGACAGGCCCCACATCCCCCCCGCACCTTCGGCCCCTGACTTCTCTCCCTTACCTCTTGTACCACCCCACCCCGCACAGCACGATGCCGATCACCCACACCAGGACGTCATCCACCCATTCGCCTCCGCCTTCCCTCTTCTCAGCAGGTACAGGCCAATGGCGCTGAAGATGAGCCCGGCCAGGAGTGTCGAGGGACTGAAGCTCATCGCGGCTTGTCCCGCCCACCCGGCCCCTTCCATGGCATCCCCGGAAGGAGCGCGAGCAGGGCCTCCTGCACCAGCGCGGCGCCGCGCGGGAAGTCGAACGTGACCCCCGGCGGCAGCAGGATCGGGAGGTCGTCGGTGAAGCCCGGCTGGGCCATCTTGCCGGCAAGGTTCCTCTCGAACATCGCCCGCGTGATCGGCCCGCCCGCCGCCGTGTAGGCGCGGAAGATCGCGACGATCGCCGCGGAATCCGCCCCCGCTTCGAGCGCAACGCAGAGGTCGTACAGGTCCCGCCCCTTCTTCCGCTGAAAGAGCGCGCGCAGCTTCGTCGCGAGCAGCTCCTCGACCTGAAAGGCCGTGATCTCGGCCGCCCCACTCCACCAGCGGGAATCGACCCGGAAGGGCATCCTCGCCGTGCCACGCACCGCCATATGCTCCCGCGTATTGGTCTCGATCTTCAGCTTCAGCCTGACGAGGGGAGGTATCTCGGACTCGAACCGGTAAATGAGCCGTACGCCCTGACCCTGCTCCCGCTTCGGCTGGCCGAGCCAGCCGTCGAGCCGCTCGCGGAGGCGCGTCATGATCGGCCCGAAGCGGCCGGCACGCAACTGGACAAGGTCGATGTCGTTGGAATAGCGCCGGGCAGGGGCGAAGTGCAGTTTGTGAAGGGCGGTCCCCCCGCGCAAGGCGAGCTCGCCTGCGAGAACCGGATCGCCGAAGATCTCCACGAGGGCACGCGACAGCACGAGGTCCTGCTCGACCTGTTCGTCGGTCACCCAGCGGGTCCGCGCACGCCACTCCGCGATGAAATCGGCCGGAATCATGGCTCCACCTCGATGGCGGTATTGACCCGGACGTTCCATTTCGCATTGTGCGTCAACGCGGCCCCGGAACCTCGGGGATCGAGCCGCACGGCCCCCGGCTTGCGGGCGCGAACGAGCCTGGCCAGACCGCCGCTCAGCCCGGGATGACCGATCCGATCCAGCAGGTAGCCGAGGCGCTGGACCACCGGCCATTCCTCTCCCCGCTTGGCCACCGCAATGAGCCTGCCGGAATCGAGGCGCTCGGCCAGCTCCGCGAGCACGGCGGCGACGTGATCCAAGGAGCCGGCACCCTTCCGGTAGCGGACGAGATCATAGGCGGTCATCTCCGGCGTCGATACCGGCATGTGGCCGCTGGCGGTCTTCACCGGCTCAGTCACGGCCAGCTCCATCCGGCGCCGGAAGAAGAATCTGATCCTGGCGCGCCCCACCGTCAAGGACCTGAGTACGGCGCCAGCCACGACCTGAAACTCCTGCGGCGACTGGTGAGCGGCGCCATGGATGGCGGCGGCGCTGAGGAGGCCGACATAGTACTCCACGCCGTGGAAGCGCATCAGGTCGTCGATCCACGAGGTGGGAGGCAACACGCCCATCTTGCGGTGCTCGGGATCGACGATCAGGTAGAAGCCGCTGCGGGGCATGGCCAGCCAGCCGTTCTTCCGGAGGCGGCGCAGCGAATGGTATACGGCCACCGGAGACGACTTGAGCGACGCCCGCGCCTCGGCCCGCGTGAACGTGTGCCGCCCCCGGCCCAGGAGTCCCTCCACGTACGCTCGAGCCTTGATTTCCATCTCTTTGCATATCATAGCGTTTACCGCTATATTCGGCCAAGTACCCATCCCTGCGCCGCTTGCTCCCTCACCTCTCCCTCCCCCTCTTCCCCTCCCCCCCCCCGCGCCGAGCGTCTGCGCTCGCCCTGAGTGAGGCTTTGCGAACCGAAGGACGGCAGGATGCCGAAGTCCTCTTCCTGCGGAGGGGACCACGGGGGTTGACCATACTACTGTCACACAGTAGTATGGTCGGCATTCACCTGCGCACCAAGGACCGGGAGGAGATCGACTTCCTTATCGTGCGCGACGGCGTCCCCTGGCTTCCGGTGGAGGTCAAGTCGGGCGACCTCGCGCCCTCGCCGAGCTGGCGCCGCTTCTCCACGCTCCTGCCCTGCCGGCGGGGGCTCCAGATCGTGAACCGGCCCGCCTGGGCGGCGCACACCATCGGAGACATGCGCGTGCTGGTCGCCGGCGCCGCCGAAGCCCTCCGCTACTTCGCCTGACATTCCATCCCCTCTCCCACCCCCCCGCCGTCAGGGGTAGGAGTTTTCGGGTCCCCGAAAACTCCAAGGCGTCCGTCATCGGACGCACCAATTCATCGATCCCCACCACCGCCAGCCCGACGCGGAAGAGGCTCCCCCGGAACCTGAGCAGCTCCGACCTCACCTCTCGCCGCTTCCACCAGCCAGCCAGGATCGGCTCCGCCGAAGCATAGTCCCACGAGATCCCGGACCCGAGGGTGCAGGGCCGCGTCAGGCCGAACGCCCGGGGCAGGTAGCTCGACGACCTCATCAGAGCTCAAACCCACCGCACCGCACCGCCCTGCGCCCCCTGGAATCTGAAAATCTGAAGCGCGTCCCCGAACCACGAACCATGCGCCCCTACGCCTCCCGCGAATCCGGCAGGTCCAGCAGGAAACGCCACGCCGGAACGACGTCGATGGTGCGACCCCCGGCGGTCACCCGCTCCCCCTCGCCGCTCGTGACGATGGTTCCGGCCTTCAGGCCAAGCTCCCCCATCGCTTCGCCCAACGCCGTGGTTTCACGCTTCCGTGTCAGCGGGTCGGCGAGCGACCCGCACACCTGGACCAGCATCCGCGCACCCGTTCGCGGGAGCACGATGAAGTCCACCTCGCGGCCGGTCCTTGTCCTGTAGTAGTGGATGCGCGTGTGGACCCGGCGGAGCGCGGCGAACACCATGTTCTCGAGCAGATGCCCCGAGTTCAGGAGGATGCCCGATGCCACCGAGGTGACGAGCGCATGGTCCACGCAGTAGATCTTCCTGGGATTCGCGTTGCTGCGCGCCAGCGACGCATCGAAGAGCCGCACGCCGAAGAGGAGATACGCGTCCTCGAACCAGTCGAGGTAATCCGCCACGGACGACTTGGGGACCCGGTGGCCCAGCGACTGGAGGTATCCCGTGAGGCGATTGAGGGAGGTGAGGGACGCGATGTTGTCCACGAGCCGGTGCGCCAGATCGGTCACCGCCCTCGGATGGGAGATATCGTGCCGCTCGACCAGGTCGCGCAACAGGATGGCGTGGAAGTACTCCTGATGGGTCCGGATCCTGAGGTCCCGGGTCATTTCCGCGACCTCGGGGAACCCCCCGGTCTCCCGGTACTCCTCGAACGCCTTCTGCACCAGAAGCCGGTTCTTCGTGGACAGGGCCCGGCCGCTCTCCAGCCCCCTCCGGCCCAGGAACTCCCGGAACGAGAACGGGAACAACTCCCAGGACAGCGCCCGTCCCCGCATCTGGGTCGCGATCTCCTTCGAGAGCATCCTCGCCGAGGAGCCGGTGAGATACACCTGGCATTTCTCGGTCCGGATCAGGCGGTCCACGAACGACTCCCACCCGGGCGCCGCCTGGATCTCGTCGAAGAAACAGTGAACCGTTTCGGCGTTCTTCTTCCCGGGGTAGAGCGAGTAATAGGCCTCGGGAATGAGCCCCAGACGCCCCCGTAGAAGATCGTGCAGGCGGTCGTCGAAGAAGTTCAGATAGAGGATGCTCTCCCGTGGCACCCCGCCGTCAAGGAGGCGCCGGATCATCTGGAACATGTACGTGGACTTGCCGCTCCGGCGCACCCCGATGCAGACCGCGGCCTTGCCGCGAATCGTCTCGATGCGCAGGGCCCGCGGCACCCCGGTTTCCAGCCGGGCCTCCTGGAAGTCCAGGATGATGGCCCTGACGGTTTCCACCATCGGGTCAGCACTGGTAGGATTAGTCACCGGTTTAGGCCCCATCCGGTAACTATTGTTACCGGTCTATGGTATACCTGTCAAGCCCCCGTCGGCCTTGGCCAATCCTCCACCCCCACCACCGCCACCCCCACCCGCCCGTCTACAGCAGTTGCGACAGGAACGTGCGGGCGGAGAGCTTGACCGGGCCCTCCCCCGAGAAACCATCCACCTCCGCGTACGGCGCGGCGACGGCCACCTGGAAGGCATGCCTCGCCCCGGTCATCTTCTGGAAGTAGGGCAGGGCGGGATTCAGGTTGTCGTCGCCCCGTTTGGCCTCGACGAGGAACCAAGGCGACCCGTCCCTGACCACGACGAAGTCCACCTCGTGGTGCTGCTTGTCGCGCAGGTAGTGGAGGCCGAACTCCCCCAGCCCGAGGTCGGTCCAGCCCTCGACCGCCTTGAGGAGATGGCACGCCACGAAAGTCTCCGCGCGTGCTCCCGGGTCCCGGATCCCCGACCAGTCGCGCAGGTACCACCGGGGCTCCTTGAGGAGCGATCGGGCGATCCGCCGGTGCCACGGCCTCAGCAGAAAGCCGTGATGAAGGGCCACCAGGGTCTGCACCCATCGGCGGATCGTGTCCACGGACGAATTCACCGACTCGGCGATGTTGCTATACACCAGGCTGGCGGCCGACCGGGCCTCCAGCAGGCTCGCCACCGCCCCGATCTGCGACAGCTCCTGGACGTTCGTGAAATCCCGGAGGTCTTCCCGCAGGAGCTGGGTTCGCCGGACGTGATGCCACTGCCGGGTGAAGGCGGCCTGCCGTGTCACGAACGGCTCGGGGTAGCCGCCGTGCTCCCACAGCGCCCGGAACTCCGCCTCGGGCACCCGGACCGGGGACCGCACGGGCACGCGCGGCACCTCCTGCCGGGCGATCTCCCCCACGCTGAACGGATGCATGCGGTAGGGAAAGTACCGCCCCATCATGCTGTCGCCCCCCCGCCGGTAGACGTCCAGCCGGGAACTCCCGGTCACGATCACGCGCACCCGCGCCTCGTAGGTGTCGAAGAACCCCTTGAGGAAGGTCTTCCACTTCTTCCATTTGTGCGGCTCGTCCAGCACGACCACGGGCCGCTTCCGCCCCGCCCCCAACTGGCCAACCCGGGCGGCCAGCGAAGCCGGACCGGCCATGATCACCCGCCGGTCATCCTGGTTGTCGATGCTCAGGTAGGCGTCCCCGAGCCGGCGGCACGTCGTCGTCTTGCCGACCTGTCGCGGCCCCGGCACGAAGAGCATCTGCCGGCGGCCGGCCAGGTGCCGGGCGAAGATCGCCTCGTACATCCGGGGGTACACCTTCGCCATATGACCAATATACGACATATCGTAAAACGGTCACAAACCCCCTCCGGAGCCGTCCGCCTCTCCCTCCCCCTCTTCCCCTCCCCCGCGCCGGCAGGGGCCGGGTCGCCGGGTCTCCGGCCCGGGAGGAGGGGGTCGAAGTCAGCTTCGTAAGCCGACAGGCGGCGTCAGTGGCTTCCGGTCAGCAGGTCCTGCTGCGCCCGACGACGCGAGGAGTTGCGTCGGTCGCTCCTGCGGACGGTAGCAACTCCGGGGGTCCGTCCTCGGACCCCGCATCGCGGCTCGGGCGCACGTCAGCAGTTGGTAAGTGATCCAGCATGCCCAGGCAGAAGCCGCAATGGCGAACGAACGGTGACGAGACCCCCGACAGGACCCGGGCCGGTTTCCCCGCCGACGAGGTCCCTGACCGCCGCCGCTCATGCGGCCCTGAGCGAACCTTGTGAGTCGAAGGGCTACTTCTTCGGCATCCCTGCCGGCCGGGGCCAGTTCTCGATCCCCACCAATCTCTGCGGCCCCCCTCCATATACGAGCACGATTTCCGGCGGCGAGAGCCCCTCCGCGGCCTCCTCCGGCTCCGGCGCCACCCCGATCACGTCCTCCGGCCGGCTCCGCGCCGCCATCATGGGTGCCGGTCCAGCATCGAGGAGATCAGCGGGCGTAGCTCCCCGAGAACCCTGTCGCAGGCCGGAAGGTCGCTGACCAACGGCCCAAGCCATTCGTCCCAGCTCTTCCGCACTCCCGCGAGCATAGCCTCGGCGAAGAAACTCTCCGGCCCCGAGAACGTGACGCCCCGGACCGCGCACTTCGCCCGCAGAAGGGCCGGGAAGCCCGCGGGATCCAGTCGGTCCCGGTACGCCCCGAGGATGCGCCAGAGATCGTAGTAGTCGCGGGCGCGGGAGCGGACCCAGCCGCGGCGCTCGAGCGCCCGCTGGTGCTGGAGGATCGCCCGGAGCTTCTCCGCCACGATCTCGTCCAGCGCGTAGACGGACACCTGGACATCGAACGGTTCCCCGTATTCGTGAAGCACGGCCCGGCGTGCCGGCCGCATGATCACGGGCTCGTCCCTGGAGACCTCGACCATGACGTGCGCCTGTGGCCGTCCCTGCCAGGGGAATTGCGCCCGGATATCGAAAGCTTCCTGCCCCCCGGGATGGGGATCCCGCTCGACGTGCCGCTCGCACACGATCTCGACCGGCGCCCACGGATCGAGGAGTCCGACGGCCCTCGTGCAGACCTCCTCCATGGCCGCTTCCATCCCCGCGCCGGACGGCACGGCGCCGACTCCCGTGAAGTCCAGGTCCTCCGAGAACCGGTAATCGCCGAACCAGCACTTCTTGAGGGCCGTCCCGCCCTTGAACACGAGCGATTCGCGCAGGGCGGCGACCTCCTGGATCCCGGCCAGAATCCACGACAGGAGGTAGTCGCGCTCGATGATCTCCCAGGGCAGGCCCGTCTTCCTCCGGGCCTCCTCGAGCCGGCTCCTCAGCGGCTTCACGGTCGCCCCGGCTCCGGCGCGTTCACCTGGATCATCCAGCCCGGAACGATGGGGCCACGGCGCGGCCCGGTGGGATCCAGCAGGCGAGTGCCCTTGACCGGCATCCTCCGCAGGGCTGCCAGCCGGGCCTGGGCCACCCCACGCCGTTCGAGAATCCAGCCGAGCCGCTTCGCGACGGCGGCATCCAGCTTGAGGGCATACCCAACGGCTCGGTCCACGTCGAGCATGGCGCCGCGAACCTCGAACGCATGGAGCACCTCGGCGAAATCACCGCAGTAGTCCGGGGCCATCAGCCCGTCCAAAAGGGTCCGTTCCGGGTCCGTGATCCCGACCCGCGCCTCGTTCACCCACACCTGCTGGATACCGAAGAAGCGGCCTGGCCGGACCTGGACGAACTGGTAGGGCGTCGAACCCACCCGGTACCACCCCTGCCGGCCCCGGCGGCGAACGCGGGGCACGGAGCGGGCACTGGTCAGCACGAACACCCGTCGCGGTATCTGTTCGGTCAGCCCGTGGTGGCTCATCGCCGACCAGTGGCTGATGGCGGCCGGACTCACCAGCGCCATCGCGATCTCGAACTCGTGAAGCGGGGTCGTCCCGGGCATCGCACCCGAGACCCCGTAAACTCCGTTCTTGATCCGGACGATCCACCCTGATCGGACCAGGTGGTGAAGAGCCTGCCGCAGGTAACCGGACGACAGCCGCACGGCCGGGGCAAGCCTCCGGGCGTCCGCCGCCGTGAAGACACGCCGCCCTTCCTCCGCCAGCTTCCTGACCAGCTTCACGCCCCCGGCACTGTCGACCATGATTAGAGATATTATGGCGATTGTTCGACGTTGTCAAACTATCGCCATATCTATTTATGTGCGCATCATCTCGGCACCCCGCGGTTCTTGCCTGGTTAGTGCAGGACCTTCGCGAGGCGGGCGGCCAGTAGGTTGCCGAAGTCCGCTTCTCAGGGACCCGCCGTTTCGGCGTCAGCCGAAACGGCGAGGCATCGCTTCGGACGCCCGGTGGCATGGGGAACGGGGGCGCGGGAGGAGGTCAGTGGTAATCGCAATTGGCCTCGCTCAGCCGGCGCCCCCGAGCGCCCCGGGACCCCGGAATCCTACAGCAGTTGCGAAAGGAACGTGCGGGCGGACACCTTGACCGGATCCTCCCGGGAGAAGCAATCCGCATCCGCGAACGGCGCGTCGATGGCCACCTGAAAGGCGTGCCGCGCCCCGGTCTTCCCCTGGAAATACGGGAGCGAGGGATTCAGGTTGTCGTCGCTCCGTTTGACCTCCACGAGGAACCACGGCGATCCGTCCCTGACGACGAGAAAGTCCACCTCGTGGTGCTGCTTGTCGCGCAGGTAGTGGAGTGCGAACTCCCCCATCCCCAGGTCGGTCCAGCCCTCGACCGCCTTGAGGAGGTGGCATGCCACGAAGGTCTCCGCGCGCGCCCCCGGGTCCCGGATCCCGGACCAGTCGCGCAGGTACCACCGGGGCTCCTTGAGGAGCGACCGGGCGATCTTCCGGTGCCACGGCCTCAGCAGGAAGCCGTGATGCAGGGCCACGAGCGTCTGCACCCATCGGCGGATCGTGTCCACGGAGGCGTTCACCGACTCGGCGAGGTTGCTATATACCAGGCTGGCGGCCGACCGGGCCTCCAGCAGGCTGGCCACCGCGCCGATCTGTGACAACTCCTGCACATTCGTGAAATCCCGCAGGTCTTCCCGCAGGAGCTGGGATCTCCGGACATGATGCCACTGCCGCGTGAAGGCGGCCTGCCGTTTCACGAACGGCTCGGGGTAGCCGCCGTGCTCCCAGAGGGCCCTGAACTCCGCCTCGGGCACCCGGACCGGCGGGCGCACGGAGACGCGCGGCACCTCTTGCCGGGCGATCTCGCCCACGCTGAACGGATGCATGCGGTAGGGGAAGTATCGCCCCATCATGCTATCGCCCCCCCGCCGGTAGACGTCCAGCCGGGAACTCCCGGTCACGATCACGCGCACCCGCGCCTCGTAGGTGTCGAAGAACCCCTTGAGGAAGGCCTTCCACTTCTTCCACTTGTGCAGTTCGTCCAGCACGACCACCGGACGCGGCTTCCCCTTTCCCGCGCGGGCTACCCGGGCCGCCAGCGAAGCCGGGCCGGCCATGATCGCCTTCCGTTCGTCCATGTTGTCGATATTGAGGTAGGCGTCGCCGAGTCCCCGGCAGGTCGTCGTCTTGCCGACCTGCCGCGGCCCCGGCACAAACAGCATCTGCCGGTTGCGTGCCAAGTGCCGGGCAAAGATCGCCTCGTATACCCGGGGGTACAACTTCGCCATATGACCAATATACGATGGGTCGTAAAACAGTCAAGCCCCCCCATCCTGCCCCCGGCGTGGGAGCCGGGGGTGCGGGAGGAGGAGGCCGAAGTCAGTCCTCAGGGACGGGTGGTAGTGGCCGAACTCGTCGGAACGGGTGAGTGCGGGAGGAGGGGGCCGAAGTCAGCGGAGTTGCGAGGTCCCCGAGCAACTCCTGGGCGATGCTGCCTCGAAGCGCCCGGCCTACCCGAACCAGCCCGCGGGCGGCGCGAGCAGGAACTCCTCGAGCGGAATCCCGCCGCCGCCCACCACCAGTGTCCGGACCGGCTTGTGCTCCCGGGCGAAGGCCGTCAACCCGGACAGGCGTCCGGCCTTCAGCCCGCCCTTGACCTCGATCGCCACGGTGGCCTTCCCGCGCCGGATCACGAAGTCCACTTCCGACTTGCCCTCGCGCCAGTAGAAGACTTCGAAGGGCCCGGTCCGTGCCGCGTTCAGGAGGTGGGCGCCCACCGCGGACTCCACGAGCCGTCCCCACCGGTCCGGGTCCCCGCGCACCGCCTCGAAGTTCCCCGCCGACGTGGCCGTCATCGCCGCCGTGTTCAGCACCTGGAGCTTGGGAATGGACCCGCGCTGGCGGACCCGGGAGCCCGAGAACCGCTCCAGCCCCGCCGCCATCCCCGCCCCTTCCAGCAGGCGCAGGTAGCCGGCGAGGACATCCGTGTTCCCCGCATCCCGGAGCTGGCCGAGCATCTTCTGGTACGACAGGACCTGGCCCGAGTAGTCGCAGGCGAGGTGGAACAACTGCCGCAACAGGGCGGGCTTCTCCACCCTGGCCATGAGCTGGATGTCGCGCGAGATCGACGGCTCGATGATCGAGTCCAGGACGTACCGCGCCCAGCGCTCCCGGTCGCCGATCAGGCTCACGGCCCCCGGATATCCACCGTAGTACACGTACCGGTCGGCATCCCAACCGAAGGCGGCCTGCATCTCCGCCAGGGACCAGTGCGTCACCGGAATCCGCTCGAACCGGCCAGCCAGGCTCTCCTCCGTGCCATGACGGACAAGCAGGGACGACGAGCCCAGGAGGACGACCCGCAGGGGGCATCCCGACACCGCGTCCTCGTCCCATAGCCGCTTGACCGTCTCCGACCACCCCGGGATCTTCTGGGCCTCGTCCAGCACGAAGACGCCACCCCGACCCACCGCCTTCCCGCGGGCGATCTCCCACTCGTGACTGAGCCACTCCCGGTCCCGAAGCAGCGGCTCGTCCGCGGTCGCATAGTGCGACGGCATCGAAAAGTCCGCCAGCACCTGTCTGGCCACCGTGGTCTTCCCCGTCTGCCGGGGTCCGGCTAGAACCTGAATGAACCTTCGGGGCTCCCTCAGGCGACCAATCAGGACTGCGAATACGGGCCTCTTGAAAGTGTTTTCCAGCGTTTCCGCCATTTACCCGCTCCTTCGGGTAATCTTACCCCATGCCTCCCTGCCCCGCAAGCAGACTCCCTCCCCCAGCCGGGAATCCCCACGCGCAGCCATGATATTCCCGCCTCCTTCACATAGGGATGCGTCCCGGTGTTCACGATGGGACGATTTTCGCACCGCCAGCCCCTCTCCGCCGGGTCATTGCTGATCCGTCAGCCCGGCAGGATGGGACTCCCGGGCCTCAACCCGGCCAGGAACTCCCCGCAGGGGATGCAGGGAATACCACCGATCCTGAGACGGGTCGACCCCCGGTACAGGAGGCAGGGCTTCGCCGCCGGGTAGTCCTCGAGGAACGCGCGCAGGGACGTGAGGTCCTTCGCCCGCACGTTCCGCGCATGCTTCACTTCGATCGCCGCGAACGCACGGTCGCCGTACACGACGAAGTCCACCTCCGACCCTGACTTGGTCCGCCAGTAGCCCAGCGTATGATCCCCGCCCGAATAGGCGATCCACGCCCGCAAATGCTGGGCCACGAGCCCTTCGAGGCAGGCTCCCCCGATCTCGGCCGAAGCATCCAGGGGGCCCCGGGGGCGGATCGACCGGAACACCCCGGCGTCCGCGTAGTAGAACTTGGGGTGCCTGACCAGGATCCGCTTGGCCCGCTTGTTGAACACCTGGAGCCGGAACCCGAGGAGGAGATCCTCCAGGATGTCGAGGTACCCGTCGGCGGTCCGCCGCTCGACGCCGCACTCGCGCGCCACCTCCGACATGCTCAGCACGGACCCCTGGGAGAAGCTGATGGACTCCAGGAACCTCGAGAAATCCCCCATGTTCCGCACCAATCCCTCCGCCTGGACCTCCTCCCGCACGTAGAGCGCGGCGTAGGATCGGAGGGTCTCGGCGGGCTCGGCCGACCCCAGCACGAGCGGCAACATCCCCAGCTCGAGGCTCCGCTCCAGGTCGAACCGCGCCCCCAGCTCGGAGGCCATGAAGGGATGCATGGTCTTCAGCGCCAACCGTCCCGCCAGCAGGTTCACGCCGGTCCGTTTCAGTTTCCGCGCGCTGGACCCCGTCAGGATGAACTGGAGGGGCACTCTCCGTTTGGCCTCGATGAGCTGATGCACCACGTTCAGCAAGTCGGGTACCCGCTGGATCTCGTCGATCACGACCTGCCTGACCTCGGGCCGGCCATCCACGGCTTCCCGCAGGCGCTCGGGCCGGGCGGCAAAGGCACGGACGGTTTCCGGGTCGAGGAGGTCGATCGCCAGGGCCCGGGGGAACGCCCGATGTACCCATGTGGACTTGCCGGTCCCGCGGGGTCCGAACAGGAAGAAGCTTCCCGCAGGGACACGGAAGAGTCGGGGAACTGTTTCCATATATGCTTCCTTTTCGGAATCTCCTATGCCATTACGCCTAACCCTTCCCCTCCCCGTCAACGCCAGCTCTCCATCCCCTTCCTCTCTCCCCCCTTTGCCCTGAGCGAACCTTGTGAGTCGAAGGGTCGAAGGGGAGGCGGGCCAGCCGGGATGCCGTCTCCTGCGACTCGGGAGTACTTGAGTATCTAGGATACGTCCCTGATCCCCCACGCGGACCGCCCCTACACCCGCCGCTTCCAGGAGGTCCGGCAGGTCGTGCTCGAGGTCCCCGTTGTCCGCCAGCCCCCGCTCGGCCGTCTCGTCGTAGCCGATCTCGATGTCGTGGTACTTGACCCGCAGGGCCTTCGCGAACCCAGCCAGTCCCCGAAGGGCGCGGTCGGCCAGGGCTTTCGCCCGGGCGTTCGCGGAAAGCCGGACCAGCGCTGTTCGAAGCTCCGGCGCGAGGATGGCTGGCAAGGAGCGCCTCTCGGGCGCCTCGATTTATACCCTATTTAGGGATATTAGCCCGGCGGCATAAACTCCCTAAGATCTCTCAAACCGCGCCACCCGCCGGTCACAACCGCAGCGCCAGCCGGGAATCCGTTGATCCGAAGGATGTCCCCCATCCCCCGCCCGCACCCACCCGTCCCCGAAGACGCGGAATCAGCCGCCGCCGGGTCTCCTGGCGGCGGCCGGCCAGATCAGGTTCGCGGCACCGCGGGTCATGGCATCAACGGCCTTGAGCCCGGGACCCATCGAACCATCCCATGTCGCGGTAGTAGCGGTAATCGCAATTGGCTTCGCTCTCGACGCCCCCGAGCGCCTCCAGGTCCCCGACGAACCGGGCCGGGGCCAGTTCCCGAGCCAGGGGCGCTACGGCACCGTTGCGACGCCGACGCGCTCGCGGTCAGGACCCAGCCCGTTCATCTCGCGGCCGGGAGGAGTCCCGCCTGCCGCAGGGCCCGGGACACCGCGCGGAAGATCGCCCCGAACTCCGGCAGGTCCGTCATCTGGTCCCTCAGCCTCGTTTCCCAGAGCTTCTCCAGCCTCGCTTCCTTGCCCGCGAATACGCCCGCGGTGTCGGCCAGGCTCCGGGACCGGAACGCCAGCTTCTCCCCCACGGCTTCCTTCAACTCCCGGGCCTCCACGTGCCCGCCCGAGACCAGGAACCACGTGTCGTAGAGGTCCCGCGGCTCGCACCGGGCGCGATCCAGGAGCGCCACGATCTTCTCCGCCCCGATCTCCTCCAGCGCATAGGCCCTCACGCAGGCGGCGTCCGGGAGGTCCGCGTATTCGGGGTAGCTCCTCAGGATCGCCCGATCCCGTACGGGGAACACGAGGCGTTCCCGGACCGTGATATCGACCTTGATCTCGCGCCGCCGTGACGATGCGGGCAGGGGGCCCTCGTAGGCAAGGTAGCAGGTGTGGGCGTTCGCATGGCTCCGTGAATCCCAGCGCGCGAACGCGAAGGCGGCCCCCGCCGCCCGCCCGGCCTCCGCAAAGACGGGATCGAGGCCAGCGCGGATGGCCTCCGCTGACAGGGGCTCCAACAGCGTGAAGTCCAGGTCCTCCGAGAACCGGTAGTCCCCGAACCAGCACCGCTTGAGGGCCGTCCCGCCCTTGAAGGCGAGCGACCGGCACAGGGGGGCCCGGGACAGGGCCACGAGGAACCAGGCGAGACAGTAGTCGCGCTCGAGCACGGCCTCAGGGATCCGCAGTGCGCCGCCGCGGGCCAGCCGGTTGGACAGTAGGGAGAGCGACCGTTGGGGGATCACGTCCGGCCCGCCGCCAGCAGTTCCTCGCGCGGCACGTTCAGCCTCAGCCGCCAGCGCCGCAGGTAGGGCCCCTCCGCCGGCACACCGGGGTCGAGCCGGGCATACGCCGGCGACAAGGCCTTCCGCAGGGACTCCAACTCGCCGGCGGGCGCAAGTGCCAGCGTCTCCAGCAGGTACCCGAGCCGCCCCACGACGGCGGCCACCCCGAGCTGGACCGCATATCTCGCCATCAGGGAGGCGTTCAGGGCGTCCCGGCGCATGGCGAGCCCCTGGGCCACCTCGGTCACCCCGCCGCACAACTCCGGGCGCCGGAGCCCGTCCACGACGGTCCGTTCCGGATCGCTGACACGCACCCGCTCCTGCTTCCCCACCCAATGGTCCGTGAGACCGAACAGGTCCCGCGACCGGCAGGCCACGAACCGGAACGCGTACCCGCCAGCCCTGACCGGCCTTCGCGCATGCACCGTGGACACGGTCACGACGAGCCGGGGTTGCGTGACCATGCCGTGGATCTCCATTGCCGTGCCGTGCGATAGGTAGTAATCGCGGCTCCGCACGAGCGCCCGCGCCAGCAGGAATGGACTGCCGGAGAAGGTGCGCTCGCGCCCGAGTTCGTAGGGCACGAGCTGGAAGAGTCCGGGCGCCGCCCGGGCCACGACGCCGCGGTCGACCATCTGTCGCGCGAGACTCCGGGCCGACACCGCCGAGAGACCCGTTATCCTGCGCACATCGGCGATCCGGAACAGCGCCCGCCCCTGCTCATGGAGCCGCACGACCAGCCCCGCGGACCGCGGCCCAAGGGTCTTCGAAGCATCATGTTGTCTATGCATATAGTGCTACTATACAGCACGTATACCCGTCTGGGCAATATATTTATATCAGAATATTACGTTTCTTTCGTCTATCGTGCTCTAGAATAGCACGATTCCCCCACTCTCCACCCTGCACCTTCGGGAATCTTAAAATCTAAAGCACGTCCCTGATATGACGGGGATGCTAGAATTGGTCCAAGGAGACGGCCAAATGCCCCAGACCAAGGTACGACTCAACCAGATCGAGGATGGCGCCGAGCTGCGGGACCTCCTGTCCTGGTTCAAGCGGATCCGCAAGGCCGGCTTCGCGGAGCGTTTCGACGAGGTGTGGGCGGAAACCGCCAAGGCTGCCGGGAAGGCCGGCTACCGCCGCAAGGACGTGGCCCGGCTCGTGGCCGAGGTCCGGGAGGCCTATGGCGGCCGATAGGCTGCGCGTCGTCCTCGATACCAACATCGTCATCTCGAGCCTCTGGGGCGGCCACCCCGGCAGGATCATGGACCGGTGGAAGACCGGCGGCTTCGACCTCCTCCTGAGCGATGCGATCCTCAAGGAATACCTGGCGGTCCTCGCGAGATTCCGGTTGTCCGACAGGGACTTGCGGGAGCGTGGCCTCCTGTTCCTGGACTCCCCCTTCACCTGCCTCGTCCAACCCCGGGAGGTCGTTACGGCCGTGCCCGCGGACCCCACGGACAACCGGTTCCTGGAATGCGCGGTGGAAGGCCTGGCTGGCTACATCGTCTCCGGTGACCGGCACCTGCTGGCTCTGAAACGGTTTCGGGGCATTCCCATCGTCACCGCGCGAGCCTTCCTCACCGCCTTCGACAGCCGACCGTTGAGCTGATACCCCTCGTCCCCGAGTCCCGCGGACTCAGCCGCCCGCGGGCACCTTGGCGCGGGCCGGCCAGATCAGGTTCGCGGCACCCCGGGTCACGAGGTCAACGGCCTTGAGCCCGGGACCCAGCCGGGTTGGGTAATAGTATTCCGACTCGAACCAGCCCCTGTCGCGGTAGTAGCGGTAATCGCAATTGGCCTCGCTCAGCGTGTTCCTGATCACGGTCCGGCTCATGTTGAAGGCCACGACGCCAAGCAGGGTCGGGGGCAGGGGCCGCGGGAGCATGAGCCTCCGGTGGAACCGCGCCGCCTGCGGCGCGAGGGCGGCATCCCCCGCCTCACCGCCCAATCCTGAACTTCCTTACGTTGAGCGCCTTCCACTGGAGCGCGGGCTGAGTGGCGATGATCGCCTGCCGTTCAGGATGGTCCGACAGAGCCTCCGGCACGATCTCCCCGCGGTCCAGGAGCCGGTCGAGGAAGACCCTCTCCCCGGCACTCCACGCCAGGAGACGCCCCGCGGCTTCCCGGCAGACCTCGTTGATCCGATCAGTCAGCTCGTTCACGTCCCCGTCGAAGGGACGCCCCTCGATGCGCAACATCGGCAGGAGGGTATCCTGCATCGACTTCCCGCTCACCGCCACGTCCTCCACCGCGATCCGCCGGAGGTCGTGGCGCTGTTCCGCCCCCAGTATCACGAAGGCCTGGCGGAAGTCCTGGCTACCCAGCAGGTCCGGACGCATGGTCAGGATGCTCCAGGCGTCGAAGGCGTCGCGCGCGGCCCGCCGGGTCACGAGGGCGGCGAACTTGCCCGCCGCCGTTTCCTCGAACGTCAGCACGGGTACGGGAGCGTGGATCGCGCCCGGGGGGAATCGCGGCGCTCGGCGCTCGATGCCGAGCAGGGGACAGCGCTGAAGGTAGTTCACGTCGACTTCGAGTGATCCGGCCCCCCCGAGGCCCCCGGCGTAGCGCAGGCGGAACTTGCCGCCCGCGTGCTCACGCGGCACGCGCCGCACCGAACATCCCTCCGCCTCGCAGGAAGCCGCCAGGGCGGCCTCGAACGGCTCCCGGCCGGCCTGCATATCCTCCATCCCCACCTGGCCTACGTAGTTGAGGTCGATGTCGACGGACAGCCGCGGCACGTCCATCCAGAAGAGGTTCAGCGCGGTACCGCCCTTGAGCACCCACGCGCCCGCGAGGCCGGGATGACGGCCCAACCGCGCCAGAATGGCCTCGAGGTACATGACCTTCTCCACGATCTCGGGACGGAATCCCGTCTCGGATGCGGCCTTCCGGATGCTCGCCGGCCCGATCATGACACCGCCTCCCAATCCCCCTCCACCAGGGAGGCCGGCACGATCAGGTTCCAGCCGGCGACCAGCTTCCCGCCCGCCGCACGATCCACGTATTGCGGCTGGCGGGGTCGCATCGCGCGCAGTTCGGCCAGCGCCGCCTCCCCAACCGCGAAGTGCTTCCGGTGATGCTCCAGAAAGAGACCCACCATGGCCGCCAGGGTGGCCTGCCCTCGCGCCCGGACGTATGCCATGAGCGCGGCCAAGTCGAGCAGGGGCACCCCCGCTAGCGCCGCCCAGGCCTCCTCCATCCCGCCGGCCAGCTCCGGCCGGTCGAGGACATCGGCCGCGGTGCGCTCCAGCGATGTCACGCGGCAGGTCAACCCCTGCCGCTCCACGTCCTCCGCGAACATGAAGGACTGCCGCCCGCGGCGCAGTTCGGCGGGCGGGCTGACCGGCGTGAACGGCCTCCGCCTGAAGGTGAACCGCTTCGTCTTGGTCTCCGTCAGGAAGACGACACGCTCGAACACGGTTCTGGCGTACCCGTGCGCTTCCAGCGCTGAGGAATGGCTCAACACGGCGTCGGGGGCGCACCGACTGGCCACAAGCAAGAAGTCCACGGCCCCCTTATCCGCCCGGTCCCCCGGATGCGGGGTGAAGAAGACGCCGCGCCTGACCCGGCCGATCCGGCCAGCCCGAAGATAGCGCCCAAGCTGGGCGCTGGCCGCCGCCTCGGGATCGGAACGCCCCGCGGACACCGCCTTGCCGAACTCCCCCCGGGTGAACACGGGGTGGGTGGAAAAGAAGTCCAGCGCCTTCACTTGCTAGTCCTCTCCATAGCTATACCTATTTATCCATATACGGAGAAGATTAGCAACCGGCATCCTCACATCCCCCTCCGGCTTGATGATACAGCGCGCAACAGGCAAGTTTCTCGTGTGCCCAGCTCATCACGATCAAGTCGCCCGCAAGAAGCCCCTCCGGGTTAGTGCAGGACCTTGGCGAGGCGGGCGGCCAGCGCCACCATCTGGGTACCGAGGTCGTCCTCGTTCTTCCCCTTGGCGGCGTCGCTGTAGGCGACCGTCCCGGTCTGCACGTCCACGACGCGCACGTTGACGTAGTACGCCCTAGGACCCACTTCTGCCGAAGCACTTCCCGGATGTTCCGCATGGACAATCGCTCCCTGGGCATCCCGCCTCCTTGCGGAGGCGGCCTGGCCCTCTTGGATTGCCCAGCGTCGCTGGCTAATCTGGCTCTGCCTCCACGGACAGGAGGCTCAGGAGCCCCCCGGGTCCGTGTTCAGCATGACCGATATTCGTGTTCAGTTTGCTCCGATATTGGCGTTCAGTTTGGTCCGAAACGCGCGTCCTGTGGCCACGGAGCCGTGTTCCTCCAATGCGTGATCGCGGCCTGCGGAATCACGATTCCGCCTCCACCCGGACATTCGCCAGGATGTGCCATCGGCCGTCTTCGCGTCCCCCCTGGGCCGGCCTGGACGGGTCCAGCAGGCGCAGGGGCGCCTTCGCCACCAGCCCGGCAAGAGCGGCGGCCCGCCCTCGCCCCCCGACCCGGTCCAGCAGGTAACCCAGGCGCTGGACGACCACGAGTTCCCCGTGCCTCCTGGCCGTATCCCGCAACCTTCGCGAATCGAGCCGAGCGACGAGTTCTTTGAGGACCGTCGCGACGTTGTCCAGCCCCCCTGCGGCGTGCGGGTATCGCACGAGGTCCCACGCCGTCGTCTCCGGGCCCGACACCTTCATGGACCCCGTCGGGGTCTTCACCTCCACCGTCTCCGCCCGCTCGAAGAGCCCCTTGCCGTGGAACCTGAACCGGACATTCCCGGCAACGACCGGACGAACCGCCCGGCCCGGGATCACCACCTGGAACTCCTGCGGGCGGTGATGCGCCGCCCCGTGGATCTGGGCCGCAGACAGGAGGCCGACGTAGTAGGGCCGTCCGAGATCCGCCATGAGGTCGTGCACGAACCACTCCGGCGGGAGGATCCCCGCAGACCGGTGCTGGGCATCGACGATCACGTAGAACCCGGAGCGCGGCATGGCCAACCGGCCCGCCAACGCCAGACGATGCAGGGCCATGTAGGCGGCCCGCGGCGTGCTCCGCAGGCGACGCACGGCTTCCCGCCGGGAGAAGGTGTAGCGGCCCTGCCCGAGGAGTTCCTCCATGTACCCGCCGGCCGAGACGGAAGAAGGGCGTTTCATACCGGTAGCAGATTGTACCGCTTTGTGTGCCTTTTTGCTACCGACATGGAACCGTCCCGGGCCCACCTCGCGAAGGGCCGTCTGCCGCGAGCGTCTGCGCTCGCCCCTTCCCCTCTCCCTCCCCTCCTTTCTTCCCCTCCGTCGAGGGCCTCGTCGCCCCATCATTACGCGCGGGAGGAGGAGGTCGAAGTCAGTGCACTTGCGTCCGCAAGTGGGCGAACACGAAACGCGGCGACAGTGGTCTCAGGTCAGCGCATCCCGCCGCGGCTGACCGCGTGCGGAGTTGCGAGGTCCGGAGCAACTCCGGGGCCCGTCCTCGGGCCGTCTGCGCACGGCAGACGCACACCAGCTATGGGATCGCCCTCCAGCTCGCTCTGGCTTCAGCCGCCAAGGTGAGCGGACACTGACGAAACCTCCGACAGGACCCGCACCCACCCACTCTGCCCGCTCTCTATCTCTTCGGCATCCCTGCCGGCCGGGGCCAATTCTCTATCCCCACCACCGCCAGCCCCACGCGCCACGCCGTCCCCCACATCCTCGGGATCTCCATCCACAGCCGCCGTTCCCGCCACCATTCTTTCGGCCGCACCTCTGCCGACACCCGCATAATCTCGATGCCAGACCCCAACAGGTAGAGGCGCGTCACCAACAGCGCCCGCGGCATGTGGTACCACGACGTCACCAGGATGACCGACTTCACGTGGAGTTCCTTCAACACCGGCGCCGTCGTCCGCGCGTTCTGGTCGGTAGTATAGGCCCCATGAACGATCCTGACCTCGAACTTGCGCCGCTTTCCCTTGGCTCCCGGCACCGGCTCACCCGCCCCCGCCGAGTACACCACCCACTTCGCCTTCATCTGCTCCGCCACCTTGAGGCCAGTCGCGATTCTCTGAGGCCCTCCGCCGTACACGAGCACGACATCCGGTGTCGAGAGTCCCTCCGCAGCCTCCTCCGTGATCACGCTCTTCATGTACCAGCACTGGGCAATCAGGATCGCCACGACAAGCATCAGAGCCTTCCGTATCCGCCGCATCCGCGCCCTCGCGACCTCTTCCGGCTCCCGCGGCATCCCGATCACGTCCTTCGGCCCGCTCAGTGCCATCGGTTCAGCCCTCGCCCTTCGCAACGCGCTCGAGGAGCTCCGCGATCCGAGCTGTCTCTATCTTCCGCTCGTACTTCGCGAGGAATTCTTCGTGCGCCCGCTTCCCCATCGCCTGTCTTTCCCCGGTTCCAGCTTTTAGCCTCAGTACCGCTGCCACAAAGCCGTCCACATCCCCCGGCGCCACGGTGAAACCGCATGTAGCCTCGCGCAGCACTTGCGCAACCTCCGACCGCTCCCCCCCAACGAAGATCACGGGCCGCGCCACCGCCATCGCGCCGTAAAGCTTGCTGGGGACAAGGATACCCTCCAGCCCCACCTTGAGCGTCACCACGTGCACGGAGGCCGCCGACAGACTGTTCGACAGTTCCTCCTCCGGCTGGAATGGGAGGAAGCGTGCAGGCATCCCGGCTGCGCCGGAACGCACCTTATCGAACTGCTTTCCCTCGCCAATGAAGACGAAGGCGATGCCCCCCTGTCCCCTCAGCCCCTTCGCCGCCTCCAAGACCGTGTCGAACTCATGGCTCAATCCGAAGTTCCCTGAGTACATGACGACGAACTTGCCCTTGAGCCCGTGCCGCTCCAGGAATGGATTCGCCTCTGGCGCGACGGGCCTGGCGAGTTCGCCATCCGCCCAGTTATGCACCACCACGATCCGCTCGGTTCGCACCCCCTTCGCTACCAGCCGCTCCTTCATCACCTCCCCGATCGCGATCACGAGGTCCGCCCGCCGTAGCGCCCATCCCGCCAGCCATCGCCAGAACGCGGTCAACGGCGACCGCCTCCCCAAGACTCCCAGCTCAACTGCTACATCCGGATAGAGATCCTGCGACCAGCAGACGAACCTGGTCTTCTTGATCCACCCCACGAACGGCCCCAAGACGAACAGGAGCGGCGGGTCCGTGAGGAAGACGGTCGCGTCATGCCGGGGCAACCGCAGGACTCGCCACAGCGCGACCGGGTAGAAGAGGATGGCGTTCAGGAACCACCCCCAGACCTTCCGCCGGTCGAACCGCCCTGCGATCACCCGGTGGATCCGCACGCCCCCCTGATCTTCCTGCCGCTCTAGCCTTCGACCCGGCTCATGGATCGTCGCCGCCGACGCGACGACCGCCACCTCCGCCCCATCCTGGGCAAGATCCTTCGCCAGGTCCGTGAGGACTTTCCCCGTACCGACGCGGTCGGGCCAGCAGAAACGGTTGATGAATAGCACTTTCATGGTTCCGCCTCGACTGACTTCAGGTTCCTCAGGTTCCGAACGATCAGCCGCTCGTATTCGGCAAGCATCCGGCAGTAACGATAACCCGGCCCGCCGTCAAGCAGACCACAGCGAAGAACGTACATATAGAGGAACCGGAGAACAGGCCTGGCTGGCATTCTGAATGAGAGAGCCTTCAGCGCCTGCCTATGTCGCACCGGATCGCGCCAATCGAAGAGCCCCACCAGGTCAAGACCGCCACGGCGGAGTGCAGCAAGTTCAGCCCGCGCTTCGGCCCCGGAATACGCCCGGTGCTTCGTCCACCACTCGTCAAGCCCCTTGTTGAAGCTGTGATGCAGCAGGTGCCCCTTGAGCTCCCCCACGGTCCCGTCGACGGTCGGGTACTCGTGGACCTCACGCGGATCGTAGCGCACCTGCCGATGCCTGAGAAATCGGACGAACCAGGAAGGGTAGAGCGTAGCATGGCGGATCCAGCGCCCCTGGAAGAAATCCTTGCGTCGCATCCGGTAGGCGGCGTGTGTACTCTGGCCCGCTGCGATTGCCCGCACTTCATCCGCCAATTCACCGTCGACTCGTTCATCCGCGTCCACGGCGAGCACCCATTCGTGCTTGAACCCCCCGAGGTTCCGAGCCGCTTCTCGCTGTGCGCCGTAGTTCTCGAACGCGTGCTGCTGCACCCGAGCCCCCAGAGATCTGGCGATCTCGACCGTCCGATCGGAACTGAATGAGTCGAAGACCAGGATGTCATCCGACCATGCTACTGACTTGAGACAGTCGGGTAGGTTGATCTCCTCATTGTGGGTAAGAATTAGGACCGAAACCATGCCGGTGCTCTCAGCCCCGACTCCCGCCATATACCCGTTCGCCAATCTGGAACGCCAGCCCGTAGAAGTCCTTGAGAGCCTTGACGCCAAGCGTGGTCTCCAGATGCTCCGGGGCCGCCAGGGCGCGGCTGATCACCTCGTCATGCGACCGGTCAGGCTCAGAGTGAAAGACCCGTTCGGCAACCTTGTCCGCGAGGCCCCTCAACGCGGCCGCAATCTCGGCCCCGGCAGGCCAGATCGCGAGGTCGTTCATGTGAACGGCAAAGAGATCCGGAAAGAAACCAAGTGTGACCGAGTAATTCTGAAAGTTGAACCGGATGCGAGTGCTTCTTGGTGCGAACCCCTGCCTTAGGAGGAAGTCAACCGTGGTTGATCCCCGCTTCGCCCCGCCCTGGATCACGCTTGTTCGGTTCCAGGCATCCACTTCGTGACGCACCGTCTTCAGGTCCCAGTCGCCCCGTCCAAACATGCATGCAAGATCCAGGAAATGGAGACCGTAGTCCATTAGAAGGGTGCGCGCGCGGCGCTCATCCCTTCGCCATTCCGCAGAATCGGTTGCGACCGAAGGACTCTGGAATTGGAGGGAGACGTGATGCAGCAGGCCCGGGCTGTGAATCGCAAGAAACTCACACATGCGTAGAACGTTCCGCTTGAATCGGTAGTTGTGGCACACGAGGACCGGATCACGCCGGGCCTTCGCAAACGCAAGCCAGGCGGCAAACTCCCGCGGATTCTGCGCAGCAGGCTTCTCGATGAGGACGACCCCAGGTAGGCCTCTCAGCCGGTTGATGGCCTGCACGTGGACGGGCCCCGGCGACGCAACCACGTAGAGCCGTGACTTCCGGATCCTCCTCGAGCGGAAGTCAGATACCTCCACGCCGCCAGACAGCCTCCCCCTGAAGACGTCAAAGGCCTCCACCCGCCCACGGTGGCCGAGTCTACTCAGCGCCGGGAGGTACCTCTTCTGCACGATGCCACCCGCCCCGATGATCGTGACTGGTCCACTCGGCACATGACCAGGACGCTCTCCAACCGGCGGCAACTCGATGTCCGCCTGCTGACCGTCCAACGATCGGCGGAGTTCCGCGCGCCAGTCCACGGCGAGGCTCATTCCCAAGCGGCGCGCCGTGGTCCTGGGCTCATAGTGCAGCCGAAGGAGTTTGCCGCTGATCTTCTTGAGCGGCCTCAGCTTCCACATACCAACCAATGGAGCGACAACCTCGCCCAACACTCCAGCTGCCCACCAAACCAACGACGGCATGGTCACGACGGACCTTCCGCAACCCAGCACAGTGCAGCAAGCGTCGAGATACGCGCGACGTGTCGGCGAATGCGGATCGACAATGAGGAGCACCTCCGGGGAGTGTGACGGGGGCGCTACCAGCACTCTCAAGACAGCTTGATGCAAGAGAGCGCGGGTGGTCATCGGCATCACGGCGTAGCCGTCTCCAATGCACAAGAGATGATTCGACGGCAACCTCACGGCACTCCCCACGATCGGGTTGACGACGCCACTCCCCAGGATGAATCCCGGCATGAGCATCGACAACTTCAACGCAGGCGGCACCGAGCTGAGTATCTGCACATCGGCAGCCGCCTTGATCGACCCGTAGGATCCCTTCGTTTCTGGATTGGCCTCGAACGGCGAGGTCTCTGTTATCAGGGATTCCGACGACTTGATCGAGCTTGGCGATGATATGTGGATAAGATGCCGAACCCGTGTCTTCTTGCAGAACTGGATGAGTCCGTCAGCGTACTTCCTGTTCGCTGCGATGTCTCCATCCTTGAGCAGGATGAAGTTGACGACGGCATCGAACGGGCCAGCAAGGTACCTGTTATCCCGCAATCCGTGGACCGGTCCAGTCACAGCGTGACCGGAACGGTCGACCGGACCACGACTGAAACACGTGACGCGGTAGCCGGCACTGATCAGTCTCTCCGCGAGGCCGCGGGCCGCAAAACTGCGATGGCCGCAGATCAGAACGCGGGCCGAAGACATATGGCTCTAGATTTCCCGCTTTGACGCCAGGAGATGAGATCGGTTCAGCCACTCGATCCGGGAGAATCCGCTCTTCCGGAGGAGGGTCTCGATGTCGACGGGCGCAGAGGATTTCCCCATGCGATCAAGGAGGCCGAAGTGGACCTCACAGAGCACAAGCCTGCAGCGCGGAACCGTCAGTACTCCCTCAAGCCCCCGCAGTACCTCCCGCTCCATTCCTTCCACGTCAACCTTCACGATGGCGGGAATCGGCAAGCCCTGGTCACTGATGAATCTGTCCCCTCGAACCTGTCGCACCTCCCGGGTCGCGAATCCCGGACGCACCTCCTGCTCGGCACCCGCCATGATGTGGAGGCCGGACCCTGACTGACCATCAACGGCCAGCGATACGGTGGCGTCTGTTTCCCCCAGCGCGACATCGAAGAATCTTATGCTCGGCAGACCGTTGAGTCCCGCATTCTCCTGCATGCGCGCAAGAACTCCTCGCTCCGGCTCGAATGCCATGACGCTGCCTCCGGGACCAACGGCCTTCGCAAGCAATATGGAGTAGAAACCGAGATTCGCACCGACATCACAGACCGTATCACCAAGACGAGTCTCCCGAAGCAGACGGGCCAGAATCCTCCGCTCTCCGTCAAACCTCATCGCTCTTTCCATTTCCGACGCGGACGTGATGCGGAACTGGGCAGCAATCCCGGCGATCTCAACCCTCACTTGTGGTGGAGCACCAGCACGACGATAACGCCATCGCCAGATGACGGAGCGGACACGTGAGGGCAGACTCCAGAGGCTTGTGAGGCCAGCCCGCCTGGCCACACGACGGAGACTGCTCTTGTAGAAGGCGCCCCAGAAAGTGAGTGCCATTGGTTCAGCCAGCCTCCGCCATGTCAGCCGCGTTTCGCACGGTGCAAGACCCTCCGCTTGATGAAGCGAGCTGGATTACCCCCGACCACGGTCCAGGCCGGGACATCCTTTACCACGCAAGCGCGAGCCGCAACTACCGCTCCCTCACCCACGGCCACTCCTGGAGAGATGAAGGCGCCTGAAGCCACCCAGGCATATCGCTCAATTCTTATCGGCCGGGTGATCAGACGCATCCCCGGATCCGCAATGTCATGGCCTGCCGTGCATAATTCCGACTTCTGGCTGACCGTGGAATGCGCTCCGATGAAGACCCGACCCACACAGTAGCAGTTGACCCCTCTCCCCAGGCATCCGAGTTCCTCGATCTCGAGGTTCCACGGTGCCCACACCCGCACCGAGGGGTACACCAGTGCTCCATCTGCGATCCGGCCGCCGAAGCATCGCAACAGAAGCCGCCGCCATCCGAACACCCAAGCAGGGCTTGGCCGGAAGAGGAAGATCCACACGATGTCCCACAGGACCCTGCCAAGGAGGTTCGCTACGGAGTGATGGCTGGTGTAGGAAGACACATCTACCCTTGGATGTGAACGAGTCATGCTTGGTTGATTATATGAAAAAGGGCCGGCGCCCGCCATAACGGGAGAGCATCAAGCTCCCACCAACCAAGTGCAACCACGAGGCCACGGTGTTCCTCGTGGACCCCTTGTCATTCCATGCGAGGCAAGTCATGGCAAAGATACCGGATCTGCATAGATCCCCATCTGAGGAGTCTTGGATAGCATCGCGTTGTGCGCTTCGATCTCCTCCGGCTTCGCGAATCGCTTCCGAATCTCCTTCGCTGGCACGCCCGCGACGATCGAGTACGGTTCAACGTCTCGGGTCACGATTGAGCCGGCACCCACGATAGCCCCTCGGCCGATTCGCACGCCCGCCATCAGAATCGCCCGTGCTCCTATCCAGACGTCTTCCTCGATCACCGTCTCCACCAGGGCTGGACGACCACTGAAGATCATGGGCGTCCCGGGCAAATCATACCGATGGTCCATCCCAGTGATCAGAACCCCAGGACCGAGCATCGAGTACGCCCCCAATCGGACCTTGGGCCCTATCGTGCAACCATTTCCGATGAAACTGAAGGGACCGGCGACCAGATCCCTTGAAATACTGCTCTTCCCTCCCATGTAGAAGGTAGGCGACACGCTCTTGAGACCGTATCGCATACGCAACCACGCCATGCGCGCGTTCCGTATGCACTGTCGAAGCGCCGGTATAGCCCGGAAGAATCCTGCCATGTTGATCACGGTTGACGTCCCTCCACAGCCGCATTGATGATACTGGCCTGTACATCTGGATTGTAGCAGCGCTCGATCACCTCGATGCAGTCGCGTTGCCTCGCCCGGCGCGAGTCGGTTCGAGTCAGCCAGGAGTGGATCACTCGTGCGAGGTCCTTAACCGAATCTCTCTCAAAGAAGTCCCCTGAAACACCTGGCATGATGGCTTCATATTCGGGCATTTGGTTGTCGAAGTCTCCGTGGGTAATCACCGGAACTCCGTATGCGAGTGCGTGCATACACGTCAAGCCGACCTCCCCCGGGGCGATGCACAAGCTGGAGAGCATGATCAGCGGAGCTATCTCACGTTCGGCGTGGCACGCGCCATAGAAACGGACATGCTCCGCGAGGCCCAAGCGCCCGGCCAAGTCCTCCAAGGTCTTCCGCTGAGGGCCATCTCCCACCAAGAGCAGATTGGCCGCGACACCTTCCCTCCGAAGCAGTCCTGCTGCTTCAAACAACTGGTCCAGCTTCTTCTGGGGAGTGAGCCTGCCAATCCAGAGAAGCACAGGGGAATCCGACTGGCCAAAGAGACGTTCCCTGGAGGCTTTCAGATCCATGTCGGTGAGCCGATCCCGTAGCTGGCGTTGAAGTGAATAATCAAGTGAGTTGAAGACAACCCATATGCGGGTGGGATCAAAGCCTTTGCGGATCAGGATGTCTCGGGCGCGCCGATGATACACGAGTTGCCCGTGTGCAAGCCGAAAGAAGCATGACCGCAACAAGCCCTTGAGTCCGCCCTCGTCCCTAATAAAGCCGTGGCCCCACATCAGAACACGTTTCCCGGTGATCCTTGCCGCTACTGCGCCAACCCATGTCGACAGAAAGTAGACGTTTCCGAGGAAGATGATGGTATCCACTTGCTTGCCAGCCGCAAGCCTCAGAATGCCTGACTGCCATAGGAACCTACCTAGGAGCCAGTGATTGGACACAGCGGTCAAGGGAAAGCCGAGATCCGCCAGCGCCGACGAGGCCCGATTTGTGGTGACCACCTTCAGGGAGGGATCCCGCGCGTCTTCACCAGCGTAGAAGTGATACCTCGGATTCTTGCCATGCTGTGAGCCTAGAGCTCTGAAGACAGGTTCCCGATAGTGGGCAATCGCATGATAGACAACGCCAACCGTCGCGCTCGACTTCCGGCTTAGTCCTCCCAATTGGCTTGGGCTATCCGGTTCGAGAGCCACGTCAAACAACTCGTCCTGCACGGTTCCCTGATAGCACGGTGTGGTGATGGGCACACCGGTGGACCACCTCCCCAGCTTCCATCTCCTGCGCCCCAGCCTCGGGCACAGTACCCGCCACTCGACTCAGTGTCCAACCCATGTTCTCGAGTCTAGCAGCCTCCGCACAGTCCCACTTCCCCGCCTTCCCGCCCGCTCCTCCGAAAATGCCCCAAGCAGCACGACATCCCTAGGCGGCCTGAGCATACCCGGATGCAAGTCTCGGAAACAGGCCAAGCTATCACGACCCTTCAGCTTCTTCCACTCGGCGCGTTCCGATCCGCCACCAGCCTGCCGGCGCCACCACAGAAGACACCCAGCGTGGCATAGGTCAACAGGATTGCACCGTGCGAAGCATGTTTGCCGATCAACGCATTCTGAGGCAGCGCGATGACGAACGTAGCCGCCACGAAGGCAAGGCCGAATGCCGAACTCGGCCTTGAAGCAGGCAGCGCAGCTGCAATTCGCCGCGCGACTCTCCAGTAGAACTGAAGAAGCGCATACAGGGCCAGCAGCCCCCCTTTGAACACAATGTCGATGAATTCATTGTGCGCACCAAATCCGCCAAGGAAGTCAGCCATCTGCACGTCGGCCGCAGGGCCGACTCCGGTTAGGAGTCGTGATGGCTGGTCAACGAAGTAGGTCAACGAGAGGCGCCACATCTCCACTCTTCCAGTTGTCGAGACATCCTCTGAACCCATCAACACCCCGGAAGATGGACGCAGACGGTCCAGTGTAGGATCGCCCATCAGGCTAGGTGCGCTCGAGTATACGAGGAAGGCGAGCAGCGACACCGAACCTGTCACAACCACAATCCTTAAGGCATCCCCTCTGAATGCTAGCAGAACTGCCAAGGCGACGCCGACAGCATGAGCCAATATGCCGGCCCGTGATGTGCTCAGCACCAAGACAATGAGACACAGAGCCCAACCGAAGGAGCCTGTAAGAACCATAGCCCCGCGAGACACGGTCAAATACAGAAAGAACAGACCGCCGAAGGCACAGAAGTGGCCCACGGAACCGCGGAACAGCCCCAGGAATCCAACGCCCAGCGTGCCAAGACCAGCGGACTCCCTCCCGGTTAACGGCGTGAAGACATCCCAATCCACTACTCCTCCATATTGGAGAAGCCCTGCAACGACAAGTCCAAGCGTCAAGAGCACTGTCAGCCTCGCGAAACCGTCAACAGCAAAGTGCTCGGACGACATGCCAGCGCAGAGGACAAACACGCCTACATAGCATACTTGCCTGAAGAAGTATTGGGCATCAGCGATGCCAAAGGTGTAGACTCCAGCCATCGAAAGGACGAGTCCCATACATATGGGGATCAAGATGGATGCTAAGGCAATGCTCCTCGTCTCAGGCTCACTGACCCAGGAGACGAACCAAGGTGGCCGTCGAATGGCCAGACCAGCCAGAACCAAAGGGACGATGACATCGGAAGCGTAGATAGCACTCGCAACGCCCAACCTCATGACTGCCAGCGGAACACTGAGATAGACACTGGCCATAACCACTGATATCTGCCAACCGGGACCACTCTTCCGAACGAGAAATATGGCCACAGCCACATAGAGCAACTCGCCGAAGAACAGGTCGGCGCTCTCCCAGAGAATCACTCTCCACCACCTTCTCGCAGATTCATCCTCCGGCTTCTCACCTTCCGTGCAAGGAGCGAAGCAATTGCCTTCAACGTTCCCCCGTGATCCCGGTAGAGTCTGGACACCTGTGGCTCCTCTGTGATCTCCATCGAACGGAGAAGTAGGAACAGACTGATCGCCTCTGCTGACACTGGTGCCCTATGCCTGGGAATCTTGGGAATGTCCCGAAGGGCCATCTTGAGCCCCAGCAGGTAGCTCGACACTGAGCGCCGACGAATGGCAAGGACAAGGAAGCTGGCCATGCTTCCTGCGATCGTCATCACTGGCCAAG
>ERZ1292640.446-Hain-H43-02um-R1-446-length-33450-cov-71_pt1 | contig 30531 bp, 32 predicted proteins | sample MGYA00564404_ERZ1292640 | MGnify/ENA primary metagenome ERZ1292640 (study PRJEB36523, sample SAMEA6512636) | groundwater metagenome | collected 2019-01-08 | study: AquaDiva: Metagenomics assemblies of 32 groundwater samples | reverse complement strand
CCACCACCCAGCATTATTTTTAATCCAGGATGGGATTTGGTTGCTTCCTGAACCTGAACCTTGAGCGGTCTGTGGAATTCTCATTATTCCCTCTTTGATCAAATATTGTATTCCTTGAACAAAAGAGTTATCGTCAATTGAGCCATCTGCCCACCACCCAGCATTATTTTTAATCCAGGATGGGATTTGGTTGCTTCCTGAACCTATATCAAATGATGTGCTAGATATTCCAGAGAATGTTTGTAAATTATCTAATCCATGACTGAAAATTGCCAATGTCATTTTGTATTTACCTGCAGATTTGAAATTAAATTCTGGTTTGTCAATACCTTCGGTAACAAGTATGCCGGGTCTATTAGGATCAGTATTTTTTGATTCATAGATTTTAGTTCCTGAAGAGTCTTCTATTCTATAACCATATGTGACCCATTTTAGTAATTTGCCATCTTTATCAAAAAAAGTTATCTCAAACGGTATTTTTTCACCTGAAATTAATTTAGAGTCATATTTTACTTTAGCAAAGGCACCGCTATCAAATTTCATATCAAATGAATTTTTTTCTGCCATCAAACCAGTATCGGGAGATAGATTAAACTCCATTGTTTTTATTCCAGGTTTGTTAATTTTGGCTATATCCAAAATGTTTTCTTTGCTTAACAAAAAGTGAAGAATTAACGTATTATCCATTGAATATGGATCAGCAATTAACATTCTGCCTGTAACAGGAAATCCATTTACAGCTGCTTTGTAGGTTCCAGCTTGTGAAAATTCTTTAAATGAAGTTGGAAAATGAATTTCTTCATGAACAAAAATGTTTTGTGTTTCTAGTCTTGATGCATCCCAGTTAAATGGCATTGAAAATGAAACTGATTTTTTAGATTCATCATAGTTAAAATTATTTATTTTATCATAATATGATGTAACAGTCAAATCATAAGATTTACCTCCAGTTGAAACTACTTGATCAAAAATATCTCCAACACTAAGCCAAGAATCGAATCGTGGTGCATCAGATTGAATGAAGATATTTTTGTCATGATCTATTCCAAAAATTTCTATTTCAAAGTGGTACAATCCTGCATCAAGTAAAATTGGGGCTTTTACAGTGATTTTATCATTTATTGAAGTCCATCCTCCTTGAAATGGTTCTTCATCGCCATACACAATAACATCATTTACATCTAGATCTTCAGATTGAATTTTAATGGTTAAATTACCAGAATGGGTATGAAACAAATCTCTCATCAAAAGTTTTCCGTCTTTGTCAACCGTCACAAAAAATGATGTGTGTTTGATTGTTTCACCTGTTTTAGCATCAAAAAGACGTAATTCTAAAAATTTATCACCAACTGTATTTTTGGTAAGAATTGGTGGACTGATTTTGATAAACAAGCTAGCATCTCTATCACCTACACTTGCCGGAGGAAGATTTTCTTGTGTAAATCCATCGCCATAAACATATGAAGGAATCTGTAAAATTATCAATAGAGATATAGAAAAAATCAGAACAGTGGAATTATTCATAATAATATCTAATTTGGACATGTATGACTTGACAATTTAAAAATATCTCTATTTTTCATTCTGTGGATAGACTTGTGGTTTGACTATACTTAGTGAAATTGCATGATCATCTATCATAGAACCAACTCCTACTGAGACATTTTTTATCCTAATCTCTATTTTATCAAATTCGTTTTCAGAAATATCATATGTTGAAGATAAAATTTCTTTTACTTTTATTTCCGTATCAGATATTACATTTAGTTTTGAATTCAGTGTAACATCCAATGTAGTTTTTATCATCTGTTTTGGAATCTTGTCAGTTTCATCACTAATTATATAAAAGGATATTTTTTCAAGAACTACTTCATGTGGTAATGTATCTAAGGCATTTGCAGTAAAGAAGACCTGAACATCTAACAAGTTTATGTCATCTGATGAATATTGAATCGTATTGTTTGGATTGGCAGGATTGTAACTTTGTGGGATTGTAATAAACACAAATCCTCCTACTTGAGTATTATTTTCTAAGCTTATTACTTTTTTAATATCTCTACAATCAAGTCCTGTTGATTTTTGATGATCTAGTGTCATTAAAGTTGAATGAGATGTTGGTCCATCATTTACCGATACAGTCCATAAGAAAGAAATTTTAGATAATTGTTTATTGGTAATACTGATATCCGTATTATAATGGCCTGGTCGTAGTGGACCGTTATCATCTATAATAGAACCGCATACAAATTTTGCCACATATGTTATGTCCTTATTGTCAGCACCAGAAATTGCTTTATCTTCTGCAAAAATTGTATCTAGATAAATTGGAGAGATAGTAAGAAAGCTAATGATGAAAATTAGAATCACATAATTGTAAATAGAAAAATGGTTCAAGGTGTAATACGAGATATCATTTGGTTATTAATCTCTGTTACTATTTGAAATTAAATTAGAAAATAAGTTGTTTTAGTTTTATTATTTAAAAATTAATAAGTATTTTTGCAGTTTAACAAAATATTTTGAAGAATCAAAAAGACTAGATAAGCGTGTAATTTTTATTCATGTATCAAAAAAGAGAATTTGTGAGATTTCTAATCGCATTACTCTTAATTCCATTATTAATTACTTCAGTATTTGCTCAAACAAATTCACAGACTCTATCAACAGAGAAAGGAACATTAGATGTTAAATTATACCATGACGAAATCATTCCAGGTCAACAAGCGAAACTAAGTATTGATTTTATCAATCCTCAAACAAAAAAAATTCAGGAGCACATTGATTATAAAATGACAGTTTCAAAAGATGGTGAAGCAGTATTTGGACCAATACCACTTACGCATACTTCAGCAGGTTCAGTAAAAATTCCAGTTGAATTTGTTGATGAAGGAGTTTATTCTGTAGAGTTGGAAATTGAAGGAATATTATTCCAACCAATTCCTTTGGAAAAGGTTTCATTTGATGTTACAGTTGGAGAATCTTTTGCACAACCTATACCAACGCCTGAAGATAAAAAAGGTGGATGTCTAATTGCTACTGCAGCATTTGGTTCAGAGTTATCCCCACAAGTACAACAACTTAGAGAATTAAGAGACAATACAATTCTAAATACAAAATCAGGAATGGCATTCATGACAACGTTTAATCAATTTTATTATTCATTTTCACCAACAGTTGCAGACTTTGAAAGAGAACAGCCAATTTTTAAAGAAGCTGTCAAAATAACACTAACGCCAATGCTGACATCATTATCTATACTAAATCATGTCAATATTGATTCAGAGCAAGAAATGTTAGGATATGGAATCTCCATAATTCTACTAAATGTTGGAATGTATGTTGGAATTCCGGTATTTGGAATTCTAAAAGTATACAAATTTAAAAGAAACAGTGTTCAGACTTAGAATTTCTAGTCAGGTTTTTATTTATGCGAATAACCACTTGGTTCAATGAAGACTATAAGCTCTCTCTTCGTATTATTTGCCATTGTAGCAGGATTAGTTGCAACAACACCAGCTGCATTTGCAGATCATAGTGAAGTTACAATTAGTGCTGCATCAGGATCCAGTACACCGGGATGTGAAACAACTGCAGAAGGATGTTATATTCCAAAAGAAGCAACAGTAGATGTTGGTGGAAAAGTAATATTTTCTAACACAGATACTGCTGCACATACATTCACAGCAGGTGATGCAGAAACTGGACCCACTGGAGAATTCGATTCCGGTTTAGCAATGGTTGGAGGTTCATATGAGTGGACACCAACAACTGTAGGCGAAGTACCATACTTTTGTATGGTTCATCCATGGATGACAGGATTAATTGTAGTACAAGAAGCAGGAACAGAAGAACAGACTGGTGAAGAGATGCACACAGAAGATGCAACTGCAACTGGAATGTTATCTGATGGCACAAAAGTTTCAATTATGACTTCCGCACCAACATCAGGTGAAAAAATGGAAATCTCAGTTGACTTTGAAGATTCAGAACATGCAAACTATGACGTCATGGTAACACAAAATGGCGCAGAAGTACTAAATGATATTGCTGCACATGGCCATGAGGGAAAAGGTATGCATGAAACAGCACCACTTAGCTCATCAGATCCAGTAGAGGTCACCATTACCTTCCAAGGTTATGGAGTAGATGATCCAAAAACAGGACCTATAGGTGAACAAGTAGTATTTTCAAACATTGTTCCAGAATTTGGAACAGTTGCAATGATGATACTAGCCGTTTCAATCATAAGCATTGTTGCTGTTACTGCAAAATCTAAAGTAATTCCAAGATTTTAGGAATTAACTTTTTTCTATTTTCTTTTTATTAAAGCAACTATTGCCAAGATTATTGCGGCAGATGCAATTGATAATCCAAAAATTGCAAAGTCATATGCTGCACCACCATTAACATTTTCTGAACCATCTTTCATGGAGGAGACATCTCTTTGTAGTGATGAAATTGCATTTTTGAGTGAAATCACATCTTGATCTGATGAAGAGCCACTAGTTTGTGGAAAATCCAAGACTGCAGTACTTTCTACATCTTCAACTGGAATTTGCACATTTATTGGAATTCCATTAATTTCTCCTTTCAAATACATGATATATGTTCCAGTCTTTGTGGGGATTACAGGTGAAAAATAATATCCTAGTTTGGGATCTGAGTGGATATCAATTTTCTTTGAGACTCCTCCAAACATGGCTGTAACTTCTACATTTTTGAATGCGTTTGTAACTCCTGTGTATGAATTTGGAGTATCACCAGATTCAGTTATTTTAAAAACAAAATCATTTCTTATACTTACAACTGGAGGTTCTAGTCCCCAACCTACTTCAATTTTGTAAGGTTCTACCTCAACTGTCGTATGAGCAAAAGATTGTGATACAAATCCAACAGAAAATAATAATCCAATTAATCCCAAAATAAGAACTTTCACGACTGTTACTTTATTGTAACATGTTATTATCTTTACGTGGATTGGTACAAACTTCGAAGTAAATGAAAACTGTTTAAATTGTCAAAGATAACCTGAAAAGCAAATGAGGAAATTTCTAATTATTTCACTGTTAATTTTATCAATATCTATTCCATATGCTGCTGCTCATCCATTTACTATGGAGACTAGTCCAAATTCATCAGCAAATGTTTCTGAGGGATTAACACAAGTCATAGTTTATTTTTCAGAACCAATTGATGTTAATTTTAGTTCTCTCAAAATATTTGATAATAATGGAGATCAGATCGATAACAAAGATACAAAATATTTTAAAGATGAAAAATCTCTAGTAGTCACTACTCCTCCATTAGAGAGCGGAGTCTATACAGTAACAAGTAATGTTCTCTCAAAAGTTGACGGACATCTTGTACCTAGTGCATTTAATTTTGGAGTAGGAGATGTAATAGTTCCTGAACAACAATTACAACCAAGTGAACTTGTGTTTTTGCCTGAAGCAGGATCAAGATTTCCAGGACTTGTAGGTCAAACCATTGTGTTAGGTGTTGTAATTGCTTCAATACTAATCTGGGGAACTCAAAGTAAACAGTTAATCAGAAAGGAATTAGATAAAGTAGAATATTTCCATCATGGAAAATTCATGACAATTATAGGTATTGGATTAGTGCTGATTTTTGTATCAAATATTTTGATGTTAGCAGTACAAACCGTAAGATTAGAAACTTCAGTTTTTGAAGTAATTAAAACTGATTTTGGAAATATGTGGCTAATCAGAATGATAATTACAATTATTCTTCTTGGTTTGTGGTTTGGAATGGATAGAAAAAAGAATCTATCTATAAAAAATAAAATTCCAATGCTTGCAGCTACACTTGGATTAATTGGAACTTCAAGTTTGATTGGACATGGTGCAGCCAGTGGAGAGACACCTGCAGTTATTCTAGATTATATTCATAATTTTGTGGCTGCAGTTTGGATCGGAGGCATAATTTATTTTGTATTTACGTTACTACCCACATTTTCACAATTGGAAGAAGCAAAACGTGAGAGGATGACACTTGTTTTAATTCCAAGATTTTCAATTATGTTTATCGTCGCAGTAGGAATTGTGATAATTACTGGACCAACACTCATGTGGTTTTTGGAAAGTGATGTAGGTTTGATTACAGGGTCAGTATATGGGAAATTAATTCTTGTAAAAATTTCAATTGCAGCAATCATGGTTAGTTTAGGAGGGTATTTCCAGTTTAAGATCCAAAAAAAGGCTGAAAAAGAATTACAGTCCGGTTCTATTGCAGTATACAAGAAACTAAAAAGATCATTGAAATTTGATGTTGTATTAGGAATTGCGCTTTTAGGGATTGTTGCACTACTTGCTAATGGAACTTTGCCTGCTGGAGAAATAAAACAAGTTGATGCTCAAAAAGTTTCATATGATTTTGGTACGGTAGAATTTTCAGAGAACATAAAATTTGATATTAAAATAACACCATTTTCTAGCGGTGCAAATACAATTTTAGTCAAAGTTAGCGATCTGGAAAACAAACCGTTGAATGATTCAAATGAAATCAAAGTAAAGATCTCCAATCCACAAAGAAATATTTCCCCAATAGAAGTCCCCATGAAAATTATCAAGCAGGAGACAGATAAACCAGTTGAATTTCAAGGAGAACTAACATTTGGATTTTCGGGTCAGTGGCAAGTGGAAATAGAGACTCAAAGAGATCAGAGTGCAAACGAATCAGTTTTTTTGAATTTGCTAGTCAAACCAAGATTAACAGATCTTAAAACAGAAATTATAGAATACGAGTTACCAGAATCCTCAAAACCTCTTTACCCTCTGTATGATGGAAAGAGATCAATTTGGATAAGCGATCCATCTTCTCCTAGATTATGGCAATTCTCACTTGATACGCAAGAATTTACCTCATACTCATTTGACGGATTAACTACCATGTTACTTACGCAAGATAATCAAGGAAAAATTTGGTTTACTGATACACCAAGAAATCAGATAGGATATTTTGATCCAAGTGATCACCAGATCACCACAAAAACTTTACCAAAAATAGATCCGGTAATTTATGAAAATACAGCTACTTTCATCCAAGCAGACTTTGATGGAAACATTTGGATTGCAATTACCAACAAAGGTATGATTTTAAAATATCAACCAGAATCAGATACATTTGAAGAAATTAAGATGCCTGCAAGAGAATCACTGCCATTTGCCTTGACAATTGATGATGAAGGAAAAATTTGGTTTACTGAATCAGCCTCTGGTAAAATAGGATTTATCAATCCAAAAAATAATGATATAACAGAATTTATGCCTGAAAAGCCTCTCGCATCACCTGAGGCTCTAATTTTTGATGATGAAGGAAATTTATGGATTGCAGAGCATACAGGTATGACAATTACCAAATTTGATCCAATTCTTAAAACATTTGAGAGAATTTCAGTTCCAGATAAAGAGGCATTGCCTTATGGAATGTCATTTGACAGATATGGAAATATCTGGATTCCACAACATACCATAGACAAGATTGCCGCATATGATCCATATAACAAAAATTTGATTGAGGTTCCAATTCCGACTGCAACATCATTTGCACAATTTTCAACGTCTGATGACAAAGACAATGTTTGGTTTGTTGAACAACAAGGAAACAAATTAGCAATGATAAAGATTATAGAGGTTCCAATAACAGTATCTCAAATACCAGACTCAGATGGTTTTCAATTAAAATACACCGAGATTGCATCACCATTGATTGCAATGGGAATAGTTACAACATCGTTATTTTTTGTCAAAAGTCTAAAAGATAAAAGAAGATTAAATGAGTTAGTGATGTCTGGATAATAATCCAGCAGATTTTATTCCCATTGTACATGCAAATATTCCAATTGCAATTAACACAATTGTTCCTGCTGGGGTAATATCAAAAATATATGAAACAAGTATTCCTGCAACTACAGAAAATATAGAAAAGCTCATTGAAATTATCGCAGTTTGTTTGAAACCTCTTCCATACATTATTGCAGTTACATTTGGAATTACAAAGAGTGCAGAAATTAGTAAAACACCAACTAGCTGTATCGAAGTTACAACAGTAATTCCTGCCATAAAGACAATAAGATAATTGATTTTTTCAACGGGTACACCACTGACTTTGGCCTGTTCTTCGTTGAATGTAGAGTAAAGAAGTTGGCGATAGAGTAAAAGAATTACAATCAGAATAATTCCTGTCAATGATAAAATTAGAATTGTATCATTAACACTAACAAGCAAGATACTTCCAAAAAGAAAGCTGAAAATATCAAGAGTAAATCCTCCAGATAATCCAATAATTACGAGACCTACAGCAATTCCTGATGATAAAAGAACTGCTATTGAGGCATCTCCAGATATATTGAATTTGTCTTTAATTCGTGTCATAATTAGTGCACTGACTATTGAAACACCATAAGCAGTCCAAAGTGGATAAATTCCTGCCATCAAACCTAATGCAATTCCACCAAATGATGAATGAGCAATAGCGTCACCAAATAATGAATAACGTCTTAAGACTAAGAAAAGACCAACTACTGAACACAAAATTGCAATTGCAATACCTGAAATAATTGCTCTGTGCATAAAACTAAAAGTAAAAATTTCAAAAGTCATTTCTAATGATGATGCATGTGTTCCTGCATAGAAGCTTCAGAATATTGTTTTACAAGATCATCATTGCTAAAGAAATCATCAGATTCTCCATGAAAGAAAAGAGTTCGGTTAAGACAGGCCACATGATTTGCTAATTTATTTACTGCATCCAGATCATGGGAAGACCAAATTATTGTAATGTTTTGTTTGGAGTTTAGTTCTTTTAAAATACTATAAAAAAGATCGATGCTTTGTTGATCAATACCTGTAACAGGTTCATCTAAAATCAAAACTTTAGGATTGTTAACTAAGGCTTTTGCAATAAAGACACGTTGTTGTTGTCCACCAGATAGTTCACCTATTCTTTTTTTACTCAGCTCATGTATCCAAAGTTGTTGCAGGATTTCATCAATTTTATTTTCATCGGATTCTTTTTGTAATCCCATTTTAACAACATCATTAACTGTTGCTGGAAAGTTTTTCTCAAAGATTGGTTTCTGTGGTACGTAACCGATCTCTTTAAGATAGTTTCTTGATTTTCTAATATCAGTACCAAAAAATTTGATTGTGCCTTTGTATTTTGTATTAAGACTAAGCATTGAAGCGAAAAGGGTGGATTTTCCTGCTCCGTTAGGACCAATTATGCCTAAAAAGTCACCTTGATTAACCGTAAAACTAACATCATCTATAGCTTTTACATCAGGATATTGTATTGTAAGATGATCAATTTCTACTACCTTCAACATAATGCCTCCTTCAGATGATTTAGATTCTCAGTCATTCTAGAAATATAAGTTCCATCATTACCGATTTCTAACGGGGATAAAACTAATATTTTCCCTCCAATTTCATTTGCAATTACTTGAGAAGTTTTAGGATCAGCCATTTCTTCGGTAAAAACAACTTTAAGATTAAGCTGTTTGGCTTTATTGATTACATTTTCTAAAGTTTTGGCAGTAGGCTCTGCATGTGATGCAGATGAGGAAATTATAGTATGTTGGGTAAGATCATATTCATCTGCAAAATATGAAAAGGCACGATGAAATGCAATGAAGTCATGATTACAACCAGATAATTCGTTACGAATTTTTAAATCAAGTAAATTTAATTTGTCGATGTAGTTTGCAGCATTTTCTTGAAAATATTGTTGATTTGTAGGATCTGAATTAGAAAATGCATTTGCAATATTTTGAACTTGAATTTTTGCAAAAACTGGATTTAGCCAAATATGAGGATCTTCAGATTCATCAACATGCACTAAAAATTCTTCATCCATATTTTTTATAATAATTCCATTACTGGTATCAACTATCACTCCTTGGTAATTCATTTCATGTAATTTATCAACCCAACTTTCAAATCCAATTCCATTAATTACGATAAGATCAGATTTTTGCATTTGTTGTACATCTTTTATTGTTGGTTCCCAATCATGAGGTTCAACTCCAACTGGAACTAACAATTTTACATCAACTTTTTCTTTACCAACATTTTGTGAAAATTCATGTAACGGGTAAAATGATGACATAACCTGTAGTTTGGATTCATTTGTTTTCTTGAATTGGTTTGAATCACTTGAAAAAACAGTAAATGAGATCAAAGGAATTGTAATTACAATTGCAATTATTGCTAGTTTTACTTGGTTATTCACACACGGTTTTGATATAAGTTATTAATAACTTTATAAAATGTTAATAACTTTAATGCTAAACTTATAAGATAATTAATAACAATTATCCTTTATGCCAATAGTTTCAATTTCATTGAATCAAGAGATTTTATCAGAATTAGACAGATTACAAAAAACTATGGGCTTTTCAGGTAGGTCTGAAGCAATAAGGGCAGGAATCAGAACTTTTGTTTCAGAAGAAAAACAAAAATCTAAATTAACAGGAAACATTCATGCTATTCTTTTAGTTGTTCATAATGATGAGTTTGATCATGTTGTATCTGGAATAAAACATAATTTTGAAGATCTGATTACAACACATCTACATAGTAAGATTGAGGGAGAGAAATGTATGGAATTATTTGTAATTGATGGTGATGCAGAAAGAGTATCAACTATTACAAAAGATTTTCAAGTAAACAAAAACATGGATACTGTAAAATTAGTAACATTATAAAATTAATTAGAAATTAGATTTTTTGAAAAGCGATTTCTTGATGCCAAAACTACTACCAATAATGTGGAAAATAGAATCATAATTGTAATAGTTCCAAATTCGGGAGCAATAACTATTCCAAAATCAGTTTCTTGTCCGGTATTTCGAATGTTTTCAAATCTAATAATTGTAGGACCTGTTTGATCCTCACCAAATTCATATCGTTCAAATTCTCCACCAACTTGCGCCGTTCCAGTTATTCTATGAATTTCCTTGCCGTTTTGTATGATTACAAAAGCATAATCTGAATTACGTAATGGTTCTCCAGTTCTACCATCTCTGATTGTAAAGATAAAATTTGTATTTTGTCCAGGTGCAATTTCTATTGGATCCCATGAGAGATTCACTTGAAAGTCTTCACTTTTTGTAAACGAAGTTAATGGAAATCCTATATTTTCAGATCTAGAAAGAACAAAAGTAATTTTATCAGGTAGTGGTTCTCCAGATTTTTGTAGTTTGTTCTTTATAAATCTGAGATGATCCTGTAATAAAACAAAATGAACTATTCTTTCATCATCTACAGTATAATCATCGATTGTAACTGATGCTTTAAACAAGTCAATTCCGTTTGCTTTACCTGTATAACTTGGAGACATAAATTCAGCAAAATTCTTAGGAAAATGTACTTCTTCATGCACAAATGGAATATGGGACATTTGTTTTTCACTCCAATCAAAAGGCATCTCAAATGTTACTTGTTTGGTAATAGAATCATACTCAAAATTGGAGATATTATCAAAGTATGATTTTATTTTAAACTCTACATCCTGATTTTCGGTGTCTTTTTGTAAAAATTTTGTGCTATCTACAATACTCAGATCTGCATTATAAACGCCAGAATTTTCAATTATGTTTGTCGGTTCATCAATTGTTCTTACCTCGATTTCAAAATTGTACAATCCACCCGAATTGAAAATAGGACCAGAAATCATTATGGGGTTAGATTCTGTTCCATGCCATGCACCTAACAAAGAATCCTGCTCTCCATGAATTGTAATTTCACCTTCTTGTATAGGATTTATTTTGATTGGAAGAACTCCATTAGGTGCAAAAAAATAGTTTCTAAATATCATTTTATTTTCATGAAACAAACCAATTAGAAATGTAACATTTTTTGCATTTTCTTTTGTCTCATCTTCAGTTGCTGTAATTGTAATTTGTTTTTCGTTGGTTTGCTCAAAAACCGTTGGAAGTTCAACTGAAATTGAAATCTTTTTTCCTTGTACATCAACTGAACGAATAGTATCGATGCCTAATCCATGTCCATAAACACTAGATATTGGAAATAGTAAAGATGCAGCTATTGCAAATATTACAAATTTTGATAACGACAACATAGTTCTAGACATGTTGGGGTTATTTTACTATGAGTAATTCTTCAACTTTTTGAATCAAATCATCCATGGTGTTAGCTTCCAGTATAGGTTGTAATTCATTTGGATCTTTTGCTCCAAGTGCAGATAAAGAATAGACATAATCAATTGTAGGCATGTCTGTAGTAAGATAGTATTTTTCTAAAACCTGATCTAATGCATGTGATTCAACAATTTGTGGTAATGCTTGTCTGACAATTTTATTTTTCCACATCTCCACTAATTTTTCCCATTTGTCTAATGGTACATTATCATCAATTTCAGGAATTAGTTCAACTTCAGCACGAATGTACATTTTTTCTTCAGTTCCTAATTTTTCATGTAATTCGGAAATACTCTGATGACCTTCTACAGTGTATGGATCATAATTAGAAGGCTGCGCCAATGATGGTGGAATTATTTTATTGATTTTGAATTTATTGCGACCAACAGTCTCAATATGTAACTGCATTCCATCCAATTCAACATCTTTGCATTTGGTTATCTTTGCAATTGTACCTATTGATTTTGGTGCAGTCCAACCACTAATCGAATTATTTGCATCAATCAGACATACACCGAATTGACCATCACCTAGCATACAATCATCAACTAATTGCTTGTATCGGGGTTCAAAAATTCTGAGTGGTAATTCTTGTCTAGGAAACAATACTAAATCCAAAGGAAAAATAGGTAGAATTTTTGTTTGTGTCAAACTGTTGTTATTTGATATGTCACTAGATATATGGAATACGCAATCAATTTTAATTATAAAACAGATCTTAAGATTTAGAATCCATTTTCATTGAGGATTAATCCCAATAATGCAGCTCGTGTATGCTTTCCATATTCAGCTTGTTCAAAATATTTTGCATGTTTTGTATTATCAACATCAGTTGAAATTTCATCTAGTCTAGGTAATGGATGTAAAATAATAGAATCATCTTTCATTTTTTGCAATAAATCTAATCCCACAACATAACTTCCTTTTACTTTGAGATATTCTTCTTCATCAGGAAATCTTTCTTTTTGGATTCGTGTTACATAAAGAACATCAAGATCATCAATGTATTCTTCAATGTTAGTAGATTCGGTAAAAGACAATCTCTTTTTTATTTCATAAACAGAATCAGATCTAATTCTTAATGATTCAGGAGAAATTAAATGGACATCAACATCGTAATTTCCAAGACCATATAAAAGAGAATAAACTGTTCGTCCATATTTTAAATCACCAATAATTCCTATTTTGAGACCATCGATCTTTTTCTTTTCTTTTCTTATTGTAAACAAATCTTGTATAGCTTGTGTTGGATGCTCTTCTGTTCCACTTCCAGCATTGATAACTGGTTTTGAAGAAACTTCAGATGCAAATCTACTTGAACCATCAAGAGGATGTCGTAATACAAGTACATCAGAATAAATCGACATTATTCTTACAGTATCTGCAAGACTCTCACCTTTTTGGGCAGACGATGATGAGATGTTGGAAATTCCTAAAGAATTACCACCAATTGAGGCCATGGCAGCATCAAAACTAAGACGAGTTCTAGTACTTGGCTCATAAAACAGATAACCCAGTGTGTTTCCTTTACAAATCTCCCTTCTTTCTATTGGGTTAAGTTTCATTATTTTATCAGTAGATACAAAGATTTGCTCAAGTTGAGCCTTGTCAAAGTCTTTGATAGAAATTATGTCTTTTTGATAGAACTCGTTCAATCTTTCAATGATATATACGGGTGACTATACAAAGTATTCTGATGCAAGAGTCCGAACTCATGGTTCGACGAATTAAGGAAGGTACTGTGTTGGACCACATTGATGAGGGAAAAGGTCTTCAGGTTCTAAATGCTTTAAGGATTGATGGAAAGGATGGCAGTCTCATAACTATTGCTCTTAACGTACCTAGTGGAAAATTCAAGAAAAAGGACATTATCAAAGTTGAGAATAAATTTCTAAAAGATGATGATACAAACAAGCTAGCAGTAATTGCTCCAAAGGCAACCATCAACATTATCAAAGATTACAAACTAATTGAAAAGAGAAGAGTTTCACTTCCAAATGAAATAGACAGAATTTTCCGTTGTTCAAATCCAGATTGCATTACTAACAGTACCGAGCATATTGAATCAGTGATGGATGTAATTGACAAGCAGGGAAGAGTGCTCAAATGTAGATATTGTGCAAGAGTATTAGATGTTAACAAACTAAAATATAATTAAATTAAAAATTTGAAAAAGATAATACTTTATGTTTATTGTCCAAGGATGATAAACATCATTACTATACCGTAGATAGCGATTGATTCAACCATACCTACGAAAATGAATACTTTTGACTGCAGTGCTGGGTTTTCACTAATTACTGCAAGACCTGCTGCGCCTACTTGACCCAAACCTATACCTGCTCCAGCTGCGGCCAAACCAAAGGCTAAACCTGCACCTAGAAGTTTCATAGAATCTGCACTACCTACTGCTGATTCTTCCTGAGCATAAGCAACACCAGTCAATCCAGTTGCAGATATTGCAATTGTTGCCAAAAGTAGCAATATGATAGGTTTCATTAATGTACCAACTTTTCTAGTTCCATATTTAAATCATGATGATGTTTTAATGTTAAATTCGATCTAGTGTTTTCTTTTTGAATGATGCCAAATCATTTTTAATTGATTTAGCGGAATTTTCATGATCTTGTTCTAATACCTTCTTGGAGTTTTCAACTAGTTTTTTAATTTCTTCTTTTGCCATTATTTCCTACTTACCATCTTAGCTTTCACTTTTTTTAACTTTGCGAATTCCTCTCTTTCCCTTTCTTCAAGAGTTGCAAGAATAAATCGTATTTTTTGTTGATATTGTGGGATAATGACATTTTCTAGTGCATTAAGTAATTTTTGTGTTTTTTCAAGTGCTTTTGCAAGGCTAAAAATGGAATTTTCATATTCTGCCGCTTTACAGATTTTTGGAAGTAATTCTTTGATCTGTTTTGCTGCTCTATCTATCGATGAGTTGGTATCAGCAAAACCATAAGGCATTGATTTTGTATCTTTTTCAGTAACTGTAAGTGTTGGAATTTTAACATCTACAACTCTTCGTACATGAACATCAACTTGCATTACAGGTGGTGTAGATTCAGCAACAGAATCAACCGTATTAGTTCCCAATGCAAGATATGCCTCATTAACTGATTTGTAAATATCTTGTAATGGATCCCAAATTCCACCTCTTGCTTTAGAGGCTTCATCAATCATTTCTTCAATATTTTTTAAAAGAACTTTACGTTTATCATCTAAAATTTTTTGAACCATTATTGCAACTTGACTAGATTTTTTATATTTTAGAAGTTCAATTTTTGTTGCAACTGCATTTTGTCCAAATGACATTCTGCTATTTTCCCTGATAATATTGATCTATGTATTTATCTTTAATCTTAGTAATCTCATTCTTTGGAAGTTTTGAAACAATTTTCCATAAGAGATTAAGAGTTTCTTCTATGGTTCTATTTTCATCAGTTGCCTGAGTAAGGAATTCTTTTTCAAAGACATCACCAACGTCCATGTACTTCAAATCAATTTCTGTTAATCCAGCTTTACCTACAATTCCAGCTAGTGCTCTAACTTCTTGTGCTCTAGAGTATGCATCATAAACTTGATTTGAGACTTCGCTGTGATCTGCTCTTGTACTTCCTTCACCAATTCCATCTTTCATTAATCTGCTAAGACTCATCAAGATATTAATTGGTGGATAAACACCCTGTCGGAATAAATCTCTTCCAAGTACAACTTGACCCTCTGTGATGTATCCAGTAAGATCAGGAATTGGATGAGTGATATCATCAGATGGCATTGATAAAATTGGAACTTGTGTAACACTGCCTTTTCTTCCATTTAATTTTCCTGCTCTTTCATAAATTGTTGAAAGATCAGTGTAAAGATAACCAGGATAACCTTTTCTTCCCGGTACTTCTTCTCTTGCTGCACTGATTTCTCTTAGTGCTTCTGCATAATTTGTCATATCAGTTAGTATAACAAGAACATGCATTCCAAGATCAAATGCCAAATATTCTGCAACAGTTAATGCTACACGCGGAGTGATAATTCTCTCAATTGCAGGATCATCTGCTGTATTTAAAAATAGAACACTTCTTTTTAGTGCACCTGATTCTTCAAGACTTCTTCTAAAATATTCTGCCTCACTGTATTGCACACCAATCGCTGCAAATACTACTGCAAAATCATCTTTTGTACCAACAACACTTGCTTGTCTTGCAATTTGTGCTGCAAGAATGTTATGTGACATACCAGAGCCAGAAAATATCGGTAGTTTTTGTCCTCGTACTAGAGTAATCATTCCATCAATAACAGAAACACCAGTTTGAATGAAGTCTTTAGGATATTCACGTTGTTCTGGATTCATTGGTTCACCGTTGATATCAATGAATTTATCAGCAATCGGATCTGGAAGTCCATCTTTTGGTCTACCTAATCCATCAAATACTCTACCAAGTACTTCTTTTGATACGGGCATTTCCATGAGTTTACCTACAAATTTTGCACTAGTGCCAGAAATTGATAATCCAGATGTTCCCTCAAATACCTGAACTATTGCTTTGCCATTTCCAACTTCAAGAACTTTGCCTAATCTTCTTTCTCCTTCTTTAGTTTCAATTTCTACAAGTTCATCAAATGCTGCATTTTCAACATCATCAACAACTACTAGTGGACCTTTGATTTCTGCAATCTTGCTGTATTGAACTCCACCTTTATCTGTCAATTTGAAACTTTCACTCCCATAATAGATTTGAATTGTTCTTTCATATCAATATCTAATTGATCAAGTTTTGATATTTCATTATCTTTGATATCCATCCTTGCTTTGAGTAATGTGGTAATTATCGGCATTGCACGAATATCAGCTAAGGCTGTACCTTCTTTTAATGCCTGTTGACCTCGTCTATAGAATTCAACTAGTAGTTTTAGTAATTTGTATTGTTTTTGTGGACTGCAATAAGTATCGACATCATCAAATGAATTTTGTTGTAATAGACCAATCTTTAACATTCTTGCAACTTCAAGAATTAGTTTTTCTTCATCTGGTAATGCTTCTGGACCTAAGAGTCTAACAATTTCTTTTAGTGTGTCTTCTCTTTGTAAAATACCATAAGCCTCACTTCTGAGAGATAGCCAATCTTCATTGATATTTTCACCCCACCATTTTGCAATATCACCAAGATAACCAGAATAGCTATTCATCCAGTTAATTGAAGGGTAGTGTCTAGAGTAAGCAAGTTTTGCATCCAAAGCCCAGAATGTTTTGATAAATCTCATTGTGTGTGTTGTTACTGGCTCAGTAAAGTCTCCACCTGATGGTGAAACAGCACCAACCAGAGTAACTGAACCATCACGATCAGGACTTCCAATAGCTCTAACACGGCCTGCTCGTTCGTAAAATTCTGCTAATCTTGATGCAAGATATGATGGATAACCTTCTTCTGCAGGCATCTCTTCTAATCTTCCACTCATTTCTCTAAGTGATTCCGCCCATCGACTAGTAGAATCTGCTACAAGTACAACGTCTTTACCCATATCTCTATAATATTCAGCAATTGTAACACCGGTGTAGATACTTGCTTCTCTTGCAGCTACTGGCATATTACTTGTGTTTGCAACCAAAACTGTTCTATCCATAAGTGGTTTGCCACTGCGTGGATCTTTAAGATGTGGAAATTCAACAAGTACTTCAGTCATTTCGTTTCCTCTTTCACCACATCCGATGTAAACTACAACTTGTGAATCAGCCCATTTTGCAATTTGATGGAGTGTAACTGTCTTTCCTGTTCCAAATGCACCTGGAATAGAACCAGTACCACCTTTTGCAATAGGGAAAAATGTGTCAATAACACGCTGTCCTGTTATAAGTGGAATTGTTGGATCGTATCTATTTTTGTACGGTCGTGGTTTTCTAACAGGCCATCTATGATACATTTTAAGAGAGGTTTTTTGTCCATCTTTTTCAGTAGTAGCTAGTACAGTTTCTAGATTATAATCTCCTTCACTTACCATATTTGAGATTTTTCCACCAAGGTGATCCGGTGGAACCATAATAGAGTTCTCAATGAGGTCTGTCTCTTTGACAGTACCAATGACATTTCCTGCTTCAACTTGATCACCATTACTTACAGTTGGTACAAAATGATATTTTTTTGTCATGTCTACTGGAGTTGTTGTAATGCCTTTGCCAATAAATGAGCCAGAAACTTTTGATAATTCTTTTAATGGTCTTTGGATTCCATCATAAATTTGTCCAATAATACCTGGACCTAATAAAACGCTAAGTGGGTTTCCTGTACCAACAACTGGTTCACCAGGTTTTAGTCCACTTGTGGATTCGTAAACTTGAATAAATGCAACATCGCCAGTTAGACGAATAACTTCACCAACTAATTTTGAGTTGCCAACAACTACAGTCTCATACATTTTTGCATCAGACATTCCATCAGCTCTAACTGCTGGACCGCTTACCCAAACAATTCTACCTTTAGCTGCCATCTAATTACCCACTCCGAATTTTGTGGCTATTTCTTTCCTTATTAAAGGCTTCATACGTTGAATTCTCGCATCAAGAGTATTATCAAATTTCATTGCACCATCTTTTGATTTTACTGTAATACCACCAAGACAATTAATTGTTTCAGGAGATATTTCTGCACCGGGATATTTAGACAATACATCTTGTACTACATTTTTGTCTTTAGAATTTGTATAAATTATAACTTTAGTTGTACCTAAAATTTCAATTGATTCATCTAATAAAGTCTTGATTAGATTAGAATAATCACCACTACGAGCCATATTTGAAATTTGATCTAATGCTTTTGTAAACACTTTATCGATTGCTTCTTCTAATGCTAAAAGTTGTTTGTTTCTTGCTTCTAAATCAGAACTACCAATGATCTGTTTTTCAATCTTATCTGCTTCTTTTTTACCATCTGAAATAACTTTCTCATATTCTTGCTCTAGTTTAGGAATAGCATTATCAAGTGTTTTCTGTGATTCTGAAAGGGCTGACTGAATATTTGATAAAATACTCTTTTCAGTTTGAGTAAGAATTTTATCAATTGTGTGTTCTAATGCAGAATTAGATCCCAATATAACGCGTCAATCCATAATAGATTTTAATGTTTGTGAAAAAGGACAATTTCAGAAAGATATTAAACTAAATAAAACTACAGATGAGTGTCTTGGGAACAGCCGATCTAAAACTAGGAACTATAATTTTACCAAGAAGTGACTCTCCAAAGGCAATTTCTAGATTAACTGAGTTTGAATGGTTTCATAAGATTGATTCTACAAGTGATCTAGTAACACCTGAAATTGATGATCTTCTCTTAGAGGCACAAAAAACATTCCAGTCAATAGACGATGTGATCAAAGGCATGGGAATTCCATTGATTGTAGGAATTATGGAGATACTCTTCAAAGGTACTGTGATCAAGAAAAAAGATTATGAAATTGATGAAATTGAAGATATGGTAAATGATCTAAGAAAAACAACTCCTTCAATTATTGACAAACCTGCTCAGCTATTAGAAGAAGCTGCAAACACTAGACTTTCCATTGAGGAATACAAATCTCTCAAAGATACTTTAGAAGTAATTAGAAAGATGCAGATAAATCTCACAGGATTTGGATTAATGAAATATTTTTTTACGAATCTTTTTGTTATCAATTCTGCAGACTATGAAGAAATTAGTCGTTCCCTTGAAGACATTACAATGTACAAATATGATTTAGAGAGTAAAGACAAGTCTGCTCTTTTAATAATTTCCGATATTACAGAATCTGATAAAGTTTTCAAAGTTCTAAGAAGTTTCAATTCTAATTCATTTAAAATTCCTGAGGGATTTCCACAAATTCCTAGTGAAGCTTATGCATTAGCAGAATCTAAAATAAAAGATCTAACTGCAAAACAGGTCTCAATAGATAAAGAAATTTCAGCATTAAAAAAGAAAATACGTCGAGATATTCTCGCTATTCATGAAAAAGCACTAGTTGCAAAAGACGTACTTGAGATGTTGAGAAAACCTGGAGGCACTAAACATTTTGCAGTAATACAAGGATATATTCCAAAAAAAATGGAAGAAAAATTTAAAGATTCTACAAAACAATGGATGTCAGTAATTGAAGATATTACAGATCCAAAACTCAAAGAGGGCTCACCCACATTATTTGAAAATAAAAAATTTGTGAGAACGTTTGAAGTAATTACAAAAAGCCAAGGCATTCCAAAAAAAGGAGAACCAGATCCTACTCCTATGATTGCCCTAATGTGGCCAATTTTCTATGGATTGATGTTTGCAGATATGGGTCATGGATTATTACTAATGGGATTAGGTCTATTATTCAAAGTCAAGGGACAAGGAGACCTTTCAAGATGGGGAATGTTAATTGCGATTTCTGGTGCATCAGCTGCAATTGCAGGTGTGGGTACAGGAGAGATGTTTGGATATCATATTGATCATATGGGTCCATTTGAAGGACTTTTAGAAGAAGGCGGGGCATTACATTCAGTTAGTTGGATTGTTGGAATACTGAGTGTTGCAGAGCTCACATTTGATCAGGTCATCAACATTCTCAAAGTTTCATTGTTCATTGGAATTATTCATTTAGTTTGGGCAATGGTTCTACGTGTCAGAAGATTATCTCAAGAAGGACATAAACTCGTAATGTTTACAGAAGCAATTCCAAACATCACACTTTATGGAGGAATTGTCGTAGTTATGATGTGTGCAATTGGTTCACAATATGATGTAATGAACATGTATTCAAAAATACATACTGAAGCTGTTCCTTGGGTAACAATATTTCTAGGTGATTGGGCGCAAGTTTGGATTATTACAAGAATTGCAGTGATAATTGTAATTGCATCAATGGTATTGATGATGGTTGGTGGAATTTTACACGCAAAGAAACATCCAGAAGGAGGAGGAGATCCAGCCAGTGTTCTAATGGAAGTGTTACTTGGAAAAACGGTAGAAAGTTTAGCTCATACAATCAGTTATGCTCGACTTGGAATTATGTTACTTGTACATGCAGCATTGTTAATGACAGTAAATAATGCATTTGCATCCTTAGGTGGTCCAGAATCAGGTGCAGCAATGGCAATGATTATTGGTGGAAACTTGGGAATTATGATGATTGAAGGATTAATTGTATACATTCAATCACTCAGATTGCATCTGTACGAATTCTTTACAAAATGGTATGTAGGTGGAGCTCAGCCATTTAGACAAATCAGACCAGAGTTAATTTACAATCAATTTATTTGGAAACGAAAATAAAATTTTGTAAAAATCTATTTTGTCACAGGAAGTCCTAATCTATTTCCCCATTCGCCCCATGAACCTAGATAGACACGTACATTTTCAAAACCAAGTTTTTTTAATACAAGAAATGTATTGGCAGCACGATATGCTCCCTGACAATAAGTTACAACTTCAGAGTTTTTTGGGATATCATATAATTTTGACAATTCTTCATCATTTTTGAAAGTTCCATCTTCATTGAGATTAAGATTCCAATCTATGTTTATAGCGTGTGGAATATGTCCTGCTTGAGCTGCTCTAATTACACTTCCATGAAATTCTCCTTGTGATCTTGCATCAAGTATTTTGAGATGATTGAGATTATCATGAATATATTCAAATCCAGAGATAATTTCTGGATTGATTTTTCCAGAAAATTTGGCAGGTTTGAAACCATTTGATTTTGTTTCAAGTGGAAGATTTTCTTGTTTCCATTTTTTCATTCCGCCATCTAATATAGATACATCTGGATGTGAAAAATACATTAACATCCAAACACCTCTTGCAGCTAGCATACCAGAGACATCATCATAAAATACAACTTTTTTTTCAGGAGTAATTCCAACAAATGAAAAGAGAGTTTCTGCTTGTCTGTTAAAATTTTCAATTCCTTCCTTAGTTGTATCAATCCAGTGAAATGCAAACAGATCCAGATTTACAGCTCTGGGAATATGACCTTCCGAATATTCTTTGAAAGAACGCGTATCAATTATTACAATATTTGAATTAGTTAGAATCGAATTAAGGTTTGTTGTAGAAATTATCATGATCAAATAAAACACAACAAATGTAAATTCATTTGGTTTGAATAATAAAAAGAAAAGAAAGGGAATTTTCCTTATTCGTTAACGTATGCTCTTTCTCCGTGCTGTGCCAAATCAAGACCAATCTCCTCTTCTTTAGGAGTGACTCTGATTCCGCCAGGCCAAACGGTATCCATTATTTTGAGGATTACAATTGTAACACCAAACGCATATCCTACTGATATAGCTGCGGCAATGATGTTGATTGCTTGCTGTTCCATTCCTTCTGCAGTACCAGTCCATGCGCCGATACCGTCACCGCTATCCCAAATATGTGGACTAGCTAATGTACCAGTCAAAATTGCACCTGTAAGACCACCCATTCCATGTACTCCCCATACATCTAATGCATCGTCCCATTTGCGTGCGTTCTTGAATGATACACATCCATAACAAACTGTTCCAGCTGCAATACCAATTATAATCGAAGCCATTGGACCAACCCAACCTGATGCTGGAGTGATTGCTACCAATCCTGCTACTGCACCTGATGCAGCTCCTACAATACTTGGTTTTCCTGTATGTGCCCATGACATCAAGACCCAAGTAAGAGCAGCCATACCTGTTGCAGTATTTGTAACAGTCCATGCGCTTACAGTAATGCCGTCGACTCCTACTTCACTTCCTGCGTTAAAACCAAACCATCCAAACCAGAGCAATGATGCTCCTAGTATTACCATTGGAATGTTGTGTGGTTCCATTGGTACCTTACCATATCCAAGTCTTCTACCAAGGACTAAGGCACCTGCTAAAGCAGAGAATCCTGAAGTAATGTGTACTACAGTACCACCAGCAAAGTCTAACCCGTATGACGGAGATAGGTCAGGATTAAGATCTATTGCGCCTCCTCCAATGTAACCTCCTCCCCAAACCCAGTGTGCAACTGGATCGTAAACGAAGGTAGCCCATAGGAGTATGAATATTATTAATGCGCTGAACTTAATTCTGTCAATTATTCCACCAATGATTAGAGCTGGTGTAATAATTGCGAATGTTGCCTGGAACATTGCGAATAACTGATGTGAAACTCCTCCTGTCCAATTGTCGCTACATACTTCACCTGGTGCTGCTGCAAATCTTGTATCAGAACATGCAGTTGGTGCTCCTAGTGGAGCCCAAGGTGAAACTTCGTTGAATCCAACATATTCAAGAGATCCCATGAACATGTTAGCATCACTATCGATTGGACCAAATGCTAGAGAATACCCCCATAGAACCCATTGTACTGACATTAGACCCATAACAATTATGGTCATACCTAGTACGTTGACGACGTTCTTTGATCTGGCTAAACCGCCATAAAAGAATCCGACTCCGGGTGTCATGAGAAGTACCAATGAAGTAGCTGATAGCATCCATGCTGAAGCACCTGTATCAATTTTACAGGGCAACATGTTGCCTTCACCACCATCGTACCAACATTCGTGAGTATTACCAGTGTAAATTCCACTAGTTCCTTTTGTGTATCCATCCATACCATCATTAACACTCTGTGCAAATGCTTGTGACATTGCACCTGTTGCTGTAATGGCTACTGTGACCACAAGTAATAGAGCATACTTGCGATTCCTAGAATTCATTAAATTAATCGAAATTGAAAATTATTTAAGGGTTGAAGATGTAAAAATTAGTAAAAATGTAAGTTATTATATTTCAGTTTATTCTGATACTATCATAGGAAATGAAAATTATGTCATTTGGTGATTAAATGAAGATAAAATCAGATACAAATCTCTCGATTTTTGATACATTTAAGATAAAAGGAGAACTTACAGGAGAGGCCAATAGACAAAGATCAATTATCACAATATTGGCAAGTAATGCTAATCCAGCTGAAAGAACAAGAACGGGAATTTCTCGGAGAATTGCAAAGAGACAAGACATTACCTGGAAGAATATCTATTCTGGAATTTTCAGAGATCTAGATGAAATTTTGATTCCTTTGGAAATTGCCGAAGAGGATGGAAGATTACCTTTGAGACGTGGTCCAAAGGCGCTTCAAGAAAAGGGAATTCCATATTACAAGCTAACAAAAAAGGGAGTACTAATTGCATTATCCATAAGTGAGGTCAAAAATAGAGAGAAACTACTAAAAGAATTTTTTTCAAAATCGGATTCAAAAGAAAAAGAATATGAAAGAATCATTACAAGTCTATTAGAGACTAGTCCAAATTTTACATATTCAATTTTTCAAAAATATGTCAAAGCATTTTGTGATAATAAAATCAAAGATTTACTTCCATTTGATCTCTCAAAACTTAAGGATGTTTTTGATGAGTCTTTAATGATTCAAAAGGAGATTTTAGAGGCTTTTTTGAAACTATCAAAGCAGGATAAAGAAGAAGCCATTAGATTTCTCAATGAAATTACTTAAAAATCATGTTTTTAGGAAGGGAACGCCAAACATTAAAATCGGTTATCTGTTGAGATTTACCTAAATGGGTGGATCAAAAAATGTCTATGCATCTGTAAAATCATATAGTAAGCGAGGTAAATTATTAAAAAAATCTGATTTCCAAACACTAGCAGAATCAAGGGATCTTGATGAATTAATGACTAGGATCAAAAATACAATTTATGGTGACTCTGTAGCAGAAGTACAAAAACCATATACATCACAAGGTATTGAATCGGCTCTAAGAAGTCATCTAGCAGACACACATTATTCTATTGCAAAAACATCAGGGAATTCTGGTGTGTTGGATGCATATTATATGAAATTCATTGTTTCTAATTTGAAATCAATTCTGAAAGGAAAAGTGTTAGGAAAATCTCAAGAAGAAATTGAAACTCACATAAACCTTCATGCTGAGGAATTAATCAAACAAAGAGACATTGTCATTAAGGCATTAGTTTCAAAAGATCTTGAAGAGGCAGTTGCAAGTCTGAATTCAGTAGAGTTTGGTGAAGAGATTGCAAAGGCTGCAGCATTATACAATGAGGGGAAAAATATACAAATTTTCGATACATATTTTGATAAAATTTTATATCAACGTTTAGCTGGTGCAATGAAAAATTATACAGACAAGGATGCAACCAAATTAGTTGGAATGGATGTAGATTTTTATAATATTTTAAGTGTGATTAGAGGAAAGTTTTGGGGATTACAAGAAGAACAAATTCAAGATTTGATTGTTTCTCAAACTCCAACTGCCAGAGATCTACTTGGAAGAATGATAGCATCTGCAACAATAAGAGATGCATTCAATGAATTATCCAATACAAAATACAAAAGTTTGATTCCTCAGACTGAAAATGAATTAGATGCAATTGCTGAATTTGAAAGAGCCTTTGAAATGGCAATTTACCAAACAGCATTAAGATCTTTCACGAAAATGTTTAGCTTTGCAACAATTGTAGGAATTACTAAATTAACTGCATTTGAAGTCAGAAATTTGGCAGCTATTGCATTTGCAGTTGAACAAAAAATACCGACAGAAATCACCATGTCAAAGTTAATTCTGGAAGAAGAATAAAATTCTAAAAATGATTAGATTCTCAAATAAAAAAACTAAAATATCTACAGAGATTGTGACTAATACAATTTGGATTAGTACATTTTTAGCCATGATTTTATCATTACCGCCATTAGGGTTATTCCTTGGAATTTATTTCGGAACAGGAAATCTCATAATAGGTGCAATTGTAGGGTTTGGAGTTCATTTTATCATATTAGTATTTTCAAGTAAAATTTCAAAATTTTTGACTAGTATTATGAGTTAATCTATAAAGATGGATTTGTTAAGTGAATTAGTATGATGGGTGATAGAGATTTTCGAAGTTTAGTAAAAAATGCAATAGACTCTATTGGAAGAGAATTGGAAATTGAAATTGATGTAAAAGACATCAAAACTATTCATCTCAAAGAAGTGGTTCAATGTTTAAGACGATCATATTATGATAGAGTAGATTCTAAAGAAGTTGAAAGAAGAGGTTTCAATGATCTTCTTTCAGGTCTGCTTCGAAAATTACAATATGGTAGTATCCCAAAAGAATTTGCAATTGATGATATCAAATTAAGAGGACATGCAGATATGATTGCAGATGATTCCATTGTTCTGTTTAGACCTGCTAATACTATTCTAGAAATGCCTCTAGCAAATGATCTGCTTTACCTTAATGCTTGCATGTGGATTTATGATAAAACCGATGGAGTAATTATTTACATTACTGGAAATAAGGAAGAAACCATGTTTTCATTAACACGTGATAAGAAAATGTTTGAAGAAGTTATTAGAAGAGTTAGAGTTCTAAATGATCTTCTTAAAGAACAAAAAACTCCAATTTTAGAGCCATCTAATGATTGCACTGATTGTCAATACTATCAAAGATGCTTTATCACAAAGAAAAATAGCAAACAGGTATCATTATCTGAAATGCTAGGTCTAAGTAAAGACTAGGAAGATAAATGAAAAATATTGTAAAGGAATAATTTCCTTTGATTAATCTAGTGGTTCTGGATGTCCTTTACCACGAAGTGCAAAACACACAACTGCTAGTGCAATTGCTACTCCTATTGCTGAGCCATATGCGGCTATTCCTGCTTCTGCCATTTGATAAAAACCCACTTTACGGGCTTTTATAATTTTGCCAATATTTTTTCTCTAAAAACAAATTATCATAATTTTCAATTTTTATGATACATTAATCAAATTATGCCGTTTTTGACTATTTCACAAATTCAAAATGAAGTTCATTTTCTTGTCCCTGAGTCATTGAGCTTTGATTAAAGAAGATATCTCCACTAACTCGCCATTTTGCAGTATTACTTTCAAAGGCAGACCATAATTCAGGAGTATTGCCGGTATTTTTCAATACCAATTTATCTTTTAAAAGAATTGAGTGTTCACCAAGAAGTGTGTAGTAATTGGATTCAAACTCTACCATTCCTTCTGGTCTACTACCAATTTGACCACCTGAAATTTGTTTTTCGTTAGAAAATCCAGTTTCAAATAGTTGGTAATCCATAACTTGTACAATTACAGAACCAGGGTTAGGATTACTAACTTTGAATGATATCTCGATCGTAGCATCTCTTTTGTTGACTTCAGTTATTGAAATATCATCTAATTCAACAGATATTGGTTGTATTTTTTGTGGAACTTTTTGTGATATTTCTTGAGTGATATCTTTTTCTGATGTAGGACTAACAAAGGATGAACCAGACAAAAGAATTATACCCATAGCTGCAGCTAATGCGATAATTGCCACAAAAACAAATATTTTGGTATTCACTGAATTAACTCATTTTTTTAGATATCTTAAATGTTGAGATAGTTATTATAATATTAAAGAGTAAAATAATCATGCAATATTTTCAAGCTGTACAGCAGGGAAAACAAATAGCTGGTAAATCACAAATGAAGATGTTCGAAGCTGCAGGATTTGGAATGTTAACATTAACTACAAAAAAAATTGATGGTAAATTTCATCCAGTTGGAGAAGAAGATTTTGTTGCAGTAATTAGTTCGCCTGAGGGATATGTTGCTATATTAACAGATAAAGATGGATTTACAAAGGCTCAATCAAAATCACTAGAAAAAAAAGAAGCATTGATAATTTACAAGAAATTAAGAGAATCTGGAATTCCAGAATACACTGAAAATGAGATTCAGATTTGGTCAGAGCGACGTCCAACCGTACAAAACGAAATTTCTGAGTAATTATTTTGATGGTAGAACTATTTCAGTTCCTACATCTGCACCTTTAATTGCTTTTTCAAGTGTTTTGATATCAGCTTTTAGTATTCGTGTCTTTATTTTAGAGCGTTCAATAATTTTTAGAGCTACTATATCCATCAAATCATAACCGCCTGCAATAGAATCTTCATGAACAAGCATGTTTTTTAAATTCTTGAGTTCAATGCGTTTGAATTTTTTCGCGTTTTTGAATTTGTTAGGGTCCTTATCATAAACACCATCAACATCGGTGGCATTAAGAAATTGTTCTGCATTGATTTTTTCAGCAATAAGGGCTGCAGTTCCATTGGTACTTTGTCCAGGATGTAAACCGCCTGTAACTACAATCAATCCATCATCTACTGCATGTCTTACTTCTTGTAATGTTGTTGGAGGATGGGAATACGCTTTATTTTTTAGGGCATAAATCAAGAGTTTTGCATTTAATCTAGAGATTTCTATTCCAAGTTCATCCAATGTAGATTCATCAGCTCCTGAAGATCTTGCATGAGTAATGTAATGTCTGGCAATATTCCCACCACCTGCGATAATTATTGGTTGACATATCTTACTAATTTTGACTAAAAATGAGGCATAGTCCTTTAGCATTTTTACATTATCCATACTAAAAATTCGTCCTGAAAGTTTGATGACAATTCTTTTTTTCATTATTTTAAACCACCAAGGATTGATTTTGCGGCAATTTCAACTTTTTTTCTGTTCTTTTGATGTGTGTATATTCTAAGAATATTCATAAAACCAGATATTGCTGAAACTACAGGAATTTGTGATATAGGCATCTCTTGTGCAGTTGATTTTCCATTCTCATTTGTAATCAAAATTATATATTTTGATTCATTTTTTGATGGGGCAAGTGGAATTGATGGAGTAACTGAGCTATCAACAAAAATTTCACTTTCATCAACTTTGGATTTTTTTGATATGGATGTTCTTAGCTCATTAGTTTTAGATTTTCCCAAATTAGTTCTACTAGTTAAAATTCGTTCAAATACACATTTTAACAATTTTCTGTTTTGATAATCTTCGGCAAATTGTCTAGCACGTTTTAATTTAGATGATTTTGATGAAATAAGTTGGGTTAGCACGTATTCATCTGTAAGTTTTACATATTCATTAATGTTAAAAGAGGTAAAACCAAATTCATCATCAGATAACCGTAATGCCTCTAAAAGCATAACTTCTGCTGCTCTTACTGTTTTATGAAAATATACAGCCTTGAACATTTGATAACGAGAATGCATCATAGATTCAAAAGAATATAGTGCTGATCTTTCTAGAGCAAGTTTTTTCTTATGCACATCTAAGGATTGTGTTATTCTTTTGTGATCAATTTGTGCATGTTCTGCACCAGTAAAGTAACCATCCCTTAACAAGTAATCCATCATGTCAGCACTTAATGCTCCTGAAATAATTTCATTCATGTATTGCAATTTAGAATCACCAAAAGCTACTTTTGTGATGAGTTTCTTGTCATATCCATTTTTTGATAAGCTATCACCAATTTCAGATTTTAGAATAATTTCTTTACCAAAACATTCATGTGAAAATTTCTTTTGTTGTATAATCTCCTCAAAAATATGTGAAAAAGGTCCATGACCTATATCATGTAAAAGTCCTGCAAGTCTCAAAACTTCTATATCATCTGATTTCAAAATTCCTTTTTCATTTAAAGCCTGACCAGATTGACTTGCAATATGCATAACACCCAAAGAATGCTCAAATCTAGTATGTTGTGCTGCAGGATATGTTAAATGAGCACCAGAAAGTTGACGTATTCGTCTTAGTCTTTGAAAGATTGGAGTATCAATTATTTTTAATTCGTGATCATAAACGCGAATAAAATCATGTATCGGATCAACGATGTCTAGATAATTTTTTTTCATAGTCCTATTTTCTTTGTAAATACTTTCAAAATATCTTTATGAACTTCTTGTTTTGGTTTTGATGCATCAATAATTTTCCAATGTTCATTCTTTGCCGTAGTTCTATAAATTTTCGATATTTTTCTTAGGAATTCTTCATTTTTTTCAAATTTATCTCTGTTAGTTTTTTTCCTACGAAATGATTCTGTTTGAGTTACATCTAGTAAAATGACAAGATCAGCCTTTGGAAGTCCAGCATCTAAATTTTCTAACCATTCACGTTTCATTCCATTTGCTAAACCATAGATTAGATTAGATTGATAGTAACGATTCATTATCAAAACAGAATTTTTTGATTGTGCTGCTAAAATTTCATTTAATTTTTCCCACCTATTTGCAGCTAAAAGACAGTGAATCACTTGAAGAGGAAATTTTCTCTTACCATTAAGATATTTTGCAATTTCTTTTCCAATAGGTGTCTTATAATCAGGAAAGCTAAAGGTAGTAGTTTTGATTTTTCTTTGTTTTAATGCTTTTACCAATAATGCAGTTTGAGTTTTCTTTCCTGCTTGGTCTCCACCTTCAATAACAATTATCATAAGTTACAAAACCAGAGAAATTAATTGATTAAAAATCTATCAAGGTTTATAACCAAAAATTAAGCACGTATCTCAAAATGGGACTAGTAAA
>ERZ1292640.557-Hain-H43-02um-R1-557-length-30560-cov-6_pt1 | contig 30560 bp, 24 predicted proteins | sample MGYA00564404_ERZ1292640 | MGnify/ENA primary metagenome ERZ1292640 (study PRJEB36523, sample SAMEA6512636) | groundwater metagenome | collected 2019-01-08 | study: AquaDiva: Metagenomics assemblies of 32 groundwater samples | reverse complement strand
ACGTGCGCCACCTCACTTTGTTCGGTGACGCTGTCATTACTAGAAGAATTTGGATTGGTTAGTTATTAAAAGTTGCTGTTCGAGTGAAAAATTGCTTGAAAGAATGAGAGTTTACTTGAATTCTAGCTCGTCATCGTATTTTACAAGGTGAGTGTTCTTGCCTTTAACAAAGATTGCTCCCTCTTCTCCGAGGTTTAGATCCTTCACTTTGTCAGATCCTATTTTGATATCAGTAATTGTTAGATCCATTCCGTCTTTTTTATGCTTCATTCCCTTTGAGAGTGAACCTGATTGCATTACGCCTGAAAGCATCATTGAATTGCCTATGTCATAGTTTCCATTAACAACGAAAATGTTCTTCTGGGATTCTTTTTTCTGTACGATTGGAACGTGCGCCAAATCAACAGGTTTAACCTTATCTTCGGGCTTTTTTGCGTGCTGGGGAACAATAATTTCGTCCTTCTGTTCGAGTGGGTTGTCTTCAGTAGTCTTCTTCTTGAACAAGTTCTTGAGGTCGAATTTCATGCACTAATTATGGAAAGAAAACAATAAAAAGCGTATTTTTGCGCTTTTATCCGTTCAAATTATAGATGTGCGGTTTAGATTTTGTGGATTTAGCGGGCCAGTCGCCTTTGCTTAATATGAATTCTCGTTTCGTTTCCTTGGCCCATTTCAGATATAATTCTCTGCACTCTTTTTCCATTAAAGGACCGCTTTTCTCTAAGTTTGATGAATCAAAAGTATTTTTGTAGATGTACTTATATGAGCGGGCGCCGGCTACCACTCGCAAAATCTTCGCCCTAAGCATTGCGTTTTCACACATTGGGCAAGGCCACAAAGTAGTGTATATCGTGCAATCGGGGAAAGTGTGTCTATTAAGAATTCTGCCCGCTTCTCTTAAAACAAGTATCTCTGCATGGGCAGTTGGATCATTAAGCTCCGATTCTCTGTTTCCGTCTCTTGCAAGGATAACTCCATTTTGAACAATTACTGCGCCTACAGGGCACTCTTTTCTTTCAAAAGCCTTTTGCGCCTCTTTAAGCGCTTCGGCAATAAACTTCTTTTCATCGGTTGTTTTGTCCATCTTAATTTTTGCGTTAAAGTTGTATTAAACCTAACTATTTCAGTCCTGGTGTAAGTAACAAAGGTAAAATTATGTTCCGGCACATATCCTTATTAAAACTAAAAACCCCATTGCTCAAAGGTAAATGATATGAAGTATTGCGGCGAATGCGGAAAAAAGCTCACTGCTGGAAAAAAGTTTTGCACAAGTTGCGGAGCCACTGTTGATGGTGCAAAATCCGCTTCAAACCCTGTTATTGTCCCTCAGCCTGCGCAGGTCGCAGCCATTCCTCAACAAGCAATTAACCCTCAGCCAAGCGGGTGGGGAAAAATAGTAAGAGATACTTTCGCTTTGATTCTTTTTATTATTTTTATTTATGCCGTTGTCGTGATGCTTTCGCCAGATTCGACTTCGGCTAATACTGATGGAACGGCGACTACGGGCGGCTCTTCCTCAACCGTGTCTTCAGGGAACGGGTGTAGCGCAGGCTATTGCAACTCTAACGGATACTGCTGTCCTTCTAATGCGAAGTACTACTGCGGCGGCAGTTGCTATTATACAATCGATGACGCGTTCAGCGCGGGCGGATGCGGTAGCTTCCAAATAAAGTGCTAAAAATCTATTTAATTAGGCTGAGAAATAATTCTAAAGTTATTAGCCTAACTTCACTGTTTTGAAAAAAATTGTTAGGCACAACGCTTTTTTTAGTTTCCAAGGTTTGTTTTTTCCATTAGTATTCTTGGTTCGCCATCGCCGAAGTGATTATCTTCCCATCCCGTTATTTGGAAGCCTTCCTTTAAGTAGATTATGACAGCGGAAGTGTTTCTTGGATGAACTCTGAGATAAGCTCTTTTGTAGTCTTTGGTCTTTTTCATAATTGAGCGCATGGCTGTCTTTGCGTAGCCCTTTCCTTGGTGTTTTGAAGAAATTGTTAGTCCGTCCATATACGCAGAATCATTTTCCGGTTTAAAGGAAGCAGTGCCTATGAATTCATTTCCTAATTTTATGAGATAAACTTGGCTTTCAGCTAGGTAATCTTTTACTTGTTTTTCATTTTCTAAGGAAGCAAAAAACTTGCTTTTGCTTGCTTTCTCAAACTCCAAGACCTTCTGCCAATCTTCAATCTTGGCTTTTACCAAAGAAATCTGGCCCTCAATGGCCTTTTTCACTTGAACTGATTTTTCTTTCATACACAAGCAAGGCGAAATCCTTTTTTAAAATCTATCTTAATCTTAGAAATAGCGTCAATTTTGATAATAAGTGATACAATAAATGTATCACTTTTGACGCGAGGGTCGAGATTTGAACTCGAGTTCCCTTTCGAGAAACGGATTAGCAATCCGCCGCATTTGACCGCTCTGCCACCCCCGCAACTGGTTTTGATTTCAAAAGCTTTGCCTTTGAGTCGTGATTTACAAATATTTGGTCTTTAAAAAAAACTGGTGCTAAAAGTATTAAAAGGCTGTGGATTGAGGGAGTTCGATGATTTCAAGTATTAGAGGGCACTTGAATTCTTCCATGTCCAGTGGCGAAAGCTCTTTCTCGATGTAGTACACCACATCAGTTTGCGTGCTGACAGTGAATTCAGCGTATTCATTTATCTTCCTGAATTTTATAGGATCAGTAGACTTGATTTGGGCTGCTGATAATCCGAGGTCAGTAGGGATCATGTCAATTATTGTAACCTTGTCTGCGCTTTTCTTGAACGCCTTAGTCAGGCTAATCTTTATTTTTGTCCTTATGGTTCCATTTTCCGACAGCTCAAGCGTAAACGTTCTTTCAAATGTCGCATTCTGGGTATTTTCCTTTGCTTTGGTTTGCTCTTCTGGAGAAAGGGCTTTTTCGTAAGGGAGCATTGTAACACTGTCAAATCGGTAGTTGAATTTTGAGGACTTGAAATTGTCTATTCTTCGTAAGGTTTCTTTATTTGAAATTATTCCCGAAAGCACGTCCTTCATCGGCGATTTTGGATTGTTTGCCATTGCAACAATAACTCCTATGATTGCTATTGCAATTAGTACGCCCACTATTATTATTATTGGGAGAATATTGTCGTTTAAGATTGCGACAAGTTTTTCTGCTGAAAAGTTTCCGTCAATAGCATTAGAATCTGTAATTTTATTATTGTCCGTTGTAACAGGGGGCACGATTACGGGCGGGGCTGCTTGGAGGGTTATCTTTGTAATAACCGGCGAATTGTAATCATTTATTTTGTTAGTATCAACATTTTGCTTGATATAATAAGTCAATTTATTTTGCTGTGCGGGGACGATGAATTCGAGTACAGGATCTGCTTTTCTGACAATGAATGAAATTGATGATTCTATTTGGTCTGAATTGAGTGCCACGCTTTTAGGTATCTCTTCGATTAAGTTGAAGGTTTGAGCGTTTGGAACAGTGAAATTGATTGTGATGTCCATTCTTGTCTTACTGTATTTGGTGCCTGCCGCATCATATCCTTCAACATTTGTCATTGTGCGTGTGAACTCGGCGGTCTTTGCCTGTCCTTCGGAGACACTTTTCTCTTCTGGGGTGAGTAGGCTCAAAATGCTCTGGCTTACAGTTGTTGGTTTTAGTCCGGATATTGTTGTTGTGTTATAATCCTGTGAAGTATTTGCGTTTGTCGAATCGGCTATAATTTGGTTGGTGTCTGGGGTGGGTGTTGGTCCCGGGCCTCCGACTCCTCCTGTGCTGCCTGTTGTTCCAGAAGTTGGGTCTGTCACTGTTACATTAAAACTCAGGTTATTATCGGAAGTATATTCGGTGGATAGTGTTGAAAGGCTCGCTCTAAGATATGCTGTTCCTGCTGTTGAAAGGCTTTGGGTGTAAAGGGAATATGTTGCGGATGTATTTGCAGTGAGAGTGAAGCTTCTTCTGTCAAGCGTTGCTCCTGTTGTTGTGTTGATTAAAAGAAGGTTAAAATCGGCTTGCGCTCCGAAGTTTTGTGCGTTGATATCTATTTGTTGGTTTGAATCCTTTGCCGCCGAAGTTGGTGCGCTTACGGAAGCGATTCTTGCCGCGTTTCCATCAATTTCTATTGTGAGAGAAGAATTGTTGTCGCTGTAGGAGTTCTCGTCATTTAATTGTGCTATGCTTGCGAGGATTGTGTGGGTTCCTGTCGTTGAAATAGTTTTTGTGAAAGTTACTGTGTTTGTGTCCCCTGATCTGTTTGTTACTGCAGTCCAATCGATTAGTGTGCTATTGTCAAAGAGTCTCACATTCACATCCTGTTGTGTGCTGGATGTTCCATTGTTGTTGACGTTGATATCAATGCTAAATGAGTTTGTTGTGAGGCTTCTTTGGGGGGAGAAGCTTGGATAAGGGAAAACGTTTCTAAACGTCATTGCAGATATCCTGGGGTTGTTTACATCTTTTGCAATGAAGAAAAATGAATAGTTATTATCGGGCGAAGTGTATTCTTGCGCACTTGGCTTCGACTGAAACAGTATTGGCGTATTTGCATCGCTAAATGCCCTTGTGAATCTGTAAGTCTTAGAAAGCCCTGCGCCAATGTTTTGGGTGTTGGAATCCACTTGAATCGAGTTTACATAAAAGATTACGTTTACATCAGCGGCTTGATTTCCGTTGTTTGCGGCATTGACATCAAAAGTTACTGTTAGGTTCTTGTTTGCGTCCCCTGAAAGAGGGCTTGAAGAGAATCCTATTATGTTTGAATCGATTTTTTGGTAGAATACCGTCATTGCATAATTGTTGTCAGTGGTTGTTGATTCGCCGGTAAATATTGGTGTTGTTACAAGAATGTTTATGTCCCCTGCGGTTGCGGCGTTGATAAGTTTTCTTAGTCTTACGACTTTACTCGTCCCTATTGGGATTGTCTGTTGGTTTGAATCAACAATTGTTCCATTAATGTAAAGCACTGCGTTGACATCTTTCTGGGGTCCGAGGGTGTTTGTGATGTTCGCGTCAATAAACAGGTTCTGGTCAATTGATGAGGAATACAATGAATTTGAGTCCGGCGTAGTTACAATACTCTGGATTACAACTCCATTCGCATCCATTACGTTAAAATCCATCAAGTAGTTGTTGTCCGCCGAATTGTATTCGTATTGCGAAGGTACTGCGCTGAATTTGAGTGCATTATTATAATCAGGGATGTTTTCAGTTATTTTTATTATTGCTGATTGGCCGGAAGCAATTGTTTGATTGTTCCAATCTCGGATAGTATTGTTAATATAGAGTAGAACATTGATGTCCTTTGAAGCGCTTCCGTTATTTACTGTTGTGATATCGAATATTATTGTGTCTCCGATTCTTGATGCTGCTGCTGTTGCGGATGGTGTGACGCTTGCGATGTTAGAATCTATTTTTTCTATTGTTTTTGTAGTTGAAACATTATTATCTGAGCCGTTAGTCTCATCAGGGAAAGTCGGTATCGACAGTAATATGTTTATGTCGCCAAATGTTCCTGCGCTGATATTTTTTGTGAATGATATTCTTCCTGATGCGCCGTTTGCGAGAGTGATTATATTTGAGTCAGTGTAAATTCCGTTTATGTAAAGGCTTGCGTTGAAATCTTTTGCGGGGCCAGCAATGTTTTGAACATTGGCGTCAATTATTACATTTTGGTCGCTTTGCGAAGAGTATATGTTTGCGGGATTTACGTTGATGTCTGAGATGGAGGTCGAATTTGTGTCAAAGAACCAAGTAAAACTAAAATTGTTGTCAAGTGTGTTCTCATCGTAGCTAGGGGCGCTGAGGACTGCTTTGAAATTCTTGTCACCATACTCGCTAAGGGTGAAGCTGATTCTTTTTATTGAGTTAGTTAGCGGCGAAAGCGAGAAAGAGTTAGTATCTCCTACTTGAGTAGTGTCCTTGTAGAGTTTAAGGTTGAAGTCTCTTTGCATTGCTATGTCGTTCTGAACGTTTATGTCGACAAACATTTGCTGGCCGTAAATTCCGGTAGTGTTTGATTTTGAAATACTGCCCACTTTCGAATTGCTGAGGAAAATGCTTTTTGTAGCGGTGAATGCTATGTTCTCATCTGACGAAGTGTTGCGCATATCTACTCCAATTTGGTATATCCCATTTGTGGGTGCTTTTACTTGTTCAACATTATCTATGGTCGAGTTTGAATCTGAGACTTTGACATCATTTGTATCATAAAGGGAAAGATCAAGGTTTGAGAGACTGCTGCAGGATGATGTTGAACTGCAATGTCTCTCCCATACCATTGTTACTTTGTCGTTGGCATCAAGCCTTGTAGTATAAAGAATCCAATTGTCGATTGATCCGGGAGCCAAAGTGTAAATCGAGTTGTTTCCCTCATAATATGCCTTGTTGAGGTCGAGGTATCCCCACCCTGAATATTTGTCCCATCCGGGGGTGTTGACATCTTCTGCGCTGTTGAGCAGAATCGCTTTTGTTTGAAGCCAATTAGTATTGAAAGCCTTGATTATTAGCGCTGCGGCTCCGGTAACATGCGGCGCTGCCATGCTTGTTCCGCTCATGGTTGCAAGAGCAGAATCAGAAGTGTTGTAATCAGAAGTAATCCATCTGCCTGGCGCAATTATGTCCGGCTTTTTTCGGTTGTCCCATGTTGGTCCCCTGCTTGACGTCACAGTAATCGTATCGTCGCTTCTGATGTTCGTGTCAATGGTGTACATGCTTGCGACTGTTATAACATTATATCCGTCTCCGGGGGTCGATAGGGTGTTTGTGTCAATTCCTGCGCAGCCTGTGGAGCCGGGTCCGCTATTTCCTGCTGCGAAAACAATGACTTTCTCATAAACGTCCGCCAAGTAATCGATGTATTTTGTGCTTGTTGAGTTTCCATTTGAGATTGCGCTTCCGTCAGAGCAGTTGTCATTTGTTGAGCCCCATGAATTGTTTGAAACATTTGCAGGAGTTGTTTGTCCAAGGAAGCATTCTTCTAAGTGGGTATAAAGGCAGCTTCCACTTCCGTTTTCATCAAACCCTGTAGCGTTGATGATGTATTTGTTTCCATATGCGACTCCTTTGTAGAAATATGTTCCATCCGTGAAATTGTTCATTGTTGCAATTCCAGCAACATGCGTTCCGTGTCCATTAGGATCACTGCCCCCTGTCACGGTTCCGCAGGACATATTGTTGAAATCCTTTCCGGTGAAAGCAAGGTGTGTCGTTCTTATGCCAGTATCAACAATACAGATGCTTGACCCGATTCCATTTAGGTCCCTTGAATAAAATTGGGTCGGAAGAAGTGTTGCATTTGAATATCTCAAAAGCGGTTGGTTGTCGTTGATCCCAAAATCTGTGACATCTTCTCGCGTGACTATTTCGAGTGCAACGCTTGGGCTCGAGTTGATTTGAAAAGAATCTCCTGATAGTTTTGTGTAAGTTCCTCTTCCTGCAAGCGCTTCATTTAGCGTACTTTCGCTGATTCCTGAAACTAAAACAAGAACTTTTTCTTCGCTTATTGCTGGGCTTTCTGTTAGCGGGGCTAGTGGGCCTTCAATTGATTGGTTCCGAGCAATTTGGGTTGTTTGTTTTTCAACAAGTGAATTAAAATAAGTGAGCTCGTTGATGTTCATCTTATCTTGCGGAAGAGCAAATCCCGCGGTGGCAAAAAACATTACTGCCATTATCGCCAACATTATTACGGTATATCTTTGGCTCATCGGCAATAATTAGGGGTTTTTGTTTATTAAACCTTTTTTGCGCGCAATTTTGGCTTTTTTTTGGGAAACCGGCTCAGGAAAGCCTTATAACTACCTTCAGATTTACATTTTCTTGATGTCTTATGTTGGGCTATTTTAGGGAAATGTTTGACAAGTATACTGGATCAAACAGGAGCCTTAAGGTTTCGGTAATCGAGGGAGTGTTCGCATCCATCCTTCTTCTTTCAGCAGTTGCTTTTGTTGTTCCTTACGCGCTTTATCTTGGAGCAAGCAGTGTTCAGATAGCTTTCTTAATAGCTTTTCCAACTCTCCTTGCTTCGTGGCTTCAGATTTTTTCAGTAAAGCTTTTGGAGATAGTTAAAAGTAGAAAAAGAATTGTTGTTGTAGTTGTTCTACTCCAATCGGCTGCGATGCTTGGGTTTGTACTGATTCCTTTTATTGATGGAATTGACAAGGTCACTTGGCTCATTGTGTGCTACACTGTCGCAATAATGATAGGGACACTAGGCTCTCCTGTTTGGCAGAGCTGGATGAAAGCATTAACCCCTGAAAAAATGCTTGGGAAATATTTTGGGTTTAGAAACTCTGTGACAATAGCATTCTCTTTTGTCACTCTGATATTTTTTGGATATCTTTTGGGGCTGTTTCAGGAAAATCCTTTGTGGGCTTTCATTTTCATATTCATTATTGCTGTGATTGGAAGAACAATTTCAGGCATTCTTTCCACAAAGATGGATGACCCTATTTTTGAGCCTGAGCCTAAAAGGGAAAGAGTCGGGTTCATTAAGTTTGTTTATGATTTGCAGAAGACCAATTTCTGGTACTTTTTGCTTTTTGGGGGCCTAATGACTTTTGCCGTATCAATGGTGGGGCCATTTCTTTCAATGTACATGCTAAATGATTTGAAGATAGGTTACTTTGATTATACTCTCATCATAGCCTCTTCCACTTTTGCAAGCATTATTAGCATGCCTTATTGGGGTAAGCTGATAGATAGGCACGGAACAATCAAAATTCTTAAGGCAACTTCGCTTCTTCTTGTAGTTCTTCCAATTTCATTCATTTTTGTAAAGTCAGTTCTTGGCCTGATGGTTATATTGTTTTTTGATGGGATTATTATTGCTGGATTCAATTTGGCGCTCGCAAATTTTGTCTATGATTACTCAAGCCAACAGAAAATAATCAGATTTGCTTCTTACCAGGCCTTCTTTTTTGGAACGGCTTCTTTCATCGGACTTATGATTTCAGGATTCATTCAAGGGTACAATTTCTCTTTCGGATTCATTACAAGTGCATTCTATTTGGTGTGCGCAATTTCTGCAATAATAAGGTACATAACTTACAAGATCTTGATAACAAAAGTCAAGGAAGTTAAGGAAGTAAAAAAGATTCATAGCGCTCAAATAGTGTTCAATGTTCTTACGCTTGTTCCTTTAAGAGAAATTGCGCTTGCAAACACTCCTGTTCTTCTTGAATCTGGTGCGAAAAGTTTGAGGCGAAGCATAATTGCGATGGAAGAGGTCGGAGAGAAGGGCGTTGAAGAGTTTGAGAAAGTTGGTAAAAAGGGCTTTAAGGCGGTCAATACTGTCGGGGATAAGAGCATTCAAGCCATTTCAAGCCTGAGAAAGTTCCCTAAACACATAAGGGATAAAATTTCCTTAAAAAAAGTGAAAAAATAATTTTGGTGCCGGATAATTACGGCACAAATGACAACTTCAGCTCAAATCCTTCTGCGGCTATGGCTTTTGAAACTGATCCGCTAATTGGCTTTCTTCCTTCAGAGAATACATGCAGTGCGCCCCACATGTCGCCTCCGCCGAATTTGAATGTTCCTGATGCTCTGATGATTTCTTTGTCCTTAAGATCAATCCTTTTGTAGGCGTTTCCTTCAAAAGTATTTATTACTCCCTGCGCAAGCTTGCCTGATACGTCTTCAACTCTAGCTTCTTTTATTTTGTTGTCAACCATGGCTTGTCTGATGTTGGCTAAAACATCATCGCCCTGGGAAAAAACCAGTCTCATTGTTTTTCTTTCAAGCTTTCCCTTTATTACCATCGAATCAAGTTGTCTTCCAGTCATTGTTACCACCAAATGTAAATATTTAATTTCCTAATTTAACATAATTCTTGGATATAGTACTTTTAATACTATCTAAAAGTCGCCTGTCTATTGCCTGCTGACCATCTTTGATTTAGAAATGATTCTTTTTTGGTTTTCGACCTATTTCTTTTTCCGCGGCAAGCTCTTTTCCTGCGCCGACAATTAGTATTAGGGTGTCGCAATCTGCAATCTTTTTTTCTTTTGAAAAATCGTATTTTCCTGTACAGCATGTGCCAAGAGTGGTGTAATTGTTCCCTTTCGCGGAGCCAATTTCTTTTCCAACTAATTTTGTTTCTTTTGCGGGAACTTCTAAAATATCAAATTCTCCATCGCCGATGTTGACTAGTTCGCTTACTGCGGGTCTGCTTATCATAAGCTCTATGGCTCTGGCCGCGTAGCTTTCGGAATTAATTGGGGTGAATCCCAGGTGTTCAAGCATTTCTTCCGAATCGTGGCTTTCAATTCTTACAAATATCTTTTTTGCGCCGCTGTTCTTTGCATATATCGCGGAAAGAAGATTGTCTTTTTCCGATTCGGTGGCGGCAACGAATACATCACATTTGTTAAGTTCAAGGTCATCAAGAGTTTTTCTTTTCAGGATATCCGAATTTACTACGGTTGTATCAAGTTTTTCGTTCATCTCAATCGAATCCTGTTTTCCTTTCACAACCATCACTATTTTGTCTTCTCTGGTTTTCAAAAATAGTCTTCCGAGTTCGAATGCGAGTTCGGTATCTCCTGCGATTACAATGTACATTTTTTCACCAGTATTTTTTTTGATTAATTATTGAATCTTTTTTCCTACTCCAAAACCTTTTATCATTACAAGGAACGGGATGATTTCCATTCTTCCTACTATCATATGCAAACTTAGTAAGAGCTTAAAAAGCGGATTCATGTCAAACCACGGCGCGCCGTATATTATGCTAATACCAACATTTCCTTGAGCCGAAGCCACGGTAAACAAAGATTCCACAACCCCGTATCCTGCAAGCATGAAAAATATGCTTCCAAACGCTATTAGGGCGATATAAAGCGCCATATACGAAAGGGCTTTTAGGGCGTCATCATCGCTGATGTATTTTCCGCCGATTTTTATTGGAAGAACTGTTTTTTGCGGCAAAAACGCTTTGTATATTTCTCTTCGTATTACCCTGAAAAGTATCAGTATTCTCCAAAGTTTTAGCGCACCGGTGGTTGAGCCGTAGCATGCTCCAAAAATCATTACAAGGATTAGGATGAATACCGAGAGAGCTGGGATTGTATTTAGCATTAAACTTGTTGTGTTCCCGGTTCCTGTTATTGCAGATACAATATAAAATACTCCATCAAAGTAGCGGCTTTCCTTGAACATGAAAAAATTTATTGCCATGAGTATCGAGGCCACCGCAACAACTGCAAAAAAGAATCTGATTTCAGGATTTGAAAAGAATCTTTTCACCTTTCCTTTGAAAAGATCATAGTGCGATTCAAAGCTTATTCCTCCAAGAGTCATGAGCAGTATTCCTATTAGCATTGGCCACATTCCGTAAAACCCAAGTCCAGTGCTGTTTGTTGAAAATCCTCCTGTTGCAATCGAAGTGAATGAGTGTATTACCGAATCAAAAATGCTCATTCCGGATAGCCAAAAGAGCAGTACTCCTATCGCGGTGTAGATAAAGTAGATTAAAATTATTGTCCGTGCAATTCTTGCAAGGCTTGGGTAGAAGTCTTCGTTTCTTCCTTCCGCAACAAAAAGTTTTTGCGCGGTATCTGGCCTTTCATAGAAGAGTAATGCGAGAAGCACAATTCCAAATCCGCCCATCCATTGTATGAATCCTCTCCAAAAGTTGAGTGCGTGAGGGAGCGTTGCCGGATCGGGTATCATTGAAAGTCCAGTTCCACTCCATCCTGATACGCTTTCAAAAAAAGCATCTATGGGGCTTATGCCGTGGAAAATGAATGGGATTGAAGATATTGCCCCCACTAAAAACCATCCTACTGCGATTGAAATGAGTGCGTGTTTTGTTCTTACTTTTTTTGGTCCGATAAAATTCCTGGCCATTGTGAATGCGACAAAAAGGGTTATCCCCATTACTGCAAATATCTCGGCGTACATTGATTCGCCATAGATTATAGAAACAATGATTGGGACTATTAAGGCAAGACCGATAACCCTCATCATGTTTGAGGTCATGTGAATTATTGTAAGAATATCTTCAAAATCAAGCTCAGCCATTACTAATCAGAATTAATTAGTGCGTCTTCGGGTTTTTTAATTCTTGCTTGGTGGCATTTTGGATTACTTTTTAGCGAATTTGGATTCCTTAAAATTAAAGGTGGCAAAATAATCGTCTACTGTTTCTGCTCTTCTTATCATCCTTACTTTCCCGTCAAGCTGCATGAGCAGCTCCGCACTTCTTAGCTTTCCGTTGTAGTTGAAACCCATTGCGTATCCGTGCGCGCCTGCGTTGTGTATTGCAAGTATGTCGCTCTTTGTTCCTTGGGTGCCGTCATCTATTTTTGGCAATACCCTGTCGATTGCGAACTTGTCATTGTTTTCGCAAAGCGAGCCAACAATATCATATTTGTGGTCATGAAGCGTGCTTTCTTTGCCTAAGACTGTGATGTGGTGGTAGGAGCCATAAAGCGCCGGCCTCATCAAGTTAGCCATGCATGCGTCAACCCCTATATAATTTTTGTAGGTGTCCTTGTGGTGGATGGCTTTTGTTATAAGATAATCAAAGGGGCCTGTGACCATTCTTCCGTTTTCCATGAAGACTTTCAGCGGTTTTAATCCTTTCTTAGTAATTTTTTCTTCGTAAGCTTTCATTACTCCGCGTCCGACATATTCAAGATCGACGGCTTTTTGTTCGGGCTTGTAAGGTATCCCTATTCCTCCGCCCATATTTATGAAATCAAAATCGATTCCCACTTTTTTGTGTATCTCCTCAACCAAATCAAAAAGCATTTTTGCAGTTTCAATATGGTATTCCGGGTCAAGTTCGTTTGAAACAATCATTGTGTGCAGGCCGAAGCGTTTTGCTCCTTTGGCTTTAAGCATTTTGTATCCTTCTATCAGCTGCGCTTTGGTGAACCCGTATTTTGCATCTTCTGGTTTTCCGATTATCACATTTCCTCCGCCTCTTAGTGGGCCCGGATTATATCTGCAGCAAATCAGTTCAGGGATCTTGCCTATAGCTTTTTCCAAATAATCAATGTGGGTAATGTCATCAAGATTTATTATGGCCCCTAGTTCGTAGGCCTTTACAAATTCGCTTGCCGGGGTGTCGTTTGAAGTGAACATTATATTTTCGCCCACCATGCCGACTTTTTCTGCTAACAGTAGTTCCGGGAGCGAGCTGCAATCAGCGCCCATTCCTTCTTCTTTTAGAATGCTCATGAGGTGCGGGTTAGGGCAGGCTTTCACTGCAAAGAAATTTTTGTATCCTTTGCACCAAGAAAATGCCTTGTAGAGTCTCTTCGCATTTTCCCTTATTCCTTTTTCATCATAAAGGTGAAAAGGAGTAGGGTAAGTCTTTATGATTTCCTCAACCTGCGTTTTTGTGAAAAACAAATCATTGTCATTATTCATCCATTCCACCTCTTGTCCTTATTGTTTTATTTATTTAAATTTTCAAATTTGTTTTTATGCTTTCCACTGCTTTGATTATGTTTTCGCGGTGGCCAAATGCGCTGAGACGTACATATCCTTCTCCGCTAGGACCAAATCCTGATCCTGGCGTGCATGCAACCTTGGCTTCGTTAAGCATTTTGTCAAAGAATTCCCATGATTTTAAATTGCCGGGGCATTTCATCCATATGAATGGTGCGTTTGTTCCGCCGAAGCACTTAATCTTTTTCGCTGCGAGTCCTTCTAGTATTATGCGCGCGTTTTCCATGTAATAATCAATTATCTTTTTGTTTTCTAAGAGCCCTTTTTCCGAAAGCGCTGCAAGTCCTCCTTCTTGGACTATGTTTGATGCGCCGTTGAACATTGTGCACTGTCTTCTGTTCCAAAGCGAGTTTATTTTTCCGGCTGGTGCGCCTTCGCATTCAATTTCTTTTGGAACGATACTCCAGCCAAGTCTAACTCCTGTGAATCCTGCGCTTTTTGAAAAACTGTTAATTTCAATCGCGCATTTTTTCGCGCCGTCTATTTCAAATATGCTTCTTGGCAGCGCCAGGTCCGTTGTGAATTCTGCATATGCTGAATCAAATATTATAATTGCCTTATTTTTTATTGCATACTCTACAAATTTCTTGAGTTGTTCTTTTGTTGCAACTGCCCCTGTTGGATTATTTGGGCTGCAAAGATAAATCAGATCAACCTTTTGTTTTGGTATTTCCGGGAAAAAAGAGTTATTTTCGTTGCACGGCATATACACTAGTTTTTCGTAGACTCCGTTTGAGAATGCTCCTGTTCTTCCTGCTATTACATTGCTGTCCACATATACTGGGTATGCTGGGTCCTGTACCGCAACTATGTTATTTTCTGAAAAGATTGATTGTATGTTTGCTGAATCAGGTTTTGCTCCGTCGCTAACAAAAACTTCTAATGGATCAATGCTTACTCCTCTCTTTGAGTAGTATTTGGCTATCGCTTCTCTAAGTCTTGTGTCTCCCTGTTCGTCTCCGTATCCTGTGTAAGTGTCAACTTTTGCGAGCTTTTCCACGCCGAGGTGGAGTCCTTCAATCGCTGTCTTTTCTAGTGGTTCAGTGGTGTTTCCTATTCCAAGTCTCATTACTTGTACGCCTGGATTTTTTGCTACAAATTCTTTTGTTCTTTTCGCTATTTCAGGGAAAAGATATCCTGCTGCGAGCTTATCATAATTTTCGTTTGTTTTTGCCATTTTTATCACTCCTATTGTCTTAGTAACATATTATAATTCAAATTGTGCTCGCAGCGAAGATTATTCAAAGAAGCTTTGTTTGTTTCATGACTTCAAGCACGCGTTTTTTACTCTCCGGCATCATTTCGCACATTGGCAATCGGTAAATCTCTTTGCACATCCCTTTTTGGGCGAGCATGAATTTTATCGGGAGTGGATTTGTTTCATAGAAGCATGCGCCGTATAGTGGAATTAGTTCTTTGTTCATTTCTTCAGCTTCCTTTATTTTTCCTTCGAGAGCCGCTTTTGTCATTTTGCTTATGCGGTCGGGGACAATGTTACTTGCGACACTTATGATTCCATCTCCCCCGGCTTTAATCACATCAAGCGTCAGTTTGTCATCTCCGCTAAGAACGCAGAAATTTTCGGGTGCGACTTCAATGACGCTTTTTATTTGTTCGATGTTTCCTGATGCTTCCTTTACGCCCACAATATTTTCGCAGTCGTTAATCAGCCTCAAAAGGGTGGGGGTTTCTAAATTTACTCCTGTTCTTCCCTGTATGTTGTAGATCAGGATTGGTATTTTTGTGGAGTCGGCAACTGCTTTGAAGTGCAAGTATTGTCCCTGTTGTGTAGGTTTGTTGTAATAGGGATTCATTAGTAATGCCGCATCGGCTCCGGCTTTTTTTGCAAATTCTGTAAGCTTTATCGCTTCGCTTGTGGCGTTGCTTCCTGTTCCTGCAATTACATTCACTCTTTTTTTTACTTCATCAATTACAAACTTTATTACTTTTTGGTGCTCTTCATGATCTAGCGTCGGGCTTTCGCCGGTGGTGCCCATAACAACGATGCCGCTAACGCCGCCGGAAATATTATATTCAATCAGATTTTTGAGGGCCTTATAATCCACTTTCCCGTCAGATTCAAACGGAGTCACTATTGCGGTTGTTGTACCTGCAAACTTTTTTGCCCAATTTGTTTTTGCATCCATTTAATCCACCTCTTGTTATCTTTTCATTTGTTTGTTTTTTTCTCACCTTGATATTATTGTTCTCATGAAATCATCCATTCCAAAAAATCCCTTCTTGCCGTTGATGAATTCTGCGGCCATTACTGCTCCAACAGCAAATCCTTCTCTTCCTCTTGCGATGTGCTTTAGTTCTATGGTGTCGGCGGGGCAGTCAAATATTGCGACGTGCGTTCCAGGAATTGATCCGCATCTGATGCTTGCAACATGCAATTCTTCAGGATTTGGTTTTCCTTCTATCCTGTCGGGCTGAATTTTTTTCTTTCGAGCCATATTTTGAATTATGATGTTCGCAATTATCTGCGCGCTTCCGCCAGGGGAATCTTTTTTTTGGTTGTGGTGAGTTTCGCATACGGCTGCATCATATTCTGGCAAATTGTTCATTATTTTTGAGGTCGCTTTCACCGCTTCGAAGAAAACATTCATTCCTACGCTATAGTTCCCGCTCCAAATGAATCCAATTTTGTTTGTGGCTGATTTCATTTCTTCCATTCGCTCATACCATCCTGTGGTGCCCATGACAATGTTTTTTCCTAGGGCTGCAATCTTCTTTGCGTTTTCAATGGCCACAGTTGGCGTTGTAAAATCAATGCACACATCTGCTTTCGCAAGGCTTGTCTGATTTATTTCCTTAAAATCAGCTTTTTCTTCTATTGGGTCGATTATTGTGACGCTGTGCCCGCGCAGTTTTGCTGCAGCTTCGGCAGCTTTTCCCATTTTTCCATATCCGACGATAGCTATTTGCACAAATCCACCTTCTTGCGTTATATGAAATATTACCCTATTTGTATTATTAAATACGTATTCAAAATACGTTATTCGTAATACTTTGTATTACTCTTAATAATTAAAGTTCTTTTAGCACAGGATAAGTTTCTGTCTGGGTTATTCCTTCAATTGACCTGATTTGTTCGACTTTTTCATTGAGCTGGCTGAGGCTTTCCGCATCAATCATCGCTACAATACTAAATTCTCCGGTTACTTCAAATATTCGGTCTATTCCAAGCTTCACCATTTTTTCAACTATCTTTGAAGTGGGTATTTTTGATGAAGTGGTAATCTCAATTATGGCTGCGGTCTTGTTTGCAACTTCGGTTGTAAATCTTTTTATTTCAGAATTTTTTATCATCTTGCTTACGCGCTGTCTTATTGCGCCTTCAGACATCTTTAGTTCTTTTGCAATGTGGAGAAAGGGCATTCTTGCATCATTTTTCAGAAAAGAAAGAATTTTCTTGTCTATTGCATCCATAAGGGGAAATAGCGCTTTTGGATATTATAACCTTTGCGCTGATGCTTTCGCATTAAATACTATTTCTTTTGAATTTGCTTGTTTATTTCATCTTCTTTTGGTAGATCTAAGCCGATGTGAATTTCCTTGAGCTGCTTTACTGAAACATCGCTTGGAGAGTTATCCATCAGTGAAACTGCAGCCTTGTTTTTAGGAAATGCTATTACTTCTCTTATGCTTGGCGCTCCTGTAAGTAACATTACAAGCCTGTCAAATCCGAATGCGAGTCCCCCGTGAGGCGGGGCTCCGTATTGGAAAGCTTCAAGGAAAAATCCGAACTTGTCGCGGGCCTCTTCTTCTGTAAGCCCTATCATCTTGAATACTCTTGCCTGAACTTTAGGGTCGTGGATTCTTATGCTTCCGCCGCCAAGTTCAATTCCGTTAAGTATCATATCGTAAGCGTTGGCTTTCACTTTCAATGGTTCGGCCTCCATTGTAGGGATTTGCTCTTTCTTTGGCGAAGTGAATGGGTGGTGAACAAAAGTCAGTTTATTGTCCGTTTCGTCCCATTCAAACATCGGGAAGTCTATAACCCAAAGCAAATTGAGCTGCTTCTCGTCAAATAGCTTGAATTTTTTTCCTAAGTGAACTCTTAAGTATCCGAGTGAGTCATTTACAACTTTTGGCTTTCCTGCGCATATTAGCAGTAAGTCTTTGTCTTTTGCGTCAGTGGCTTTTGCAAGTTCTGCGAGTTGTGTTTCAGAAAAGAATTTTGCTACGCTTCCGTCTAGTTTTCCCGCCACCATTTTCAGATTAGCCAGTCCGCCAGCTCTGTAAATCTTAACGAAATCTTCAAACTCTCCGATTTCTTTTCTTGAAAGCTCCGCTTTTCCATCAAGTTTAATTGCTTTTATTATTCCTTTGGCTTCAACAACAGAATTGAATGCGTTGAACTGGCTCTTTCCAATAATATTAGTCACTTCGACTAATTCCATTCCAAATCTAGTGTCAGGCCTGTCTACTCCATATCTTGCTAGCGCGTCATCGTAAGTCATTACAGGCAATGGCAGTTTTAGTTCGATCCCCATTATTTCCTTGAATATTCTTTGCATGAGTCTTTCGTGTATTTCGAGAATGTCTTTTTGTTCGATGAAACTCATTTCGACATCGATTTGTGTAAACTCGGGCTGTCTGTCGGCTCTGAGATCTTCATCTCTAAAACAACGGGCGATCTGGAAGTAACGGTCCATTCCACCAATCATTAATAGTTGCTTGAAGAGCTGTGGGCTCTGCGGGAGCGCGTAGAATTTTCCTGGATTAACTCTGCTTGGAACCAAATAATCTCTGGCTCCTTCAGGAGTGCTCTTTGCAAGTATTGGGGTTTCAACTTCGACAAAGTTTTCTTTGTCATAAAAATCCCTGACAAGCATTGCAATTTTGTGCCTAAGAACCAAATTCTTTTGAAGATCCGGGTTTCTCAAAGACAAGTATCTGTATTTTAGCATCAGGTCTTCGTTTGTAATTGTTTGAGAAGTAAGATCGACTGGCAGCGGGTCGGATCTTGTGATTATTTCAACAGTATCAGCATCGATTTCCACTTCGCCTGTGATTATTTTTTTGTTTTCTGTTCCGGCGGGCCTGGATCTTACTGTACCTTCAATTTTAAGCGTGAATTCTTTTCTGATCTCTTTTCCAATTTTTTTGATTTCTTCGCTTTTATTGGCATCAATTACTACTTGCGTGGTTCCATATTTGTCTCTTATGTCAATGAAATTTATTGTTCCGTGATTTCGGATAGTATCGGCCCAGCCGTTTAAGACAACTTTTTTCCCAAGATCGGCTTTCGTAATTTGTCCGCATGTGTGAGTTCTTTGCATCAAAACAACCCTGATTTATTTTCTCAACTAAATGAAAAACTGCAAATAAGTATTTATAAAGCATTTCCTGGGGCTCATGCTAAAAAAGGGGCGTGGGCGTGTTATCCCTATGGACGAACTCGCAAAGAGGCTTGAAGTTACGTTTATTGATGCGGACGTGAAGGAGAAGGACCGCACTTCGATAAGAAAATTTATTTCGACACTGAAGAAGAAGGATATTGAGACTTACGAGCACTCGGTCAGGATCGCGCTTATCGGAGCGAGGATGGCGCGCGTGCTTGGCATTGACCCTAAGCCGATGGTTTTTGCGGGAACTCTTCATGACATAGGCAAAACTATGATTCCTGATAGCGTGCTCAAAAAGAAAGTTGCATACGGTCCGGAAGACAGAAAGGTGATGTCAAAACATGTCGAGTACTCTCATAGCATCCTAAAAGAGATTCATCCTTTTTCGGCCGAGGTTGCTTTGTATCATCATTTCTTCCAGAAAAATCCTTACCCTACAACATTTCCTCGCTCGCTTCTTGGCAAGTCTCCTAAGCAGCAGGCGCGTTTCTATGCGCTTCTCTTAAGCTTCGCCGATCATTATGACGCCGCGACAACTAGGACTAATTCAAAACGCGGGCAAAGGCTTTCCCCGGCCGGAGCGAGAAAGAATCTAGTAAAAGAATTCCCTCAATTTAGGAAAATGATAATGTCGCTTTATGATCGGGACGCATTTAACGAAGCCATGCCTTTTCATCCGATGAAAAGCATTCTTTTGAATCCGAGGGTTGTGATGCGAATAAGAAACAAGCGCGGCAAATTGGCCGTCTATGCAAAGCCAAAATTTGGGCTCGCACGCAGAAAGCTAATTCAAATAAAATAATTTTCCGATTTGCCCTGCTTTTCAATCGCACAGGTCTTTCAATGACTTGGCGAACTCTTCGTTGTGTTCTCTAGTAAGGACTGCATCAAGACTTTTGCTTAGACCTCAATAAGCTCGTACGTTCTGTTTCCTAGTCCGATTTTTTCGGCGTGCTCAAGAGCGTGGTCTCCGGAGAATACCCTTTCGCCTTCTTGTTTTCTCACTAAATCTAGACATGCTGAATCGAGCGCAACAGGATCGGTGGAAGCGATAACTCCTATGTCTTTAGCTATCGGCGTCATTTTTTTTCCGTCACAATCACAGTCTTTTGTGAGGTTGAATGCGAAGGATATGTAAGCGACTCTTTTTCTTGACCCGTCAGGGTTGAGTGCCGCGGCGAGGGCGTGCTCCGCAAGCTTTTCTTCAAAAGAGTCGGGCGGGGTGTCCATCCAATTAACATCTACTGCTTTGTAAGGGCACACCGCGATGCACATTGCGCACCCGATGCATTTCTCTTTGTCTATGTGCGGAATGGCGACGTCAATTATGCATGCGTCGGTGGGGCAATTTCTTGCACACATGTGGCATCTCTTGCATGCGTCCGGATTTATCATCGGTTTTGCATCTGTGTGCATGGCGAGCTTTCCAGCTCTTGCCGCGCATCCCATTGAGAGTTGCTTTACCGCGCCCCCGAATCCGGCGAGCATGTGCCCTTTGAAGTGTGCTATGACCACCATCTGTTTAGCTTCAGCGATGACTTTTCCTATCTTGCATTTTGTAAAGTGCTTGGCGCCGGATTTTGAGATATCTATTTCGATGTTTTCTTCTCCATGATTTCCGTCCGCTATCTTGATTGGGAGAGCTGTGAAGCCGTGCTCTTTCGCGAGCATAATGTGGGTATCGGAGAAGGTTCTCTCTCCCTTGTATAATACGTTCGTGTCGGTGAAGAAGGGCTTTGCGCCATTATTTTTGAGACGCGAGATTATTCCTTCAAAGTTTGCGGGCTTGATGAATGTTTCGTTTCCTTTCTCGCCGAAGTGCACTTTGAGAGGGACTTCGCCTTTGAATTTGAGCGCTGGATTCTCTTTCTCAAGCAACTCAAGAAGCTTTGCTCCGGCGGCGCTTATCTCTTTGATCTTTGAATAAGAGTCAATTCTTGCGAAAAACACTTTGGGTTTCTGATCCATCTTATCCCTGCTTGAGGTCTGTTAATTATTTCTTGAAAGGATTGTTTTTTGAATGCGCTTTCACGCGGGGGCGAACTCGTATCATGCTGAAGTTTCTTTCGATTCCGTGTATTACATATATCATGAGATTGTAGAATGCGCTAGTTGCTTTTCCGAATGGAAGCACTGCAAAGAATATGAATGCGAGAAGCGCTGTGACTTCCCTGCTGTAAATTATTGGGACGCCAAATGTCGGGAGTTGTTCGTATAGTAATATTGTTATCCAGCCGAGGCAAAGCACGATGAAGATGTTTATCGCGATTTTTTGCAAGAGGGTGATTGTGAAGTTTGTGTGCGGCTTTAGGTTTGTTGATTCTTGCTTCATTTTGAAGAACTCGGGCAAGAACGAGGTAAGGAATCTAACATGGTTAATGTTATTGAAAATAGGCTGGAATAGTATGACGCTGACTGCGATAAGCATGAATGCTATCACTGATACTAGCGCTGATTCGGTGCCGGTCAAAACTTTTGAGGATACTGTTGCTATGATTACAACAAATTCTCCAAGAGGCAGAAGTAGTATTGCTGTGGTGCTCGCATCATGTCTTGAGAGCCCAAAGATTGGCCCAAATATGCTTGATGCGAGGAGGTGCGCAAGGAAAGCGAAAAATACTAGGAGTGTTGCAAGTCCAAAAATGAAAAGCATTTGCCCGATTTCAGGGAACACGATGGCCTTCGCAGCCGCGTTATAAAAAATTGTTGTTCCAAACGCAACGAAAAAGAACACGAGGAAAAAGTCTCTCATAAATTCAACATCTTTTTTTATCTTTGATCCTGAAGGGGTTTCGGCAAGTGCGAATCCTGCAAAATATGCTCCAAGCGCTGCTGAAAGGCCAAGTAAAACTCCAATAGTTGCTACTACAAGACCAATTCCCATAGCATAAAGCGTGACTTCGGTGTGCCCGTACCCGTTTTCTATCAGCCAGGCGCCGACTTTTTGTGACAGGTGATGCACAGCAAAGAAAGTTGATACTGCAAATACTAATGCTACTGCAGCCAAACCAATGCTTGAAGCCCCCCCTGCTGAAAAGCTGGTGATTAACACTAAAAGAAGGATTCCTAAAAAGTCCTGCAGGATAAGAATGGATATTGCCAGTTGTGCCGCAGCGTCATGCAAAATATTTCTGTCGATGCAAAACTTTGCGACAATCGCGGTGCTTGTTGAGAAAAGCATGAATCCTACTATTATTGAAAACATTGGAGAGAAACCAAAAAGCGTCATTATTACAAATCCGGCTCCTGCTGAAAGAGTCATGTCTATTAGGGCAAGACCAAAAGAAGCCGCTCCTGCTTTAAGAAAACTTGGTAAGGATAGTTCAAGGCCCAAATAAAACAAGAGAACAAATAATCCCATTTCTCCAAATCCCATTATTAGCGGATCTTCCGGATTAAGGTATCCGAATAAAAATGGGCCAAGTACGAATCCTGCAAAAATATATCCTAAGACTGGGTTAAGACCCATTTTTTTTACAAGAATGCTTACTCCTATGGCGGCGAGTATTATTACTCCTATTACAGTGAGCGGCAAGGTCTCAAACGAGGACATACAATAAGAAAAGTTTTGGTGAATAAATAGCTTTCCATTTGGGGCTTTAACTGCTTTAGGCCGTTTTAAAGGCTAAATCACTCTTACTTTGGCCCAATTGCTTTTTTTCAGAAAAATGTATGCAATTATGAGAGTTAGAATGTTTGTTATTGGGTAAGACCACCATATTCCGCTTAATCCCAGCGGAGTGAAATATGCGAGCACATACGCGCCTGCTAATGAAATTATTGTAAATATGATTGAGAGATTCATCGCTATCTTTGTAGCGCCAGATCCTCTTATCGCTCCGAGTATTACTGTTTGAACACCTATTATTCCAAATGAAAGCGCAAGGAGCCTGACAAAGAAAGCGGTTTCTGTTATGAGTGCCTCGTCATTTGGCACAAAGAATCTTGTGACAGGGTCGGCAAAAACAAACATTAGCGCTCCTACTAGCATCAGGCTTGCGAAAGAAATTATCATTGCTTTTTTTATTGTGTCATTCACTCTGTGCATCTTTTGTGCGCCGATGTTTTGCCCGACGAGGGTAGAAGTTGCCATCGAAAGCCCAAGAGCAGGCATCAAAATAAAGCTGAAGATTCTTATCCCCAGTCCGAATGATGCCACTGCAATTGTCCCAAAACTTGCTACAACAAAAGTGAATGCGAGCATGCTTAATGATCTTGAAACAAATTCTATTGAGGAAGGGACTCCGATAAAAATTATTTTTTTCATTAGCACAAAATCAGGCTTGATGAGGCCGATTAATTTAATTTGTATCCCAGATTTGCCTCTCAAAAGAATTATTAGCGCAATTGCGGCGCAAAGCGCCTGTGAAATTATTGTTGCGATTGCGGCGCCGGCTACTCCCATTTGGGGCACTGGGCCAAATCCAAAAATCAACAAGGGATCAAGGAAAACATTAAGTATTACCGCTCCAAGCGTTATGAGTAGCGGCATATTCACGCTTCCAACACCGCGCATTATTGATTGGAATGCAATATATGCAAAAACAAATCCCAGTCCGAGGAAAGATATTTGCAGGTATGCCGTTGCCCCGCCGATTATACTCTTATCTGCGCCCATTAAGGTGAGCAAGGGTTCTGATAGAAGGAAACCTATTATTCCGGTAAAGAAAGAAAATGCAATCACAAGCAGGATAAGTTGTGTCGCAACATGGTTTATTCCTTTTTGGTCTTTTTTTCCCTTGTATTGAGCCACAATTATGGTTCCTGCAAGAGTCAGCCCAAAGCCAATTGAAGTTGCCAAAAATAATATGGGGAAGCTTATTGAAATTGCTGCAACTGCTTCTGCGCCAAGTCTTCCAACCCAAAAAGCATCTGTTATTTGGAAAAGTGTTTGGAGAATATTGATTATTATGATTGGGACTGATAGCATTACAAGAGGCTTGATTATGGGTCCTGTGGTGTAGTCGTGGGGCTTTGAAACAAAGTCATCAGCAAGCCTGACCTCGGAGTCAATTGTCTCCAAAACTTTGGCTTGTGTTTTCGCTTTTTGCTTTCTCTTGCTCATTTCCAAGGAAGGGGGCTGAAATACTTTTATAAGCATTCCTTACCGCAAATAAATTTGCCTTCAGAGATATGCTTTCCTTTCGCGTAAGCACCTGTTTTAGGCAAAGGCGTAAAAGCATTTTATAGGAATAATTTGTGTTAAAATGTCGGTGATTTAGTTGGAACAATTTGGTCTTTTTATTCAGCTTGCGGAGATAATACTTGCCGCAACACTTGCAAGCGCACTCTTAAGAAAATTCAATCAGCCAAGCCTGTTCGCATATATCTTAGCAGGAGTATTTTTAGGCCCGCTCGTGCTTGGTGGAATAGATTTTTCTTTTCTTAATTTGCCCTTTGAACTTGGAGTAAAAGTTATCACGCCTGAGGTTAGGCTTCTGGCAGAACTTGGGACCGCATTTTTGCTTTTCTCGATTGGAATTGAAACTTCTGTAAAAAAAGTATTGCAGGTAGGAAGGCCAGTTTTAGTTGGAACTCTTTTGCAGGTAATTCTTGTAATTGCTGCGACGATGCTTTTGACGATGCCTTCTGGATTATTGACGTTTGAGCAGGCACTATTTGTCGGAACGATTGTGGCGTTCTCCTCGACAATGATTGTGATAAAGCTTCTTTCGGATAAGAAGCAGACAAACACTCTTGATGGAAGAATAATGATATCGATACTTTTGATACAGGATTTTTTGATAATAATATTTGTTCCAATACTTGTTAATATTACAAATTTCAATAGTCTCTCTGATATTTCGTTTATCGCCCCGACTCTTGGAAAAAGTTTGGTTCTGATAATAATTGCTTTTCTCGCGAACAGATTGGTTTTTCCGCGCCTGTTTAACGTTGCCGTTAAAGAACAGGAATTGTTTTTCCTCACAAGTATCTCGACAGCGCTTCTTTTCATCGGAGCGAGCTATGTGCTCGGTGTCCCTGTGAGCATCGGGGCATTTATCGGAGGGTTATCATTAAGCACTCTTCCTCACAATCTTTCTATTCTCTCAAAAGTCAGGGCCCTTCGAGACTTCTTTCTCACAATATTTTTTGTTACCTTGGGGATTGAGCTTAATTTCGCTTTTGGAACAATGCCGCTCGCGCTGATGGCTGCGATAGTGGCTCTTGTGTTTTTGCTTAAGCCTTTGATATTATTCATAGTGACATTGCTTTCAGGGTACGGCCAAAAATTAGGGTTAGAAGTTGCAGTTAATTTGGCGCAGGTGTCGGAGTTTGGATTTGTCATTGCAATGCTTGGAACAACAGTGATGCTCCCAAGCGGCGCACCGGTAATTTCAGAAAGCATGTTTTCTTTCTTAATTGCGCTTACGGCAGTATCGATGATTGTGACCCCTTATTTTTCAAGCGCTTCAAATATTGTGGGGGAAGTATTAATCAAGAACAAGTTTTCGCACAAGATTTTTTCCAACAAACTTTTCTCAAGAAGGATTGATGAGATACAATCAATTCCTGAAAAGAAAGATCTTGAAGATCACGTAGTTATCGTTGGGGCTGGGATTGCGGGAAGATCGATTGCAATGAAAATAAAACCCCTAGAAAAAGCGATTCTTGTTGACAAGGACCCTGAAGTTGTAAAACAGGCAAAAGAGGACGGATTCAATACTTATTATGCTACCTCGGAAGACACTGAGTTCATCGAAAGGCTTGACTTAAAGTATGCAAAAGCCCTGATAATCTGTTTTCCAAATCACATTGAGTCGCTTGAGTTTGTTGTTGCCGCAAGGGCGATATCAAAGAAGCTTCCGATAATTGCGATGGCGAACAGTTATTCCGATGCGCTTGACTTTTACAGTAAGGGCGTTGATTTTGTTTCAATACCGCCCATAATGGGTTCTCAGGAGCTTTACACTAAAGTTTCCTGCCTTGATCAGAGGGGGGGAGTTTGCTTTGAAGAGAAACTCAAAAAGCCCTATTTGATGTATATCGAAGAGCAGGCGAAAGACGAAGAGAAATACAAGCGTAACAGGTACTAAAGTGCAGTTTTGAAGTATCCGAAGCTTTTTTAATGTGGGGAAGCGTACCTCTTAACATGCCAGCAAATGTTATACTAGTGCTCGCCCTCGCCACTTCGGTGATAGCGAACTCACTTCTCCTAATTTATTTGCTGTTGAAGGGAATAAAGAGCAACGCCGCATGGTACTTTGTTCTTTTCATGATTGCAGTTGTGCTTCATGTAATTGGGGATTTGTTTTTTCAAACCGCTTCAAGCATTCGCGATGCATTGTTCTGGATTTTTCCCTATTGGGTCGGCCTCTTCTTCATGGCAATATTCTTTTTCTTCTTTGCAATAAACTTCCCGAACGCTGGGAAAATCGATTTGGCCGGATCAAAAGCAAGGATGATTTTGTTCATGATTCCACTGGCTCTTATTTACATGCTTATCTTTTCCAGCGATTTTGCCACATCAATAATTGTTCCTTATGAAGGCGTAAATTTTATTGAGTACGGGAACCTTTATTGGGTTGCGATAGGTTACTTGGCCCTCTTTTTGGGTTTAGGTCTTTTCATACTGTATGATGAATACAAAAAAACAAAGATACAGACTGATAGAAACAATATCACTTTAGTGTTTGCGGGAATATTCATCGCCACTTTTTTTGGCCTGATGGGAGATGTATTTTTGATAAAGTTCTTGGGCTTTGGGGAAATAAAACTTACAAGCGTGTTCGTACTTGCAAGCTGCGTAATAATGGGCTATGCTGTTGTGGGACACAAAATATTTTCTATTACTCCTGTATCTGAAGAAGAAGAGGAATCAAAGCTCACCTTCGCCACCGAAGCGGGAAGGAGCTATTTCTTTGAAGAAAAAAATATTTCGAGGAGAAGGGCGTTTAGGATATTTTCGGATCTTGTAAAGCACAACAAGCAGGGATTATTGATTTCGACAATATATCCTGAACAGATAAGGGGGATTTACAATCTCCAGAAAACTCCTATACTTTGGGTGTCGGACAGTCCGGAGTGCGGGGCTCAGGGGAATTGTTTGCAGGCAAGGGAGCTTGAAGCATTGAGCAGAACGATAACCGGGTTCATGGATAAGGCGCAAGAGCCAATAATCCTTATTGAAGGGGTTGGACGATTTGTAGAAGAGAATGGCTCTTCAAAAGTCATTGCCTTTCTTAAAACAATTAATGCTCATGCGATAGAAACCGGGGCGGTCGTATTCTTTTCGCTCCGCGAAAAAGAAGTTGAATTCATGAATCTTTTCAACGAAGTGAATTCACTCAAAGCCGATATGATTGATCTTGAAAAAAAGTTTTTTACGCATGCGATAAGCGTGGAAGCATATACTGATTTAGTCCTCATGAATGAGTCAAAAATAATTGAAAGAGAGGCAAAACTCAAAGTTGTCGAAGAAGAACTACTAGGAAAGATTGCTGCAAAGGATGAGTATTCTTACAAGAAAGCGGTTTATTCAAACAGTCTATTGATTATCGATTATCAATTGGCAAAAAGGCACATCTCTGAAGTCAATGCATCTTTCCTTAGGGGCGAGATAGAAAAAAAAATGATTTCGCTTGAAAGATCATCAAAGAAAAAAGACATGTTCCAAAGAGCATGAATACGCGCATTTCTTTTATCCAGCATTATCCCGGTCTTAGTTTTGAGGCCATTTCTTTTTTGGCACATTTGCATTAGTGTTCTTTGCCGCAAGCTTTCGGTGCTTGTGCAATAGGTGCCAGGACAAACCAACTTTGCACTTACTGCTTGGATTTTGATTAATATAAATCTTTCTCGGCTTAGTGAAATGATCATTCGATAAGTTCTTTTTTGAGAACTATTTTATTTGTGACCCCGTAATCATGTTTTTCAAGAAGCCCTTTCGCTTCGAGTCTCTTTATGACTCTATGCACCTGTACTTTATTCAGTCCGGATTCGTAGACAATTTTACTTTGAGTGAGTGAATAGTCATTTCTCTTTAGCGCCTCAATGATCTTTTTTTCATCTGGCAAAAGCAAGTATTCGGCGGTTTCCTGTTTTATTTTCTTTATCTCATGCGTTCTGACAAGCCCCCATATTGTGAACCCTGCTGCTAGCGAAAGGAGTCCGCTAAAAAGCACCATTATTGATGCTGGTGATCCAACTCCCCTGAAGGGTATGGCAAATCCATTTCCCTCAGGCCTCACTCTATTCATGTCTCGGGGAAAATTTGAATCATTCATTGGAACGATGTTTTGGTCGAATTTATCTGTCGTCTGTGTTGAAGTTAAGAATGAGCTTCCAAGCCATATTGCTGAATACAAATCAAATGCAAAAAGTATTATTGCAAATCCGCCGTAAAGTATGCAAAGCCACATTATCACTGATTGCGCTTTCTTTGCTTTGTGTTTGGTTTCACTTGGTTTCATGTTTCGCCACGTTTCATCATGTGCTAAATGTTGTAACTAAGCGTTACATCTTGTTACAAATAGAGTTATTATCTGTTGCAACTCAATTATAAACATGTTGTCGAAAGAAAAGAAAAATTCAAAAGCAATAATTGAAGTCAAAGATGCTTGGAAGACATATGCTATGGGTGATGTTGAGGTTACTGCTGTTAGAGGTATAAACATACGCATCGATGAAGGGGAATTTGTCGCAATAATCGGAGCATCAGGTTCTGGCAAATCAACCACTATGCATTTGGTTGGCGCGCTTGACACGCCCACGAAAGGGACCGTTCTTCTTGATGGGATTGATATAACTCGTCTTTCGGAATCGGATCTTGCAAGAATTCGTGGGCTAAAGGTAGGATTCATTTTTCAAACATTCAACTTGTACCCGTCTCTTTCCGTTTATGAAAATATTGCTTTGCCTATGAGAATCCATGAATTTTCTGAATCGAATATTTCATCCAAGGTTCCTGAGCTTATAAAAAGAGTGGGTCTGGGGCATAGGGAAGGGCACTTGCCTTCTCAGCTTTCAGGAGGGGAGAGGCAGAGAGTTGCAATCGCCCGCGCGCTTTCGACAAGCCCCTCAATGATACTTGCAGATGAGCCCACAGGAAACTTGGATTCAAAAACCAGTCTTGAAATAATGAGACTGTTTAAAGAACTCAATGAGAAAGAGGGGCGAACAATAGTCCTTGTGACGCACGAACATGACATAGCGGCATTCGCGCACAGGGTGGTTACATTAAGAGACGGAAAAGTCGTTTCTGATAGGAGACAAAAAGGTGATTGAATGGATAAGGTTAATGGAAAATTGAATATATGTTGGGTGGCGTGCCTTGTGCTGCTGCTCGCATTTGCCGGGAGCGCATTCGCCGCTACAAGCACGATGCCTTCGGAGAATCTGTATCTTGCGGAAGTGACTGGTACAAGTCTTCTTCCAAGCGCAATAAATGCGGGTGACACGGTGAGCCTCGCAGTGGACATACTTAACACAGGTATTAACCTGAAGGTAACAGATCTTAACGCATGGGCGGATCTTGGCGATTATTTCGAGTCGATAACTGGCTCGGCGCAGCTTGATTCGATAAATCCCGGCGTGACAAGCACCTTGATATTGAAGTTCAAGGTCAATGACAATGTCCAGTCAGGATTCTATCCTGTTCTTGTAAGATTCAATTACATGAGGGATGGCGAGCAGATAAGCCAGAAAGTATCGGTTGTTGTTCCTGTAGAGACGGGACAAAAAAGTCTTAGCATAGAGGTCAATCCTAAGTCCATTAATCCAGGGAACCAGTCCGATCTTAATTTTTCAATCACCAATAACGGATCGGACAGCGCATCGAACGTGCTTCTTTCCTGGACCGAAGAAAATAATCTGGTTCTTCCTGTCGGTTCAGATAATAGGAAATTCGTTCCGTCACTCGCTCCAGGTCAGACTGTGCAGGTAAGCTACACTGTTGCGGCTGATCCAAATATCACAACAGGAATATATCCAATCAATGCATCCGTCTCATATGCAAACTCGAGCGGAGCCCAGAGCCAAGAATCGACGATAGGAATTATAGTCGGCGGAACTACTGATTTCCAGATAAGCGTTGATGCGCTTTCCACTGGGCAGCTGTCATTCAGCATAGCGAATGTCGGCTCAAACAATGCGAGCGCTGTCGTTATTTCCCTGCCCAACCAGCCGGGACTGACAATAAGCGGAAGCAGCACGGTGATAAGCGGAAACCTAAATAAGGGCGATTACACAGTGGCAAATTTCACTGCCACTGCAGCAAGCTCTGACAAGAACTTCGCTTCAAGCGGAGGATTTGGTTCAAGGGGCGCGACAAGGGATGCAAATTATGAGGGAACCGGCGCGAGCGTGGCTCTGACTGAATATGCGGTGGACATATACTACACCGATACAACCGGCCAGAGACAGCATGTGCAGGAAAAAGTCAATGCGCCCTTGGGCTCGGCAACAGGCGCAGCATCCGCTCTCGCATCAAGAAATTCATCGCAGCAGAGCCCGATAATAATGATTGCAGCGGCATTCGCAGTGCTGCTGGTCGGCGCGGCGATATTCAACAAGTTCAAGGCAAAAAAGTCATGGAAAAAATTCGTTATAATAATGGCTGTGGGAATAATTGTTCCCGCTGTAATAGTGCTGTTCGTGCCAAACGGATTTGCATCCGCTGCACTGGCAGTGGCCGTGCTTGTCGCGGCAATAATATATCTGTTCATGGGGCAGAAGAAGTGATTTGAAATGAAAATAAAGGACTCGGTAAAGCTTTCCGTGAACAGCATACTTCACAGAAGGCTTAGGGCGTGGCTGACGCTGCGCGGAAT